>Ga0247840_10004286_pt1 | contig 22766 bp, 20 predicted proteins | sample LaCruzMarch2015__FD_192404 | JGI IMG/M metagenome (GOLD analysis project Ga0247840, IMG submission 192404) | Freshwater microbial communities from meromictic Lake La Cruz, Castile-La Mancha, Spain - LaCruzMarch2015_17m | ecosystem: Environmental > Aquatic > Freshwater > Lake | place: Spain... | reverse complement strand
ACCTCGATCCCCTTATTGAATATGGCTGGATAGAAATGCTTTATCCCGATAAAAAATCGAGTCCCAAACAAATGTATACCATTACTGAAAAAGGAAAAAGACTTTTGAAACTTATAACAAGTAAATAAAATGAACAACCAGGATATACAAACCAAACTAACCCAATATTTAATCGAAAATGGTTTAATTTAATAAACAACTACCAATATGAATACACTTGAATACAAAGGCTATAATGGAAGTATAGAATACAGTAGCGAAGATGATTGCTTATTCGGTAAAGTAATTGGAATTGAAAAACGCCATCTGATAAGCTATGAAGGTACAACGCTTGATGAATTGAAAGCTGATTTCAGGGCTGGAATTGATAATTATTTAGAAATTTGCGAACAAAATGGCTGGAAGCCTGCAAAACCATATAGCGGAACTATTAATGTACGTCTTACGCCCGAAATTCATGTCCGCACAGCTCAACGATCTGCCGAATTGGGTATATCTATAAACGCATTTATTAAGGAAACACTGCAAAAAGCGGTAATGCTTTAACAAATAAACACTTGCTTGTTAAAACCCAACTTCTCAGTTTTCCAATTCACCTGAAGCACAGCCGTTATTAGTAGTCTTTATCCTCTCATGAGCATGGCATTTAAAAAGTTATCCAACTACTCGAAAAATTAGAGTAGTTCGATGTAAATGTAAACGTCAGTTTAACAATCAGATACTATATTACAACATCATCATTGTATATTGCCTTATTGGTATTCTTAAAAGATATTTATTGGGCTTTTGATAAGTTGATAAGCGAAAACGAAGAACCAGCCGTTATAATTTCTGACTTATTAAACAAAAACAAGGAAGAAAAAAAACAACTGATAGCTCGTGTTTAAAAACTGCACAAACCTACGAAAACAACGCAGGGTAAAACCTTCATTACTGACTGCAAGTCAGCAAACATACTCGAAATGAAATCTATTACAGCGGCATTCTGTCAATCTGTCATAGATTTCATTTTTATTACACAAAAAAATGTCGGGTACAGTATTTGAGTTTATCGAAATTCGCTTTGCAAAAAAGTAATGCGCAAGTAATTTTCGCAAACTGTTAATTTTGAGTATATTTGCAGTTGAAAATAATATAAATACAATCCAGATAGATGACTGAAAACGAACAAATTGTTACAAAAATTGTTGAAGGTATACAAGAACGAAAAGGAAAAGAGATAGCCGTAGTAAACCTTACAAAACTAAAAGAAGCTCCCTGCAGCTACTTCGTGATATGCGAAGGCGACTCCAACGTACAGGTAAATGCCATTGCACAATCCATTCGTGATTATGTGCGCGAACAGATAAGTGTAAAGCCTTATGCTACAGATGGGTTCGAAAATTGCGAATGGATAGCTATGGACTACGGTCAAATTATCGTTCATGTATTTCAGCGCCCCATACGTGCCTTCTACGACATAGAGCACCTTTGGGCTGACGCTAAAATTAAACGATTAGAAAATATTTTATAAACAAAAAAAAGAAATTAATTACGCTCCTTACATGGAAAACAAAAAGCCAACCCCTCCCACACCTCTAAACAATGGGAAACCCTCTGGAAAAGTTCCAAAGTTCAATATTTCTTGGATTTATGGCATTATTATAGCCGTTTTAATCGGATCATACTTTTTTAATGATACACCTCCGGCCAAAGATGTACCTTATTCTACTTTCGAAGAATATGTAAAAACAGGTGTTGTTGAAAAAATTGACGTTTTTTCGGCTAAAAACATGCTCGAAGCCAAAGTAACTGAAAAATCAATTCCAACCGTTTTTGGCAAAAATGCCGAAATCTACAAAAAGGAACGTAAGATAAGTGTGCGCATTCCTTCGGTCGATGAATTTTCGAAATTTATCAACAAAGCCAAAGAAGACAATCTATATAAAGGTATTGTCGACTACCAAGTTAGCCGCGATTATATCGAAATGTTTCTGTATAGCATTTTGCCATTTTTACTATTAATACTGTTCTTTGTATTTATGAATCGCCGTATTGGCGGACAAATGGGTGGTGGCGCAGGAGGCATTTTCAGTGTTGGAAAATCGAAAGCACAGGTTTTCGAAAAAGGAAGCACTGCCAACAAAACTACTTTTAAAGATGTAGCCGGATTAGCTGGAGCAAAACAGGAAATTGAAGAAATAGTTTCGTTCCTCAAAAATCCGAATAAATATACCGAGTTGGGAGGAAAAATACCAAAAGGAGCTTTGCTTGTAGGCCCTCCGGGAACAGGTAAAACCCTGTTGGCGAAAGCCGTAGCTGGCGAAGCAGATGTACCGTTTTTCTCCATGTCGGGGTCCGATTTTGTGGAAATGTTTGTAGGTGTGGGAGCGTCGCGCGTGCGTGATTTATTCCGTCAGGCAAAAGAAAAATCGCCTTGTATTATTTTTATCGACGAGATTGATGCCGTAGGTCGTGCGCGTGGCAAAAACCCAAATATGGGAAGCAACGACGAACGCGAAAACACTTTGAATCAATTGCTTACCGAAATGGACGGTTTTGGTTCGAATAGTGGTGTGATTATTTTGGCAGCTACAAACCGTGCCGATATTTTGGATAAAGCGTTGTTGCGTGCCGGCCGTTTCGACCGCCAGATTCATGTAGATTTACCCGATGTGCACGAACGCAAACAGATATTTGTGGTGCATTTGCGCCCGATAAAAATCAACGAATCGGTTGATGTAAACTTCCTTGCCAAACAAACTCCCGGATTTTCGGGGGCTGATATTGCCAACGTTTGTAACGAAGCGGCACTTATTGCAGCTCGTAAAAATAAATCGTTTGTAGAAAAACAAGATTTTTTGGATGCGGTTGACCGTATTGTGGGTGGTTTGGAAAAGAAAACGAAAATTACAACCATTTCGGAGAAAAAATCGATAGCCTACCACGAAGCCGGACATGCTACTATTAGCTGGATGACCGAACATGCCAATCCGTTGGTGAAAGTAACCATCGTGCCACGCGGCGAAGCATTGGGTGCAGCTTGGTACTTGCCCGAAGAACGTCAATTGACAAATCGCGAGCATATTTTGGACGAAATGTGTGCCACCCTGGGCGGACGAGCTGCTGAGGAAGTGTTTATGAATCAGACTTCTACAGGTGCTATCAACGACCTCGAAAGGGTTACAAAACGTGCTTATGCCATGGTGGCGTATTTTGGAATGAGCGAGAAACTGCCTAACATGAGCTACTACGACTCAACGGGAAATTCGGATTACGGATTTACAAAACCATACAGCGAAAAAACGGCTGAATTGATTGACGAAGAAGCAAAAGACATTGTTGCCGAGCAATACAAAAGAGCCAAGAAAATTCTGAGCGAGAACGCCAAAGGGCACAACGAATTGGCAGAATTGTTGATTGAACGTGAAGTTATATTTGCCGAAGATATGGAACGCGTTTTTGGTAAACGAGCCTGGACATCGCGCAACGATGAATTGATGGCTCAAAACGGTGGTATCGACTTTTTGGACGATGTGGTGGAAGAAAAACCAGCCATTGAAGCTCCTGCCGAAGCAAAACCCCAGGATAAAAAACTTGCTAAAGACCAAAAAGTAAATTTTTAAAAGCGAAGCATGAATAATTCGTTATCGCGTCAGCAAATACTGGAATCCATACGCCGTGTATCGAACCGCAAACAGCCCGAACAGGCCGAAACGGAGTTTGAGAATGCGGCTATTTACAAACCAATACTTCCTGACGCGATAACGTGTTTTAAAAACGAGCTCGAAGCCATAAGCGGAAATTGCTTTGTGGTGGAAAGCGAAAAGGAACTTTTCCAAATCCTTCGAAAAGAACTTACTAACCGACAAATTAGTAAAATTTATTGCCGCGATACAGCTATTTCGGCTCAACTATCCACATTCGATATTCCATTTACCAACAGCACCAAAGATTTTGAAGCAATGACTTGCGGCATTACGTCCTGCGAGTTTCTGATAGCGCGTACTGGTAGTGTATTGGTGAGTTCAGCAGGGGCTTCCGGTCGACAAATGAATGTTTTTCCGCCCGTGCATGTCATTTTGGCCAAAAGCTCACAAATGTTGAATTATCCCGAAGATGCATTAGTAGCCATACAAAAAAAATACAGAGGTCATCTTCCCTCCACCATTACCACCATTACCGGCCCCAGCCGCACAGCCGACATCGAAAAAACATTGGTTTTGGGTGCTCACGGACCAAAAGAATTGATTGTGTTTGTGTTGAAAAATTAAGAAATTGTAATGTTTTTAATTTTACTTTACCTCTTACTGACTTTTTTATGACTTGATTAATTTGTAAGGTGCATTTTTGATTTTAATTTATTTCAAATTCCACCACATTACTGCTTGTATAACTTCCTAATATACCAATTCCTCCATCAATATTAGAATGAACTTTAACTGGTTCTGAGAAAAAGTTAGATGCTGAACTGGCAGCACGGGTTTTCAGATATAAGTAGTAATCTTTACTAAGGCTTTGAAGAATTATGTAAACTTTATTTTTTAAGATATTTCCTGAACTATATTTTAGTCTTTCAATACTGAAATAATGATCTATTCTTTGATTGGTGCTGAATTTAAGTGAGTAAGTTCTTCCATTAAAAATCTCGTCGGAGAATATGTTATATACATTTGTAGCATTGGACAGTAGTGCTCCTACAGGACTAGTGCCGGTATCTGCTAAGGGGTCTTTTGTATTACCAGATACTAGATCTGTGAAGTCAAAAGCACTGTATTGAGGCAATCTTAAATCTAAAACAGTGTCCATTTTATTTGTGTTGTAATTCCAAATGCCAGTAAAACTCACACATCGTATTATCAATCGGTAATAATTTGTTTTTTCTGCAACATCTTTAAAAATTAATTTATAGTTGACCTTATAGTTTTTTATAATTGCCACAGTATCATGGCTTACTACTGAACCAATAGTGCTAATTCCATCCTCTGTGATGTAATTTTTACTTGTAGATACTTTTTGAGTATCAACTGATAGTACAACAGGAGCTTCGGTAATGTTGGCAAGCGCACTCACTTGCTGCAATTGTGGCACATCCACCGTTAGTTTAATCTGGTCGGTAATAGTGGGCTTGTAAACGCCTTTATAGATACCATTGTTACTTGATACTAGTTTTTCTTTCAACACTCCATTTACCCATAAATTAACTTCAGCATTGCTCACTTTTTGAAAGTCTATGCTGTCTTTCAAAAAGAACCGACTTAAACTAATATATGCTGACACTGTTGAATCGGGAGTAATAAAACTGTTAACCACAACCATTGGATTGGTTATTTCCCCGTTAAATTCAATATCACGTTCGCAGGAAACAAAAAAACCCGTAAAAAATAGAAAGCTAATGTATGTTTTTAAATTCATTGTGAAAAATTGTTTATAGTTGTTATGTTGAACTCGCATATAAGTCCTCGATAGCTATCGGGATTTAGTACCTATTATTAATTGCGTTCGTGCTCGTTTCATAGTGATTAAAATTTATAAGAATAACTGACAGAAGGAATAATTGGCAATATACACAATTGAGTTAATGTCTGCTTAGATGTTATTTGTAGGCCGTAGTTATAGCTCGTCTTTACCGAAGTAATAAATGGGTTAAAGTGATTATACACGTTGTAAACACTTATATTCCACGTGCGAATACCATGCTTTAACTGCTTGTGGAGGTTGGCACTAATATCCAACCTATGATAAGGATTGTACCTAAAATTGTTGCGTGAAGTAACATACGGTATGTTTTGAGAATTTACATTAGGATCCAAAAACTGCGCATTAACTGTGTGACTTATAGCTGTTCCTGTATAATTCTGAAGTGCCAGCGTTCCGCAGTTACCAGTACTATAAACCCAAGTAGCTCCTATATCAAACTTGCTGTTGAACTTATGCGCAACTACCACACTAATATCGTGTCTACGGTCATACTTTGAAGGGAAAGATACCCCATCATTTATTTCTTGTCCTGGTCTATTAAAAAGCCTCTCGGACTTCGACCAAGTATAGCCCAGCCAGCCTGTAGTTTTTCCCACGGTTTTTTGTGCCAAAAACTCCACGCCATACGCCCAACCTTTACCCAAATTTACTTTGTCTTCCCAGCCTGTACTTGAACCCATAAACGAAGCCCCGTCTTTGTATTCAATCAAGTTATTCATCGATTTAAAATAACCCTCTATGGAGAAATTTACAATATTGTTGAGTTTATAAAATACACCCGCAGCATATTGATTTGATGCCATAGGTGGAATCCGTTTGGTAACAGGTACCCATAGGTCGGTAGGTAAACTTATGTTGCTATTAGAGAGCAAATGAATGTACTGTATCATGCTTGCATAACCCGCTTTAAGTGATAAATTATCGTTGAGTAAAACACGTAATCCTATGCGAGGTTGTGGCAGTGCTGTGTAAAGTTGGTTTTGTACCGAAAATGCCGAAAAATGTAATCCTGCGTTTAGTTGTACAAGTGAGCCCAAACTTATATCATCCTCGAAATAAGCACTTGCTTCTTTACTCATTAGGCGGGGGTCGCCAATGGTAGTATCGGTAAGCAGTGTTGTTTTGTTTTTAGTAATTTTATCCTGTAAAACACTCACATTGGGTTGAAAGGAATGGAGTGTACAGTTGGCTCCAAACTTAATAGCATGATTGGGACTAGGCGACCAATCAAAATCAGCTTTCACAGTATAATCTTCAATTGCCGATTTGTAGCTAATACTGTTGCTTTGACTGTAAGTAGAATCTGGTTTAATAAATATTGTAGTTTCTTTAGTACCCATACTTAAATCAAATCGATAGCGGGTATAGGATGCTGTGGTATTCATAAATAGCTTATTGTTGACAATATGATTCCAACGTACTGCACCTACTAAATTACCCCAATTCCAACCCATTTTTAAGCGTCCTGTCGAAGTGCTTTCTGTGCTTTTGTAGGAGTATTGCTGCATATCGGTGGTAATAACATCGTCACCAGTAAAGGCACTAACATACACTTTATCTTTTTCAGAGAAGGCATGGGTAATTTTGGCGTTCAGATCATAGAAGTAATACGCGAAATTAGCATCACCACCTCCATTATTTTTGGAAATACTACTAGAAATAAATGGTTTTAGCAATAAATCGGCATAGGTACGGCGTGCAGAAATATTAAAAGTAGTTTTATTTCTTAACAAAGGTCCTTCCAAATTAAATTTTGAGGCAATAAGCCCTACCGTAATATTCCCATGATATCGTTGGTTGTCTCCATCTTTCATTCGGATGTCGACAACGGATGATAGTCTTCCTCCAAATCGGGCAGGAAAATTACCTTTATACAAAGTTACATCTTTAATAGCATCGGCATTAAACACCGAAAAAAAACCAAACAAATGATTTACATTATAAATAGGGATACCATCGAGCAACAATAAGTTTTCGTCGGGTCCACCTCCACGTACATACATACCCGCCGAGCCATCTGCTCCTGCTTTTACTCCCGGAAGCAACTGGAGTGCTTTTATCACATCATTTTCGCCCATCAGACTGGGAACAGTTTTAATTTGAGCAATAGGAATATTAATGGCACTCATTTGAGAACTTCTTACATCAAGTCCTTTATTACTACCATTTACAACCACCTCATTTAACTCAATATTTTCAGAAAGATACATATTTATAACTGTGTCTTTTGTTAAATGAAAGTTTTGATTTTGAGCAGCTAATCCGACATAGGAATACCTCAAATCTACGTCACCTTTTGGTAACGTGATTGAATAAAAACCGTAAGAGTTGCTTACTACTCCTCTGCTCGACTTTTTATCAAACACAGATGAGCTAATAAGTGTTTCTCCACTTTTGTTAATAGTAACATATCCACTGATGGTGAAATTTTGTGCATAGCTAAACCTGTTGGTGAGAATAAATAAAATTATGAATAGATACAATTTATTCATTTGAATATTGAATTATAATTAGGTGTTTTTAAAGTTGCAAAATTACAGTTTTTAAACCATTAAAAACATATTTGTGATTATTGTTTTCACGTTTTAAAATCTATTAAATGGTGAGGCATGCTTTGCCTCACCATTATATTAAGTGTTAATATCTTTTATCTTGTTCCAGCATAAACATAACAACAGGCACAATTATAACTAAAACCTGAAAGACTCTCAGAATTAGGATTAGTGCAATAGAAATGATCACGCTTGGATGAATTATAGTATTGATAAAAAGGTACTGTCCCTTCTACTTGATTAGGGTATACATAGCATTCAATTCCTTCGTAAGTAAATCCACTTCCTGAACTATAAACAGTAGTATAATAATGATCCAAATATTTTGGTCCTAGAAATATTTGGATTGTTCTGTAAAATCTGTATAATGGTACCATATTGGCTTGTTGTGTTTGACTTACATAAGCAGCAACCCCTTCGTAAGTCCATGAACTATTGTTAAATCCCAATGCTGTGCTTACTGTATAAAAATGGTTACTAGTGTTCTTGTTACAATACCTATATAGCGGAACTACTGGTAAAACATTAAAACTCTTATTTAAAACATAATTTTCAACAGCTGTCTTCAATTCTGCTTTTTTAGTCGGATCAGTTACGAATTCATAAATTGGGATTAATGAATTATCTCCTATTTCTATTAATACTGAGTTGCTTGCATTTACAGTATTAGACCAATTATTAATATTTACAGGTGCAGTAGTTTCATTAATTATACCTATACAATTATAGCCTGGATTTCCCCCATCTGTTTTATAATTACAAACATATGAAGTATTGGATGTGTTTAATGATAAATCAGCATGATTATCAGCACTTAAATTAAATACCTTTCCAACAGCTGCACTCACACCAGCATTCACCACAAGCTTTTTTGACTCGGTATTAATTGTAGATTTGTAATCTACAGCTAATCTTCCTCCTGTAAAGATGTCGGTGTACACATGTGTTCCATACCTATTAATAATTTCAGCACATGAAAGCGTATTTGTTGCATTTGCAAATCCAGGAGTTAAATAACTATTTAAAATATCCTGACTTGAATACAATTTCATGTGTTTCATGTATATATTCGAGTAACAAGTTGCATAAGAATACTTTGAAGTTATTTTGTAGTTTGCAGTTATGTCGGCTCTGATACCTAGAGTAACAGCCTTAATAGGAACTGTACCGCTAAATTTACTGTTAATTTCAGAAGCAAAATCAGATCCATCAGCACCTGCAACTATTGTTGTGCGATTTGCTAATGGAGAGCCTGTAAAATATTCATAAGATCGTTCAGACACTAGCTTATCAACATCAATTACCTGTAACTTTGAATAGCTATATTCTAAATATGGATCTGTTGCATCATAGCCAAATCCCAACACATTATAAATTCCAGAAATGTCATCAGAAGGTGCTTTATGTATTACACTTGTTGATAAGGGAGTTATCTCTGATAATGGTTCAACAAGATTTTCTGTACAACTTGTAAAGCAAAATATAAAAAACGGTATAATATAAATATATTTTCTCATAAATTTTTAATTTTAATTATTTTGTAAATTGATTTCAATCAGCACAAGAAGTGCCAATTGTTGGTTTTAAAAAAGGAGGGTAAAAACTTTCTATTACTGCAACTTATCGTAAAAAAACATTATACATCCAAATACAAGTATAAATTGTATTAAAAATGAACGTATTATGTGCATTACCCTGCAATAGAGTCCCTGAAAATGATTACTTTTGTTGCTTGCCTTTGTGTACTGTTAAATGAAACATCCGGTTAATTTATTAATCGCGCTGTAACGAAATAAAACTTGTTCGGGTCATATTCGTCGTTTAGCCTTGCGCAAGGGCATTTTTGCATCTGTACCGTTAGCAGTAGGTGGCAAGCCGTGCTAATAAGTAGACAAACCCCTAACCCCTAAAGGGGAATAAGAGAATGATGCTGGTTTCAAAAAAAATAAGAAAATTTGAAATGGATTTTGTTGTTATAATGGGACAAGCGTGGTTTTACAAAATATTGTAATAATCCCATACAAAAAAGTGGCAAGCATGCAAAGTTACAGCATGTTTCGCAGATAAAGGGATAGATTAAAAAATGTGTTTGTAAAGAAACTTATCTCAAAAATTAAACGAATATCTCATCCGTGTTTGTTGTCTTCGAAATCGAACACAAAGATAATAAACTAAATGTAAACTTTAAATAATATTTACCCCCCCCCATTATATTTAATTTATATTAACTAAAATGTTGCATTGTTATTATGTTTATTTACGCTCCTCATAGCTTGTAAATTTCCCTCCATACAAAGCAAAATACGTTTTGCTAAGCGAAAGTGTGATTTAGATAGTTTTGCTTAACAGGATAAGGGGAGTAAGTGTATGTACGGACCCAAAGAATTGCTCGTGTTTCTGTTGAAAAACTAAGAATTTTTTATTATCTTTGTGGCTTAGAGTTGTGATAATTTAGATTCTTATTTTTTCACAACCAAGATTATCCATTTTTACTTCAATTAAAATTAGTATGAGAAATTTCAAATTTATTTTGCTTGCTATTGTTGCTACTTCTCTATTCTTTTCGTGTACGCCCATTTATAAATGTGGTGAATTAAAACCTGAGAAGAAGCTGTTTTTGCCAAAGTATATTACGAAGGTAATTGATGAACGCGATTCATTGTGTACGACTTTGTCGGCTCGTGAAGTACAAATTTTGGATTTAAAAGATGAGGTTAATGCTCGTAAACAAGACATTTCGAAATTGCAATCCGAAAAAGGAGTTTTACAAACCGAAAAAGCAGTTTTACAGTCCGAAAAAATGGAATTACAGCTTCAGTACGGCGATTTGATGAACGAGAAACTATCGCAAGCCGAACAACTCAATTTGGCGTTGAAACAAAAATCGGATATTTTGGCCGAAAAAGAACGACTGCTGCTCGAACGGGAAGGTTCGCTCAAAGAACTGAAAAAAACAATTGCCCGTCAGGATTCGATAACCAAACGACTGAATGATATTATACGTAATGCTTTGCTCGGTTTTAAATCGGATGAACTGTCGGTAGAGGTAAAAAACGGAAAAGTGTATGTATCCATGTCGGACAAATTGTTATTTAAATCGGCAAGTGTTACTATCGAGGATAAAGGGTTGGAGGCAATAAAAGTGTTGGCCGATGTGCTTAATAAAAACAACGATATTGACATATTGATTGAAGGACATACCGACAATTTACCTATTCGCAATGCCATTTATCGCGATAATTGGGATTTGAGTGTTGCTCGTGCCACTTCCATAGTACGCATATTGGTAACGGATTATAAAATTGACGCTAAACGCTTAACAGCATCTGGTAGAGGTGAATTTTCGCCCAAAGCGGATAATGCTACTCCCGAAGGACGAGCTAAAAATCGCCGAACAGAAATTATACTTTCGCCAAAATTAGATTTGATAATGGAGTTATTGAAATAGTAATATTATAAAAACAGATTTATGAAGAAGTTTATTTATGTAATGATGGTTGCTTTGATTGTATCCGCAAGTGTAAAAGCACAGGAAAATGGAAAAAATGTAATTAAGATTAATCCGTTGGGAGCGCTTTTGGGCTCGTATTCCATGTCGTACGAAAGAGTTGTTACAAATAAAAGCACATTGCAATTCGATGCCAACTACGGAGATATCAATCTTTTTGGTCTGAAAATTAATTCGTTTGGAGTAGGTGCAGGATATCGGTATTATTTCTCGAAAACCAAATCAGTACCCGAAGGTTTTTTTGTATCGCCCTCTATAGCTTATTCAAATGTATCGTTATATTTAACTTCCACTCCTGCCGATAAGGTTAGTGTAGGAGCTTTAGAAGGAGGTGTTGTTGCAGGATATCAATGGATTTTTAACAGTGGTTTTCAGATAGATTTGTATGTTGGGCCACGTTTTATATCCGTCGGGACCTTATCAGTTCCAAATGAAAATGAGGACGTGGATCTTTATATAGGAGAATTATCCGGTATTGGTACAAAACTAGGTTTCTCAATTGGTTATTGTTTTTAATAAAGTTGCTTGCAAAAAAGTAGAATTATTAGAAATCCATTTTTAGATTTTAGCTCTTTTTCCAGCAAAACTTGATATTGATAAAAAATTGTATCTTTGCAATTAGAACAAATAAACACACCTTGAATACAATATGAACAACTTTTTAATGCGTACGCTTAGCGGATTTGTTTTTGTAGTATTGGTAATAGGCTCAATTTTACTGCATTCGTATGCTTTTTTGGGTGTGTTCTTGGTTATTACGGCATTGGCAGTTCGTGAGTTTCATAAACTCACCAATTCGCAAACCGATGTAAGCGTAAATCCACTCTTTGGAATTATTGGGGCTGTTTTACTTTTTTCCTCGTCGTTTCTGCATGCTTCGGATATTATTCGTTACCCCATTTTTTCGGTTTACGGACTTTTTGTAGTGATGGTGCTAATTGCCGAGCTATATCTGCGTAAACCAAATCCAATTCATAATTGGGCGTATTTTGTACTCGGTCAGGTATTTATCGCATTACCGTTTTCGTTGCTTAACTTTATTGCTTTTGTCGATGAATCTACCTATAAACCTTTGATTTTAATAGCTGTTTTTGTAACTATTTGGGTAAACGATACTGGCGCCTATCTTTTCGGCATTAGCTTTGGCAAACATCGATTGTTTGAGCGTATTTCGCCTAAAAAATCGTGGGAAGGCTTCTTTGGTGGAGCATTGGCGGCCTTGGCTTCGGGCTATGTTTTTTCGTTGTTTATTCCCGAAATTTCGCTTGTGCAATGGCTTATTTTCTCCGAAATAGTGGTGGTATTCGGAACATTTGGCGACCTTATCGAATCGCTACTTAAGCGAACGGTACATATTAAAGATTCAGGAAATATCATTCCCGGACATGGCGGCTTGCTCGACCGATTTGATAGCATGCTACTTGCTGCACCGGTCATTTATATTTATTTGAGCTTTCTTTTTTAGACGCAATACGACGGACGACAGACGACAGACGACAGACGACAGACGACGGACGACGGAACTTCAAAATCAATGTAAAGAAAGTGAAAAATAACAATCAAAACGCGAAGCTAATAACGCGAAGCTAATAACGCCCGAAGGGCAAATAATAATATAAGAATATGAACTTTGATGACATCCGTTGTTACAATAACGACGAAATACCAGCAGCGCTGGAGCGATTGAGTAACGAAAAGCAGTTTATGAAGGTGTTGAGTACGGTGTATCCTTTGCTTCCGAAAGAAGCTATCAAACAGCGACTTACTTCGTACAAAACGAATATTGAGTTTCAGAAGAAAATGGTATATCCGTTTCTGAAGGATATTGAAGCCAACCTTACAAAAGGTGTTGAACTTACCGGAATGGAGAATATCGACCCTTCGAAACCCTATTTATACATTTCCAATCACCGCGATATAATTCTCGATTCGGCTTTTTTGTGCATTCAACTCATTGATAAAGGCATTGATACTGTGGAAATTGCCATTGGCGATAACCTCTTGGTTTTTCCTTGGATAGAAGATTTGGTGCGTGTAAACAAAAGTTTTATTGTAAAACGTGGCCTAAGTGCTCGTCAGGTATTGGAAAGCTCGCAGCACCTTTCGGCATATATGGCGCATACCATTAACGAAAAGCAACAATCGATTTGGTTGGCACAGCGCGAAGGACGCGCCAAAGATGCCAACGACCGCACACAGGAAAGTTTGCTCAAAATGCTCAATATGGGTGGAAAAGCTTCGGTTGCCGAAAATTTAGCAGCACTGAATATTTGTCCGTTAAGTATTTCTTACGAATACGACCCGTGCGATTACCTGAAAGCAAAGGAGTTTCAACAAAAACGCGATAATGCCGACTATAAAAAAGCACCACAGGACGATTTGCTGAACATGCAAACCGGCGTAATGGGTTACAAAGGCAAAGTGGTTTACACCATTAATGGTTGTATAAATGATGCTATAATTAGTTTGGGAACATCTATTCAAAATAAAGCAGAATTATATTCGGCAGTTGCTCAATTAATTGATAAACATATTCATACAGGCTATACTATTTTCAATATTAATAAAATTGCATTCGATATTTTGGATGGGAAAGGACGTTTCGAAAAAGAATACACGCTTATTGAAAAGCTCGATTTTGAACGATATTTAGAAAAACAAACCCAGAAAATTACATTAGACAATCGCGATGATGATTTTATTATGCGCAAAATGCTCGAAATGTATGCCAATCCACTTATAAATCAGTTGGAAGCAATAAAATAATTGCTAAAAGTAGGTTTTTTAAACGGTTGAATTTCCATTATTGGAAGTTCAACCGTTTTTGTTTATCATTTGAATTAAAATTACTATCTTCGCAAGTCCAAAAAAAATGTATTTTGTAGATTATTTACAACAAAAAAAAACTTCTAATCCGCTATAAATGAAGAAGAAAATCGCTTTTATTATTAATCCCTTTTCGGGCACTAATACTAAAACTACACTACCCGACTTAATTATTAAGGAGCTAAATACTTCGCTTTTTGAACCCGAAATAGTTTTTACCACTCACAAAGGGCACGGACTTGAATTTACAAAATCGTTTCTGGCGGCAGGCTACGAAAATATAGTGGCAGTAGGCGGCGATGGTACTGTAAACGAAATTGGGGGCGGACTTATTAACACCAATGCTGCGTTGGGTATTATTCCTGCCGGCTCGGGCAACGGGCTTGCGCGCCATCTATCTATCCCTATTAGCACCAAAGGTGCCATCCACATGCTCAACCACTCCGAACCCATAAAAATGGATTACGGTTTGGTAAACGAACAACCGTTTTTTTGCACCTGTGGCACTGGTTTCGATGCTTATGTGAGTACCGAATTTGCCAAAAGTCAGAACCGAGGCGTAATGACTTATATCGAAAAAATGATTACGGGCTATTTTAACTACAAATCGCAAAATTATCATTTGGTGGGCGAAGGTATCGACCTCAAAGACAAAGCTTTTGTAATAACCTTTGCCAATGCTTCGCAGTGGGGCAACAACGCATACATTGCACCACAAGCCAGCGTACAGGATGGTATGATGGACATTTCCATTATGAGTAGCTTTCCAATTATTGCTATTCCATCTATTGCACTACAACTTTTTGCAAAAACAATAGATAATGATTTGTTTATGACTACCTTGCGCACCAACGAAATTACACTTTACCGCGACGAAGTGGGACCGTTTCACTACGACGGCGAACCCTACGAAGAGGGACTTGAAGTAAAAATACGTATGGTACAGGATGGACTTAATGTGTTGGTAAAGAAGAGGTTTTGAACAGACAGCAGACAACAGACAGCGGACAACGGACATCAGACATCAGAAAAAGGACAAGGGTCGAAGGTTAAAAGATATAAAATCTTTCCATTTGACTTTAGACATTAGACATAAAAAAAAACAAATGAGACATTTAAATTTTTTACTTATTTTCAGTGTGATTTGTCAATTGGCATTCGCACGCCCACAGGTTGATACCATTGCTGTTTATTCGGCAAAAATGAAAAAAGAAATTAAGTCGGTAGTGGTACTGCCCGAAAAATATTCGAAGAAAAAACATTATCCGGTGGTTTATTTGCTGCACGGATACAGTGATAATTATGCCAAATGGATAAATACCGTGCCTGCAATTAAAGCGCTGGCTACCAAGCATCAACTAATATTGGTTTGTCCCGATGGCGGCTATAGCTCGTGGTTTTTTGATAGTCCTATCGATTCCGCTTTTCAGTACGAAACGCATATTACACGCGAACTGCTTCCTTACATCGACGCGCATTATGCTACCATCACAAACCGTTCGGGGCGTGCCATTACGGGTTTAAGCATGGGCGGACATGGCGCGCTTTATTTGGCAATTCGCAACAAAGATTTATTTGCAACCGCCGGAAGCATGAGTGGTGGCGTGGATTTACTTTCGTCGACAAAAGCTTATGATATTACTAAACGAATTGGAAGTTTCGATAAGAATCCCGACGAATGGAAAAATCGTTCGGTAATTAATATGGTTAGTAGCTTGAAAAATAAAGAGTTGAATCTGATAATTGATTGTGGCGTAAGCGATTTTTTCTACGAGATTAATTCAACTTTGCATCGCCGATTAATGGATTTAAAAATTGACCACGACTACACCGAACGCCCTGGCAGACACAATTGGGACTATTGGACAAATGCTATCAACTATCAATTGTTATATTTTGATAGGAGTTTTAATTTAGCAAAAACAAAATAATTGCTTTTGCTATAAACTTCACAATATGACTTTCATTCTTAGAACACCGCACGTATTATAACATTAAAAAATAAGGATTAGAACACGCAACAAAATAGTATTTAATATTGTTAAGTATACAATTTCGTATTTTGAGAAATTTTAAATATGCTTATATTTGTACTCTTTTAAAAATAGTATATTATGTCAGACTTCAAGTTCGATGCTACACTTCAGGTTCGTAATGCTAAATTACAAGCTCATTTAGATATATATTCGTTTATTGATAACGGTATATATATTATGTATTGTCCTGCTTTAGATATGTCGGGGTATGGAAGTACCGAAGACGAAGCTCGCGACTCGTTTGAAGAGGTTTTTTCAACTTCAATGCAATATATGTTAAACAAAAACTCACTTCATGAGGATTTAAAAAAGCATGGTTGGAATATACGTGGTAAGAAGTCACATGATTTGAAATCTCCAAAATTTGAAGATATGTATAAATCAAATAAAGATTTTAAGGAAATTATCGATAATAAGCCTTACCAAAGAACATATAAAAATGTTCTTATTCCTGCCTAATGAATAATTACGGGCTCTCAAATATAAGTTTGAAGGATTTTAGAGAATTTCTCACAAATGCCTGTTGTAAAAATTTAGGTATAAATGCAGGACATGAAAAATGGACACGCAAAGATTTATCACGACCAATAATAATTCAGACGCATATAAACCCGATTCCTGAATTTATTGTTAAAAACACATTGCGTAATCTTGGTTTAAATAGAAAAGATTTTTTTGATATATTGTACGCAAATGAAGCAGCAATTCAGAGGCTTAAACAGGAATTAGAAAAGAAATAAATTGAATATGATTCATACAGTAAGAATAGATGACACAACACGTAATGGGAAAAAATTAGTTGCTGATTTGCGTCGTTACCGCAAAGGTGTGGAGTTTGAAAACCCTGCCCTTACGGGTATTACGCCAGAAGGTTATATGACATCAGAGGAATTTGTGAAAGAGTCAACGAAGGATATAATTGAATTATGTAAAAAACATGGTATTTTAAAGTAATCCAACGCTTATTCTCAAATCATATTACTGCCGGATAATCTTCCGGCTTTTTTATTTTCAATCACATTAATAACATGTTTTTTATGCTTATATTTGCACTTAAATTTTAATAGCTCTTACAATAAGTATTAGCGTAAATTTGCGTTATTTGCGTTCAAAAAAACGATATAAAAATAAATGGAATTTCTAAACGAACTAAATGACAATCAGCGGCAAGCTGTGGAATATATTGATGGAGCATCACTGGTTATTGCAGGAGCAGGATCGGGAAAAACGCGCGTGCTGACCTATAAAATTGCTTATCTGCTTAAAAAAGGCTTATACCCAAGTACCATTTTAGCACTCACTTTTACCAACAAAGCTGCCCGCGAAATGAAAGCGCGTATTGCTTCTATGGTGGGCGAAAAAACAGCGCGCTATCTTTGGATGGGCACTTTTCACTCCGTATTTTCGCGCATTTTGCGTTCGGAAGCTGAGCGCATTGGTTTTTCGAAAAACTTTACCATTTACGACTCTGCCGATTCGGCAAGTTTGATTAAAAGCATTGTAAAAGAGCTGAAATTAGACGATAAGGCGTACAAGGCAAGCACTGTGCATAGTCGTATTTCGAATGCCAAAAATAGTCTGATTTTGCCCGATGCTTACCGCACTAATACCGACCTTACCAAAAGCGATATGTATGCCAAAGTACCCCGTTTTGCGGAGGTTTACAAATTGTATTGCACCCGCTGCAAGCAAGCCGACGCTATGGATTTCGACGATTTGCTGCTACAAACAAATGTGCTTTTTCGCGATTTCCCCGAAGTGTTGGATAAATATCGAAATGCTTTTCAGTACATTTTGGTAGACGAGTACCAAGATACCAATTTTGCGCAATATATGATTGTGAAAAAGCTATCGGAAACACACGAGCGAATTTGTGTTGTGGGCGACGATGCGCAAAGTATTTATTCTTTTCGTGGTGCGAATATAGATAATATTCTTCAGTTCAAAAATGCCTACACCAATACGCAAACTTTTAAGCTGGAACAAAACTATCGCTCTACGCAAACCATTGTAAATGCCGCTAATAGCTTAATTGATAAAAATCAGAAGCAGATTCGTAAAAATGTATTTTCCGAAAAAGAAGAAGGCTCATTGATCAAACTCATCACCGCTTTCAACGACATTGAAGAAGGCGCGATGGTGGCTAAAGAAATTGTAGCGCTTAGTTCTAAAAATGACTTTCAGTACCAACAAATAGCCATACTTTATCGCACCAATTCGCAGAGCCGCTTGCAGGAAGAGGCTTTACGCAAAAATGGCATTCCGTATCGTATTTATGGCGGTCTGTCGTTTTACCAACGCAAAGAAATTAAGGATGTAATTGCTTACTGTCGAGTAATTTGCAATCAGAATGACGAAGAAGCGCTGAAGCGAATTATCAATGTGCCCGCACGCGGAATTGGCGACACCACGGTGAGTAAGATTTTCGAAACTGCCCGCAATCAGGCCGTTAGTGCTTGGGAAGTACTGAACGATATGCTGGGCTACAACTTGCCGGTTAATGCGGGAACAGCTACCAAGTTGGCTAATTTTAGGAATATGATTTCGGTTTTTGCTGCGCAACTTACAACTTTAAATGCCTACGAATTGGTAAAATCGGTGGTGAAAACCACAGGCATTATTAGCGAAACCTTTGTTGACACTACGCCCGAAAGCATTAGTCGACGCGAAAACATGGAGGAATTGCTCAAAGCCATTCACGAGTTTTGCGAACAGCGCGAACAGAACGACGAAACGGCGTTTTTACCCGATTTTCTGTCGGAAGTATCACTACTTACCGACCAGGATACCGACAAGGAGAGCGACAGCAACCGAGTAACGATGATGACCATTCATGCAGCCAAAGGATTGGAGTTTGCGGTGGTTTTTATTGTTGGTGTGGAGGAAGATTTGTTTCCTTCGTCTTATTCGCTGGACAGCGAAAAAAATCTGGAAGAAGAGCGGCGGTTGTTTTATGTGGCTCTTACTCGTGCCGAAAAACGCTGTTACATTACCAATGCGCGCTCGCGTTTCCGCAACGGACAATCGAACTTTTCGAACCCAAGCCGTTTTATCAAAGATATTGATAGTAAATACATTGAAGCACCTGAAGAAAGTATTTTTCAACCCAAGCAAAGCCGTTTCAGTAACTGGGACGACGATGTAGAATTTGAACGAAACCGCCTGCAACAAAGTTCGGGCTTTTCAAATCAAAGACCTGTTCGCGAGCCTGTCTACCAGCAACCCAGCAAATTGAGTCGCATAAAGGTGGAAACAAATCCCGTACAGCAAGTCGAAAATGCAGCTTACCCTATTGGCACAAACGTAAAACATGCCGTTTTTGGTGTGGGGAAAGTAATAGAAACGGGCATTGTTAATGGAAACGAAAAAGTGGAAATTGACTTTGGTGCAAAAGGAACTAAATCGTTGCTGCTGAAATTTGCAAAGCTGGAAGTGGTAAAGTAGTTTATAGTTTACAGTAAATAGTTTATAGTTTATAGTTTACAGTAAATAGTTTATAGTTTATAGTTTGCAGTTTATAGTTGGTAGGTTTCCAACTTCTAATTTCTGACTTCTAATTTCTAACTTTATATAATATGAACATACATATTTTACAACACGAAAGTTTTGAATCGCCTGCCGCCATTGAGCATTGGATAAGGGAGCGTGGTTTCAATGCCACTTTTACTCGCTTCTTTAAGTACGAAAAACTACCTGTCGAAATTGGACACATTGATTTTCTGATTGTTTTGGGTGGTCCGCAATCACCTTCGACCACTACCGACGATTGTCCGTATTTTGATGGGGAAACCGAAATTGCTTTTATTAAAAAAATGATTGCTGCTAACAAAAAAGTACTTGGTATTTGCCTTGGTGCCCAGCTTATTGGCGAAGCTTTGGGTGCAAAAGTAGAACACAGTCCGTACAGGGAAATTGGAAAATATAAAATTCAGTTGACCGTAGCGGGTAAAAATGACCCTTTAACTTCGCTTATACCCAACAGTTTTGAAGTTGGACATTGGCATGGCGATATGCCGGGACTGACTGCCGAAAGTGAAGTGTTGGCAACGAGTGCTGGCTGTCCACGACAGATAGTGAGCTACAAGCCTTCGGTTTATGGTTTTCAGTGCCATTTCGAATTTACAACGGAAGCTATTGCCGGAATGATTGAAAATTGTGGCGATGAACTTATCCGATTTGCTGGTGGTGCATTCATTCAGACCGAAAAACAATTGGTAGAAAATAATTATTCCGAAATGAATGAATCGCTTTTCGGAATGTTAGATTATTTTGTATAAAAAATCGCTCTTTTTGCTTTTTCGTACACCAAAAAATTCATGCTGAAAAGCAACAAAAAATAGCTGAAATCCTCGGCTGGAATAGTTCCAATACGAAAATTACTGAAATACTGCGCATTGTATTCTACCACGGGCATGGCTGTAAGCACGCCGTTGACAGCAAACATGGGAATGCACGACACCAAAAAAGCAAGCAAAAAATGAGTGAGATGTAGATAAAGTCTTCGTTGACTTAGCACTACCAATAAGAAAACCGCAGCCGAAGTGAGGCAAATAAAGGTGTACCATACGCCAAATTCGACGACGCCAATTGCAAACAAAATGCTTGAAATGGCATACAAGAATATTTTTACTTGTCGGTTGAAAACCAATTTGGGAAAATAAAACCGCAGCACTTCGTACACAAACAAGCTGCAATAAGGAATAACCACAAAAAACATCCATTCTTCGATTGGTAATCCAAATACACGAACATCGAAAGTATAATCGGGATTAAAACTCCAGTAGCCAAGTTTGGTAAATGCCACATCCCACACAATAAAAAATGCGCCGGGAATAAGAATTGCCCAAAATAATGGCTTCCAAAACTTAACAAAATGTACATTTTTGTCGAAGCTCATAACAAGTGGAAAAAAAATGCTTCCAACAAGCAAAGCAGTGTATATATAATTGTCGTTCAACATAGTTGTGTTTTTAGAAAATGGAAATTATGAAATTATGATATTTGAATCACTAAAGCTTATTGATTAAAATATTCAGAAAAAACGAATAACTAAATAAATACAACAACGACAACAATGAATTGTTTTTGGAAAGAAAAGTGATTGTTTTGCTTTATAAGGTTGTAAAAAAAGGTCAAATCATTTCCGCACAACAAAAAATTTATATACTTTTGTGCCACTAAAAAAATCAGCGGGATGTAGCTCAGCCCGGTTTAGAGTACTCGTCTGGGGGGCGAGTGGTCGCAAGTTCGAATCTTGTCATCCCGACTGCTGAAAATGAAAGACTTACACGAAAGTGTGAGTCTTTTTTGTTTGGTAGTCTAACCTATTACTAACCTTTTTATGTTATGTTAGAAATATTTCTTGAAAAACAACCCTTGGTTGCGGTGTTTCGGTTGCGGAGGGCATCAAATCCTTTGCAGTAAAAGGTTGTAGCGATTTTGTACCGCAACTACATTGCAATTAATTAAGTGTTTTTTCGTAAATAACAAACATAACTATCAAGAATCGATTATTGTTTTATTGTCCAATTTATCGATTTTAATCTTTCTGATACTTGTGATAAAGTATTTAGAATTTCTTCTTCTGTTGGCAGTTCACCGTATACTAATTCGTTGAAGGTTGAGAAATATGTGTTTCTTAGTTGGCTCCAGGTGTTGGTTGTGTCAGAAAATATCAATGCTGTTGCTGGGTGGTTTGCTAACCAGTCGTTGTTGTTTTTGAAGCTCTGAACATCATCATTTGCAACCGTCAATAGCATTGATTCGAAACGATAGGAATTAAAAAAATCGTTTATTTCTGTTTCGGCGAGTAATTTATGTATGTCGTAAATGTGTCTTATTTTATTGTTGAGATCGATAATTGGATTTTCGGTAAACGAGAAACGGACCAAGCTCATTATTTTCTCACAAAGTGTACGTTCTTTGCTTAATGCCTGAACCTGAAAAGGTTGGAGATTGTATTCTTCAATTAGTGCCTGTTGACCGGTCTTATTCATCATGTCGGAAACAAATGAGCTTACCGTAGCTGTGGTGTAAGGTTCAAAACTACCGAGCCAAGTTGATTCAAGGATTATATTATCGCGGACTTGTCCGAATTTGCCCTCAAAGTTTTTCTGATAACTATGAGCTGTTTTGCGGATCATACCAAACTTGTTGGTTATTCCGGGAACTTCAATTTCGGGGAGTACGGCAGATACGACCTCTGAAATCTTCTTTATTTTATTTTTGAGCTGGTTGCCTGATTCGTTTCCGGCTTTGAGAATGACGATGTCAATGTCTTCAGAAAAGTTATCACAACTTGTGATAATTTTTCTTATCCAAAGTAAAATATTATCCAAAGCAATTTTTCTTATCTCTACATAATCAAACGATTACTGCATATAC
>Ga0247840_10004283_pt1 | contig 22779 bp, 22 predicted proteins | sample LaCruzMarch2015__FD_192404 | JGI IMG/M metagenome (GOLD analysis project Ga0247840, IMG submission 192404) | Freshwater microbial communities from meromictic Lake La Cruz, Castile-La Mancha, Spain - LaCruzMarch2015_17m | ecosystem: Environmental > Aquatic > Freshwater > Lake | place: Spain... | reverse complement strand
CCGCGGCGCCGCGCCCGTCCACTGGGCCATCGTGAACGGCGAAGAAACCACCGGAATCACGACGTTCGTCATCGATCGCGGCATGGATACCGGTCCGATCCTGCTCAGCCACCCTCTCTCCATTGGGACGGACGAGACGGCCGGAGAATTGGAGGCGCGCCTCGCCCTCCTCGGCGCCGACGTGATGGTGGAGACTCTGGACCGGCTCGCGGCGGGCACCCTCTCGCCGGTGCCTCAACCGGACGGGGCCACGATGGCCCCGAAGCTCGCTCGCGACGACGGGCACGTGGACTGGGCGGCACCTGCACGCGCCGTCCACAACCTCGTGCGCGGCATGACCCCGTGGCCTGGGGCGTGGACAACGCTCGACGGAGAACGACTCAAGATCCATCGCGCCGCGCTCACCCAGATCGCGGCCGGCCCACTCCCCCCGGGAGCCCTCGGTCCCCGGGAGTCGGCCCGTCTCCTCGTCGCCTGCAATGACCTTCTCCTCGAAGTCCTCGAGATCCAGCGCGAGGGACACGCCCGAACGAGCGGATCGGAGTTCTTGAACGGGCTACGGCGCGGCGCTCTGTTCGGCTGACGGGAAGAGGGCGAGCAGCCCACTCTTCTCGGGCAGACGCTGCAGGCGGATTCCCGGGACGCGAAGCAAGGTGATCTCCGCTGTGTTTGCGACCGTGGCGCCGAGCAGGTGGCCGCCTCGGACGACACCGTCCCGCGCGGCCACTGCGACGTGACAGTGAACGACGCGCTCATCCGCCGAGGCGGCGATCGTCCCCTGCATCGAGACGAGTTCGGCCGGCTCGTCGATCCGTGTCTCCTCGTAGGAGATGCCGTTCCAGTATCCCAACCGAAGGTCACGAACCATGCCGATGCCGCACGCGATGACGGCCGAATCCAGAGGTACCGCACGCAGAGACAAGATCAAGTCCTCGCCGTCGACGAGACGCAGCACGCTCTCTCTCCCATTCGTCGCCTGGAACACCATGCCACCTCCGCGACGGAATCATAGCCGCTTGCGTCCGCCGTGCCCGCTCTTCTATCCTCGGGCCTATGCAGCGCCGCACCGCGGAATGGATTCGAGATCGATTGGTGGAAGCCATGGGGCCGCCGCGCCGACCCCGACAGGATCCGCTGGAGACGCTCGTGACGACGATCCTGTCGCAGAACACGACCGATGTGAATCGGGATCGCGCGGTTACCTCCCTATTCGAGCGATTCGGCTCCCTCGAAGGCATAGCCCGTGCGGACGAGTCAGACATTGCCGCCACCGTTCGCGTCGCCGGGCTCCAGTCCCAGAAGGCGAGGACAATCCGCGACGTCCTCCAGCGAATTCGCGAGACGGCCGGCAGCCTCGACCTTGGCTTCCTCGAGCGGATGTCACCCGAGGAAGCCTTTGCCTGGCTTCGGGCATCACGCGGCATTGGAACGAAGACCGCGTCCATCGTCCTCCTGTTCTCTTTTGGGCACGCCTTCTTCCCGGTGGATACCCACATCGGCCGCGTGCTTCGTCGCCTAGGCCTGATCCCCGCCGCCGGGGACGCCTTCCGCCACGCAAACGAAGCTCTCCCTCACGATGCCGAGCTGTTGCTCGACCTTCATCTGCTTCTCATCGATCTGGGGCGTTCGCTGTGCCGCCCGCGCCGGCCCGCCTGCTCTTCCTGTCCGATTCTCACGCGGTGCGAGCACGGGCGCACCGTCACGGTGGAAGCATGAGCCAGACAACGCGCGACGAACGAACCGTGCCCGAGCTCGTTCGAGACCTCGGGGCGGCGCTGCAGGCACGCGACTGGAAGATGGCCGTCGCCGAATCGTGTACGGGCGGAGGCCTCGGGGCGGCGATCACGGATCAACCCGGCAGTTCCATGTTCTTCCTCGGCGGCGTGGTGGCCTACGACAACCGCCTCAAACGCACCCTCCTGGGAGTGACCGACGAGACCCTGGCCGAATTCGGCGCCATCAGCCTGCACGCTGCCGAACGGATGGCGACGGGATGCCGCCTGCGCCTCGGCGCCGACGTGGCGGTCTCGATCACCGGCATCGCAGGGCCTAGCGGAGGAACCGCGGACAAGCCCGTTGGGCTCGTGTTCATCGGCGTGGCCACCGCCGCGGCGTCCGACGCGCGGCGATTCGTGTTCTCGGGAGACCGGGCCGATGTGCGCCGGCGAGCCGTGCAAGCGGCCCTCCACCTTGCGCTCGACGCTGTTCGCTGCCTTGATGGCGTCGAACGCACCCGCTAGACTGCGCCCATGGAGCGCTCTGTGCGGAGCACACTGAACTTCGTTGGCTCCGTCCTCGCGGGAGCCGCCAGCCTCAGTCTCGTCCTGTATTTCGTCGGCTGGCGCGAGACGTTCGCGGCGATGCGGGCTCTTGACGCGGTCGGAATCCTTGGGGTCCTCGGAACCGTCGTCCTGACCGTTGCGGCGTGGGTCCTCGGCTGGGGCATCATCCTGCGCGCGTACGGCGTAAGGGTTCCGCTCGGCCGGATGATCGGCGCACGGCTGAGCTGTTTCGCCGTTTCCTATCTGACGCCGACCCTCTACTTCGGCGGCGAGCCGTTTCGCGGCCTCCTGGTCGCCGACAAGGCTGGAGCGCCGGCGACGCGGGTGTTTGCCACGATCATCGTGGAGAGGTTCCTTCTCGGGATGAGCATGACGCTGTTCATCCTCGTCGGGGGGTTCTACGCCATCGTGTCCCCGAACATCCCGGCCGGTGAGAAACGCCTCCTCATCGGCGGCCTCGGCTTCATCACGTTCTGGGTTCTCGCCGGCCTCGTGAACTTCGCCTGGAACCTGAAATGGATGAGCCGAAGCGTTCTCTGGCTTGGCCGCGTCGTGCCTCGCTGGCACGACCGCCTCGTGCGCGCCGCGGCGAAGGTGTCAGAGACCGAGGACGAAGTCAGCTACGCCTTCACGCGCCACTGGAAGGCGACGCTCGTCGCCTTCCTGATCCAGGTGGCCGCTACGTTACTCACCTACCTTCGGCCGCAGGTGTTCTTCGGCGCCGCGCTCGGCCTGCGGTTCTCGTTCCCGCAGCTCTCTTTGGTCTTTTGCCTCTACATCCTGCTCGGCTTCTTCCTATGGATCACGCCCGGAGGGCTCGGAACGAGCGAGGCTGGAGCGATCGGCATTTTTCGACTCGTCGCCCCCTCGATCACGACGGGGCAGGCCGTGGCGTACTCGCTCATCTTCAAGTTCGCGGAGGCCATCTTCGTGGTCATCGGCGTCTGGTACTTGATGCAGCGCGGCCTCTCCTTTTTCGGCAGGAAGGTGGCCGCGTCGCACGCGTCCGGCGGCGCGTCCCACGATGTCGAGAGCGATCACAGGGACTAGGGGATGGGCGAGAATCGACTCGACGCAAGGTGCGCCGCGCCGAGCAACCCGAGAAGGCCGCCCATCAGCACGCCGAGGAGGAAAGATGCGACGACCACGCCGGTGAGTCGCGTGACGTCGAGCACGGGCTCAGCGCCCGACGCCGCCATGCTGTAGAGCACAAGGCCGACGACGACGAGCGCCCCGGCGAGAAGCCCCACCAAGAGCCCGGCCACCTCGACGGCCGCAAGAATCCGCCCCTCCGAGACTCCGGATTGCCGCATCAGTCGAATCTCGTGGCGAAACGCGTAGAGGAGCGCACGGAAGCCCTCGCGCGCCAGCACGAGGGCCAGGAGGGCGCACGCGACCAAACCGCAGAGCAGTCCGATGCGACCGCCTTCGGACAGCGCGATCCTGCCAACCCCACCTACGGGTCCTACCTCCACGCTCGCGATTCCTTCCATGGCCTTGAGTGCAGCCGTCAGACCGGCAACCGCCGTTGAGGAACGCGCCAAGAGCGTGAACCGTCCGCCGGTTCGGTCCGACGTGACCTGCTCGGGAAGGCTGAATTGCACGCTCAGAACGTCGGCGCGCTCCTGGAGACGAACGAATGCGCTGTTAACGGCCGCTGGAGTGAGTCGCGGGGAGACGTAGGCACGAATCTCGTTCGATGCGATTCCACTAGGTTGCAGAGTCGATGCAGGCGGGAGAAGGAAGAGGGATGCGAACGACGCGAGGAACAGGAAGAGCGACAGGAAAGCGAACGAGAGCAGGACAGCGCTTCGCACTCGGATCGCCCCGAGGAGTTCGCGCTCAAGGTAGAGGAAAGCGTTCACGATAGAGCCACCCTCCCATCGATCAACGAGAAGACCCTGTCCGGCGGCGCGGAACGAGGAATCGGCCCTCGAGTTGCCACCACGAGGGTCGAGCGACGGTCGTGGATCTTCGCCAGAAGCGATCCCACACTCTCCTGTTCGTCGGGGTCGAGCCCGTCGAACGGCTCATCGAGGAGAAGGAGAAGCGGCGAGTCGCAGAGGGCGAGCGCCAATCCGAGCCGAACGCGCTCTACGGGAGGCAGGTCCTCGGCGTAGGTCGCTCGTTCTCGGATCAGGCCCACCGTCTCCAAGGCGAGGAGAGCCTTTTCCTCCGCATCGTCCCGGTCGTTGCCAAGCACGCGGAGCTTAAACAGGAGGTTGTCGAAGACCGTCCTCGGAAGAGGCACGAACCCCTGCGGCAGAAACCCGATCCGGCGCCGCAGTTCAAGCGTCCTGCCCCGACCCAGCCGCGCCACGTTTCGCCCATGGACGAGGATCTGGCCGCGCTGTGGCGGGACGAGAGCGCCGAGGAGCCCGAGAAGAAGCGTCTTTCCCGCGGACGCGGGCCCGAGAAGAACCACGTACTCCCCACGATCGACGTGAAGGTGGATATCCTCGAGAACCTTGATCCCATCTTCCGTGGAGAAGTGGAGTTCGGAGACCTGAATCATTGCGGCCTCCTCGCCACGGCGAACCGCTCGAGCCCGGAAAGGTCCGTCTCGATCGCCACATCCTGCAGGCCGGCGTCGACGAACAGACGCCGCACGCGATCGCCCTGCCCGTGGCCGATCTCAAGAAGAATGCACCCACCCGCCTCGAGGTGCTCGCCGGCCCCTGCGACGAGAAGGCGGATCTGCTCGATCCCGTCTGTTCCTCCATCGAGCGCGACGCGAGGCTCGTGATCGCGGACTTCGACCGCGAGGCTCTCGATCGTCTCCGTTTCAACGTACGGCGGATTGGATACGATGAGATCGAACGTCCCGCTGACGTTCTCGAACCAATTGCTCTCGAGGAACGCGACGCGGTCGGCCACGCCGTTCAGTAGAGCGTTCTCGTGCGCAAGAGCGAGGGCGTCCGGTGAGATATCGGCCGCGGTGACGGATGCGAGAGGAAGATATCGCGCCAGGCATACCGCAATCACGCCGCTGCCGGTGCCGAGGTCGAGGCAGCGAGCTGCTTGGTCGCGCGTGACGAGGCGCAGCGTCCGATCGAGCAACTCCTCGGTTTCCCCGCGGGGAATTAGAGCATCGCGACGCACCTTAAAGCGGAGGCCGAAGAACGTCACCTCGCCGATCAAGTGCTGTAGAGGGGTTCCGGCGCGTCGCTCTTGGATGAACGCCCGGAACTTCGTGCGCTCGTCGGCCGTCAGCGGCTTGTCGGGAGACAGGTACAGGTGGAGCCGTTCCACTTCGAGAGCGTGCGCAAGGAGAATCTCGGCCTCGAGACGAGGTTGGACAATCCCGGCATCCTCGAAGTATCCGCGAGTCCAGCTCAACACCTCACGGACGGTCCATTCGGCAGACAGCGTGCTCTCCCCCCCACGTGGCGTCCCCCCGCCGGACGCTCTGGCCCAATACAATAGCGAAAGCTTGTAGGCAATTCAAGCAATGCATATACTCTACGCGCTTACGGAGATCGGGGGCGGGAAGTCCACTTCCATCTTCAAGGTGACGTCATGGCCGTTCGCGTCTTCTTCGTTCTTGGGTTCTTGGTTCTCGGCGGCGCGGTCGCTGCAACGCATCGATTCGTTGCCGCGATGGCCGGGCTTTCGTCATGGGGCGCCAGCGCGCTCGCCGGGGCGCTGCTCGGCACTGTGGTTGCGGGGATTCTACTCCTCTCTTGGCGCCGGCTTGCACGCGCGGTCAGGGATCCGGCGTTTGCAACGCGGTCCCAGAATAGCCTGCTTTGCGGTGCTGCCGGGACAGCGCTTGGACTCACGCTCAGCTTCGCGATCGGGAGGCTCTTCCCGCCCTCGGACGGAGTCCACGTCGCTCAAGGCTGCCTTGTTGGTGGACTTTCCCTGCTCAGCCTTGGAGCGGGATTCGCCTCTGCATCCCCCCTCTGGCAGCGGTCGGCGCCTGATGAGGATCGGCACAGATCGAAGAGCCGTCGTCAAGCTCAGGGCACGAGCAAGGTGCTGGACACGAGCGTCATCATCGACGGCCGCGTCGGAGAGCTAATGACGACCGGCTTCATTGAGGGAGAGATCCTCATTCCAGAGTTCGTCCTCGACGAGCTGCAAGGGATCGCAGACTCGGCCGACGCTCTCCGCCGCAAGAAGGGACGGCGGGGCCTCGAGATCCTGCGGCAGCTCATGGAGAACGACCACGTCGCGATCCGCGTCGTCGCTCGAGACTACCCGTCCATCGCGGAGGTCGATCGCAAGCTGATCCGCCTCGCAAAAGAAGAGAACGCCATCCTCATCACGACGGACTACAACCTGAACCGCGTCGCGCAGGTCGAAGGCATCGGCATCCTCAACGTCAACGAGTTGGCTAACGCCGTCAAGCCGCGATTCGTGCCCGGCGAGCCGATCGACGTCGAGATCATCGATCGGGGGGCGGAGATCAACCAGGGGGTCGGCTATCTTGACGACGGAACGATGATCGTCGTAGAGAATGGGCGGCGGCACATCGGCAGGACGATCCGCGCCACGGTGAAGAGCACGCTGCAGACCGATGCGGGGAGGATGCTCTTCGCGGAGCCCGCGAACGAGGCCCCGCGATGGGAGAAGGAGCGAGAGGCACGATGATCCTTCGCAGGAGTGCGGTTCTTCTGGCAACCGCAATCTTGTTGACCATCGCTGGCTGCTCCTTCCTCGGCGAGCAAGGGCCGGAGCTGACCTATCTGGAGCCCGCGCTCTCGCCCGACGGACGCCGGCTCGCCTACGAGTCCGCCGTCGACGGGAAGCTCGATCTGTTCGCGCGCGACATCGAAACGGGCGTAGCGGAGAGGCTCACGGAGAACCAGGCGGACGACTTCTCCCCCTCGTGGTCGCCGGACGGAACGAGCATCGTCTTCGCTTCGAACCGCAACAACAATGTCGACATCTACATTCTCGACCTTGCGACGCACCAGACGCGACGTCTGACGACGGACGCGGGGACCGACATGAACCCGACGTGGGCCGCGGACGGCCGCATCTACTTCAACTCCGACCGGACCCAGGCGTGGCAGATCTACGCTGTCCTTCCGGACGGAACCAGCCTGGCGGCCATCACGGCCCCCGCGACACCATGACCGTCAGCGCCATTCTCCTCGCCGCCGGCCGCGGACGGCGCATGGGACGGCGGGAGAACAAGGTGTTCCTGTCGATCGGCGGGACGTCGGTTCTCGCGTGGGCAGCCACGGCGCTGGCGCGCTCGCCGCGCGTCGATGAACTCATCGTGGTCGCGGGCGCGGAAGAACTCGGAATTGCCGCAGCGCTCTTGCCCCCCCTCGGCATTCCGGTGCGCATTGTCGAAGGCGGAGAGGAGCGGCAGGATTCCGCGCTCGCCGGCGTCGCGGCCGCAACAGGAGACCTCGTCCTCCTTCACGACGCGGCACGACCGTTTCCTCCCCAAGCTCTGATCGAGCGCGTCATTGACGGGACGCTGCGCCACGGCGCGTGCATCCCCGTCGTCCCCGTCGTCGACACGCTCCGCCGCGTGGATGGCAACGGTTTCGCGACGCCGGACCCTGTGGACCGCACTGGCCTCGTGCGCGTCCAGACCCCGCAGGGATTTCGAACGGAACTCGTCAGAAGAGCTTTGTCGGAGTGGGGGTCGCGCGTCCCGATGACCGACGACGCAGCCGCCGTCCTCGCCTTCGGCGTCCCCGTCGCCACCGTGCCGGGGGACATCTGGAATCTCAAGCTGACGACACTCGACGACCTTGCGTTCGCCGAGGCCGCCGCCGAACGCGTCGAACGAAGCTAGTTCACAACGTTGCAGCACCTCGCGTTGCCGATCCCGCCCCACGTCGCTAGAATGCTCGGCAGTGTGTTTCGGTCAAGGAGGGATTATGGTGTACGGAAGAAAGCTCGTGGCGCTCTTGGCGTTGGTTGCGGTGATGTCCATCTCGGCGATGGCCGCCGTCGACTACATCGTCCCGCTAACGAATCCTGATGGCAGCGTAGCTCTCTGGCTCTTGAACAACACGACCGGCGCGACCGTGACGGGTCTGCAGATTGAGTTCGACCAAGCGGTAACCATCGTCACGAGCAACGCGATCGGTGGAAACCTTGTCCCGGCTCAGGGGACGACCGGCTCGGCGTTCACGTTCCTTGGCGAACTCGTGAGCCATGGCACGCTACCGCTTGAGTGGCAGCCGGCCAGCGCGAAGCCGACGTTCATTATGTGGCTGTCGGGCGGGCGCGCCGTCGGCACGCCGTACTTCACAACGCTTGAGAAGCTCGGATACCTCTTCGGCCAGGGCATCGTCTACATGCGCCAAGCGAATCCGGCCGCGCTGAACGCCGCGTTCGCGCAGTTCTTTGCCGACAACGCCGCCTACTTCACGGTGCTATCGCAGTCTCTGGGCATGTCGCTCCAGGACTCGCTCCTGCCGATCATCATGTCGGCCCCGGCCGAGGGCATCCAGAACTTCTTCAACACCATCGTCGGCATGCTCGGCGTCACCGACCTGCAGAGCCTCGTCGGCGGCTCCGTCAACTTCAGCTCGCTCTTCGGACTCCTCGGTCTATAGACCCTTCTTCCGGGCAACGAAACTCCGCTGCGGGAGGCCTTCCGGCTTCCCGCTCGTTTTTTCCCCACCGCGGGAAGACACTCGTCTTTCCGCGTATCACTCCCACGCGGAAAGACGCAGACTCCTGCACGTCTCTTGGGACCGGAAGTTGTCCTCCCAGGTTGGCCAGCCGGCGCCCAGGGTCACTGTAGCGTCGGATCATGCCTCCGACGTTCGGGTTCGACGTCGCTCCAGATTCGCGAACGTCGCACGCAAGGTGCGACGCTACATCCAAAACGACGTCGCACGTCAACGCGGACACCACTGTGAAACCGGGCAGCCTAGGACGTTCCCTCATGCGAATGGCGATGGTGAGGGTCCGGCCGGTGCGAATGGGTGTGGCGAAGCTCGGCGTGCCGGTGCTCGTGCACATGAGCCCCCTCGACGGCCGCGTCGCCCGCGGGCTCGTGATCGTGGTGAGCATCGTGAGTGTGGCGGTGCGCGTGGACGGTGTCCTCGTGAGCGTGCGCATGCTCATGGCGCTCGCGAGCGAGGAGCCAGGCAGCGCAGAGGACGAGGGGCACGGCGGTGTAGGCCGTCACCGCCGGAGACTCGCGGAAGATCGCGAGAGACAGCCCGGCCGCGAGGAACGGCGCCGTGCCGAACAGAGCCCCTGTACGGGCCGCACCCAGCTTTCGCAGCGAGCGGACGAAGAGCGCGATGCTCGCCCCGTAGCTTGCTGCGCCTAGGGCGAGCGCCGCCAGCGCGAGACCTAGCGACGGCAAGGGACGTCCGAGCGCGACGGCGAGGAGAAGCGAGAACGTGCCCGCCCCCAGCCCCTTGAGGATCACGATCGTCTTGGGATCCCGAAGCGAAACGTGACGCGTGAGGTTGTTGTCGAGTCCCCACATGGCGCAAGCGCCGACAATCAACAGACACCCCGGCGAGAATCCCCACCCGCCTCGCGGGTCGAGCACCAGCAGAAGGCCGCCGGCCGTCACGAGCCCGATCGCGAGCCACGTCGTGCGGCCCAGGGCCTCGCGGAACAGGACGGCGGCGATGCCGGCCGTGGCTGCGGCCTCGAACGTAAGGAGGAGCGAGGCGGTCGCCGCCGGCGTCGTCTCGAGTCCGAAGAGGAGAAAGAGCGGCGCCACGACTCCGCCGACAACGACGGCTCCGGCCAGCCACGGGACGTCTCGCCGCTCGAGAGCCGCCTCCTTGTTCCGCCGCCCGAGCGCCGCTAGGACGCCAACGAGAACCACCAGGCACGCCCCCGCGCCGAGATAGAGAAGACCGGCGAGAACAACCGGGTCCACGTCAGCCAGGAGGAGCTTCGACAGAGGGGCCGATAGGCCGAAGAGCAGCGCGGCGATGAGCCCGTCGGTCACGCGAATCCCCGTGCGTGCCCAGAGCCGGAGCGCGTTGCCCTCACGGTTTCTCGCCAAGGAGTCTTTTGATTCGCGGCGGGTCGAGCGGGTACCGCGTCGGGTGCCGACCGGTGGCGTGTGCCACCGCGCGGGCGACGGCCGCGTGCGCCGCCATGAGCGGCACCTCGCCGATTCCCTTCATCCCGAACGGACCGGCCGGGAAGAGCGCCTCGACGAAGTCGACCGCCATATCGAGCGGAACGTCACGAACGGTCGGCAAGCGGTAGGTCGTGAACCCGTTCACGATCAGGCGTCCCGCCTTCTCCTCGATTCCTTCCATGAGCGCGAACCCAAGGCCCTGGGCGATGCCGCCTTCGACCTGACCCGCAGCGAGCGCTCGGTTCAGGATGCGTCCGGAGTCGTGAACCGCAACGACGTCGACGACGTGCGCCTCCCCGGTGCCGATGTCCACCAGAACCTCCGCGATGTGCGTCGCGTACGCGTAGACGGGATACGCGTCGCCAAGGCCGGTGGCCGGGTCCCAGCTCACGGGCTCGGTCGACGCCCAGCCCTCAACCGCAGGATCGAGATTCTCAAGCCAGAAGAGGCGCGCAATCTCTGGAAGGCGCTGCGCAATCTCCCGCTTCGCGATGCGGTGCGCCTTCGCGACGTGCTCAATCCGCCCGCGTAGCTTCCCCGCTGCGTCGAGAACGGCGAGCGCGCTCATCATCGTGCCGCGCGACGCTACCGTCGGTCCGCTGTCCGGCACGCGCGACGTGTCGACGGGCGCGAGGTGGATCCGGTCGATCGGCACGCCCAATCCTTCGGCGGCGACTTGGAGGACGGCCGTCGTCAACCCCTGTCCCATCTCGACCGTTCCCACCGCGACTGCAACGGATCCGTCCGACTCAAGCTTGATCGTCGCGCCCGCCTTGTCGAGAAACGGCGCCTTGCCCCCGAGCCCGACGCCGTAGAGGACGCAGGCGACACCCACACCGCGCTTCGTTTCGAGGGACGCGCGGTTGTACACCGCTACGCGTTCAAGACGCGCTGACCAGTCGGCGAGCTCCGCGGCGCGGTCGAGCGTCGCGGCGACGCCGACGCTGTCCCTCACCATGTGGTCGGTCGACGTGCGGTCGCCGGGATGGAGCACGTTGCGTCGTCGGATCTCCACGCGATCGAGCCCCAGGCGCTCCGCGACGAGATCCATCTGCGACTCGTGCGGGAAGATGACCTGCGGGCTGCCGAATCCGCGAAACGCACCGTTCGGCACCGTGTTCGTCGCCACCGAGCGAGCCACCACGCGCACGTTGGGCACGCGGTACGGGCCGGCGGCAGTGACCAGACTGCGCCACAGGACGGCCGAAGAGAGCGTCTGGTACGCGCCTGCGTTCAGAACGACGTCCACGTCGATGGCTAGGAGGATTCCGTCGGCGCTCGCCGCGGTGCGGTAGCGCACGCGAGACGGATGCCGCTTGCTCGTGGTGAGGATGTCCTCCCCTCGATCGAGCACGAGCTTCACCGGACGCCGCGTCGCCCACGTGAGGAGAGCGGCCAAGGAGCCGATGAGCGACGGCATCTCCTCCTTCCCGCCGAAGGCGCCGCCCGTCGCGGTCGCCACGACGCGCACCTTGGCGAGAGGCAGCCCGAGCACCTTGGCGACCGCGTTCTGCACGTAGAACGGACACTGCATCGAGCCGTAGATGGCCATAGCCCCGAGTCCGTCAGGGACGGCGATCGCGCCCTGCGTTTCGAGATAGGCGTGCTCCTGGTACCCGGTTTCGTAGGTCTCTTCCACGACGATGTCCGCCCCGGCCAACACGCCGTCGACATCGCCCTTCACCAGAATCATGCGGTTGAACAGGTTGCCGCCTTCGGCCGCCGAGGCCACGGCGACCTGCGGCGCGCCGGGCTCCAGAGCCGCGAGCGGATCCGTCACAAACGGGATAGGCTCGTAGTCCACCCGCACGGCGTTCACTGCGGCGCGGGCCGCGCGCTGCGTCTCCGCGGCCACGAGAGCCACCGGCTCCCCGATGTAGCGCACCACGTCGCCGGCGAGGGCCGGCTGGTCGTCGACGATGACGTGGACGATGTTCTCGCCCGGCACATCGGTCGCCGTGAGGACGGCGACCACGCCGGGCAGGGCGCGGGCCGCTTCGACATGAATGCCGAGGATACGCGCATGCGGGTGCGGGCTGCGAACGACGGCGCCGTGGAGCATGCCGGGGAAGGCGAGGTCGTCAACGAACCTCGCCTCGCCCCGAACCTTGTCCACCGCATCGGGCCGAGGAATCGCGGCGCCGATGAGCGTCGCCGGCGCTTCGTTCACTACAGACGTCCTCCCATCGTCAAGGTGAGGACTGCTTTTTGCGTGTGCAGCCGGTTCTCGGCCTGATCGAGAATCCACGACAGCTTGTTGTCGCACACCTCGGGGTCGGCCTCGTTGCCGCGGTCGACGGGCATGCACTGGAGCAGATGCCCCGGCGCGCCGAGCTTCTTCTGGCGCTCCGTCGAGTACTTCCACCCCGTGTACTTCTTCGCGATCTCCGCCTCTTTCTCCTTCCCGTTCTGATAACGGCCCATGGTGAACCAGTTGCGCGGGAAGACGACGGTCGCCCCGTCGAGAGCGCGATCGAGATCGTGCGAGATCTCGAACGACCCGCCGGACGTCGCGGCAAGGTCGCGGCACTGCTTCGTCACGTTCGGGTCGAAGTCGTACTCGGGCGGATTCGCCACGACGACATCCATCCCGTACATCGCCGAGATGAGCGCCGTGCCCTGCACCGAGCACAGCCCGCGGATCCACGGCGACCAGGCCCACATGATGACGATCTTCTTCCCCTTGACGCTCCCATCGAGCTTCTCGTGCATCGTGTAGATGTCGGTCAGCGACTGGCAAGGGTGGTTGATGTCCGATGCCATGTTGATGATCGGCACGCGACAGTGTTTGGCGAACTTCTGCATCACTTCGTCCGCCTCGCCGTAGTACCGGATCTTGTCGTCGAGCAGGCGGATGCCGACTCCGTCGCAGTAGCGATCCATCGCCTCGGCCGTATCCTTCACCGTCTCCCCAGCGCCCGGCTTATCCTCGAGCGACAGGCGCGTCGTCTGCGGGTCGATGAACTGCGAGTGCCCGCCGAGCTGCGTCATCGCCGTCTCAAACGACATCCGCGTGCGCGTCGAGCCAGCAAAGAACATCATCGCGAACGTCTTGTACTCGAGGGTCGGGTGCGGAGTGCGGCTGTAGTACGCACCCTTCAACTGGTCGGTGACCTTCATCGCGATGTCGTACTCTTCCTTCGTCCAGTCGACTTCGCTGATGAGGTCGCGGCCGGCAAGATCAAACCAGCTCATCGTTCCTCCTTGTTCGAAAAGACCACCGCAGAGAGCGCAGAGACCCACTGTGGATCCGAGGAATCATTCACGAGACGTCGAGTCCCATCCTTCAGCTCACAGCCTGGCTCCGGATCCACCCCACTTGCCTCCGCGTTCTCCGCGTTCTCCGCGCGCTCTGCGGTGCTGCCTTCCTCGGCCCTAGCCCATGAGGAGGGCCATCATGCCCTTCTGGCCGTGCATGCGATTGGCCGCCTGCTCGACGATGACCGAGTTCGGACCATCGATGACCTCGTCGGTGACCTCCATGTCGCGGTCGGCGGGCAAGCAGTGCATGTAGATTGCGTTGTTGGTCAGCGCCATCTTGTCGCTCGTCGTGATCCAGTGCTTGTTCGCCTCGAACGCTGCCTTCGCCTTATCCGGATCCATCGCCGTCTTGCCGTCCGTCGGCTGCACAGTCCACGCCTTGGGGTAGACGACGTCGGCGCCCTTGAACGCCTGGTCCATGTCATTCACGATGCGGAACCCGCCGCCGTGCCTCTTGGCGAGATCCTTGGACGCCTGGAGGATCTTGGGGTCGAGATCGAAGCCCTTCGGGTGGGCGAGCGTCACATCCATCCCCATCATCGACGCAGCGATAATGCAGCTCTGCGGCACTGCCAGCGGCTTCTCCACCGAGCCCGAGTAGGCCCAGCTCATGACGAACTTCTTCCCCTGCAGATTGTGACCCAGCTTCTCCTGCATGGTCATCACGTCGGCCAGGTCCTGGCACGGGTGGTACATGTCATCCTCCATGTTGATGACCGGCACCTTCGACCAGTGGGCAAACTCGCGGACGATCTGGTTCCCCTTGCCATACTTCCAGTCGGTGTACTTGCCGTAAATGCGGATGGCAATCGCGTCGCCCATCTCCGCGAGGACTCGGGCCACGTCGCTGATGCGTTCCGTCGAGTACGCCTTCTCGTCGCCCTTCAGGGCCGGCGTGTAGACGGCGCCGGGCTGCAGGAAGTGGGCGTGCCCGCCGAGCTGCGTCATCGCCGCCTCGAACGAGTTCCGGGTGCGGAGCGACGTGTTGTAGAACATCATGTGCAGCGTCTGCCCGTCGAGGATCTTGTGCGGCTCGCGGCGGATGAACTTCAGCTTCAAATCGTGGGCCGTGTCGAGCATGGCCTCCATCTCGTCGCGGCTGAACTCAAGCCAGGTGATGAAGTCTCGTCCCCTCAGTGTCGTGTTGGACATTGATTCCTCCTCGGTCTCTACTCCCGTGTAATCGTTGTGCCGGCCTTCCCGTCGAGCGCGTCCGTCGCCTTGTCGAGCGACGTGATGATCGCCCTCTCTCCACCCGACTCGATGAACCGAATGGCGGCACGAACCTTCGGCTCCATCGATCCTTTCGCGAAGTGCCCCTCGGCGTGGTACGTCTTTGCCTCGGCCACCGTGATGTGGGTCAGGCCCTTCTCCTGCGGCGTCTTGTAGTGGAGCTTCACTTGGCTGATGTCGGTGAGGATCACGAGAATCGACGCGCCGACGTCGACGGCCAGCCGCTCCCCGGCCAGATCCTTGTCGATGACGGCGTCGACGCCGCGCAGTTGCCCGTTCTCGCGAAGGACGGGGATGCCGCCTCCGCCGGAGGCGATGACGATCGAACGCGCCGCGACCAACTGGCGGATCGCCTCCTTCTCGAAGATCTCGACCGGGTCGGGGGACGCGACCACGCGGCGCCAGCCGCGACCCGCGTCTTCCTTCACGTCGTAGCCCTTCTCCGTCTTCAGCCGCTGGGCCTCTTCCGCGCTGTAGAACGGGCCGACCGGCTTCGTCGGATGAGTGAAGGCTTCGTCCTTCGCATCGACGACGACCTGCGTCACGATCGTGGCGACCGGAATGTCGCCCCTCCCCTTCTTCGCAAGGAGGTTCGTCAGGGTCTGCTGGATCATGTAGCCGATGAGCCCCTGGCTCTCGGCACCGCAGACGTAGAGCGGCATCGGCGCCGCCACGTCCTTGCCGACCTCGTTCTGCAAGAGGATGTTCCCCACCTGCGGGCCATTGCCGTGAGTCACCACGACCTTGTACTTGCCCGACTCCACCATGTGCACCAGCTGCTCGCAGGTCACATGAACGTTCTTCATCTGCTCCTCGAACGTCCCGCGCTGGCCTGGCTGCAGAATCGCATTCCCGCCCAGCGCTACGACGACGAGCTTCTTCTCGACGGTCATCCCATCACCTTTCCTGGATCCAACGCCGGACCGCTTCGACGGCGGCCCGCTAAGCTTCCCAGATCTCGCGCATGCGCGTCCAATGCTCGACCATCTTCGAGCGCGCAGTGGCTCCATCTTCCTCCTCCACCGCATCGAGGATCTGACGATGGAGGTCGACAACGTGCTGGAGATCGTTCACGTTCTTCAGGTAGTAGTGCCGCGTGAATTCTCGGTACACCTTCTGATCCATCGTTTCAATCAGAGGCGCGAGCGTTGACGACACGAGCGGATTGCCGGCCGCGTCCGCCAACGCGCGATGGAACGCCTTGTCGGCCCGGAAGTACTCCTCGAAGTCGTTCTTCGCGGCGAACTTCGCCATCTGCTTGAGCGCTTCCTTCAGTTTCGTCACGGCCGCTTTGGCCTTGGCCGCCTTCACCGCCGCCAAGGCTGCGACCGCCGGTTCGAGCGCCTCGCGCGCCTCCATCACTTCGAGGCAGCCGGCCTCGCTTTCGATCAGGCCGACCGCGCTTCGCTCGTCCAGCGGAGACGGCGCCCGCAAGACGTAGTTCCCGCTTCCCGGCCTCGACTCGATGATGGCCATCGCTTGGAGAGCCGACAGCGCCTCGCGAATCGACGGACGACTCACGCCCATCTGCTCGGCGAGCTCGAATTCGGATGGGAGCCGTCCACCGACGGGGAAGTCGCCGCGCTGAATGGCCTCGACGATCTGCTCGGCGGCAATCGCCGAAACCTTGCGCGGCCTCACCCTTTCGAACGGCATGGATCTCTCCTCACCCTCAAGCAGTCTGACAGCATGATAGCTTGACGGGTTCTAGCGAGCAACCGCCGACCCTGCGGCATTTCCTCGGGCGAGGAACCGCCCGCGGCCGGCGCGCGCACACGGCTCTCCGCCCTCGACGATCGTCTCACCGCGCGAGATCGTGGTCGTGACGCGGCCTGTCATCGGCCAGCCCTCGTAGGGCGAGAAGTCCGTCGCCATGTGGAGCCGCGTCGCCTCCAGACGCCACGTCACGCTCGGGTCGAACAGGACCAGATCGGCGTCCGCGCCGACCTCGATCGCGCCCTTCTTTGGATAGAGGCCGTAGATCTTCGCCGGCCCCTCGCACGCGAGGCGCGCAATGTCGTGCAACGCCAGCCGCCCCGTCGCTACCCCCTCGGAGTAGAGGAGCGAAAGCAGCGTCTCCACTCCCGGCAGGCCGTACGGCAGGTCGTCGAACGCCCCGCGCCACGTCTTCTGGTCCCGCGTGAACGGGCAATGGTCGGTGGCCACGAGGTCGATATCGTGGCTACGTAGACCGGCCCACAGCGCCGCGCGATCGGCGTTGTCGCGGAGCGGCGGCGACGCCGCGAACAAGTGCCCGTCCTCCCGTTCGTAGACCTCGCGAGTCAGGAGCAGGTACTGCGGGCAGGTTTCCACGGATACCGCGCAACGTTCGCCGCGCGCCGCCCGCGCGGCGTCGAGCCCGATGCGCGAACTGACGTGAACGATGTGAACTCGGCACACCGCGTCGCGCGCCAGGCGGGTGACGGTGGAAATCGCTGCCTGCTCGGCAAGATCGGGTCGCGCGGTCGCGAGCGTCCTCATCCTCGCCCGCTCGTCCGCGGTGAGGCGTGCAGCGATCGAGCGAATCAGGCCCTCATCCTCGGCGTGGACGACAGCCACGGCGTCGAGGAGCGAGATCTCGCGGAATGACGCGCGCAGACCATCCGCTCCGGTGCGCCGCCCCGACGCCTCGTACGCCGTGTAGAACTTGAAGCTCGTCACGCCGCGAGCCGCCGCCTCGTGCAGCTCGCGTTCGCGCCCGGGACGCCATCCGACGACTTCGCCGTGCAACGCGTAGTCGACGACCGCGTCCTTGGCGTCGGCCAGCCGTTCGTCGAGCGCCTGCGCGATCGTTCGATCGGGCGAGCCCACGGTGAAGTCGATGATCGTCGTCACGCCGCCGCAGGCCGCGGCGCGGGTTCCGGAGAGGAAGTCGTCGCTCGACCGCGTTCCCCCCACCGGAAGCGCCATGTGCGTGTGCGCGTCGATGAGTCCCGGGAACACAAGCAAGCCCTCCGCATCGATCTCTCGTCGACCGGAGAGGCCGGGAGCCAGAGCGGCAATCGTCTCGCCGACGATGCCGACGTCGGCCGAGACCGTTGAACTCGACGTAACGAGCGTCCCGCCGCGAATCACGAGGTCGAACATGCCGGCGCTCCCTTTCCCTTGGCCGGTCTTGCGAACCGGTCTGGCTGCATGATAGCATTGCCTTTGCGAAGCCTCAACGCGGTTTCCGCGTCGGGGCACCCAGGAGGAGAAGCGATGATTGACCTCGAACTGCATCCAGATCGTCTCCAACGAGCCGTGCGGCGGGCCCGCGAGCGGGGCATCATCGTCCCCACCTTCGCCCAGATGAAGGATCCCCAGACGATTCCGGCGCCCATCGTCGATCGGCTGGCCGATGTCGGTCTGTGGGACCTCCATCCGCTCAACCTCTTCCGAATCACGTGGAAGAACGAGCCGGTGAAGACGGGCGGCCGCTTCGGCGACGTGAACGTGTTCGAGTTCCCCTCCGAGCTGACCGGGGCGGCGGCCCGCATCGTGGCGCTGGTGGGGAAGTGGTTCCCCACGGGAGCACACAAGGTCGGGGCCACCTTCGGGTGCCTCGTCCCGCGGCTCGTGACCGGCCAGTTCGACCCGACATGCCACAAGGCCGTGTGGCCTTCGACCGGCAACTATTGCCGCGGCGGCGCGTTCAACTCCAACCTCCTCGGCTGCGAGTCGATCGCCATCCTTCCCGAAGGCATGTCGCGCGAGCGGTTCGAGTGGCTGGCGAAGGTCGCCGGCGAGGTCATCGCCACGCCAGGCTCCGAGTCGAACGTCTGGGAGATCTTCCAGAAGTGCAAGGAGCTTGAAGCCACGCGGTCACACATCATGATCTTCAACCAGTTCGACGAACCGGGGAACCACCTCTGGCACTACGACGTCACCGGCCACGCCATGGCCGAAGTGCTGACCAACGAGCTGGGCGGCGGGACCTACGCCGGCGTCGTTCTGACCTCCGGATCCTCCGGCACCATGGGATGCGGCGACTTCCTCAAAGAAGAGGCGCCGGACAGCAAGCTCGTCGTCTCCGAGGCGCTCCAGTGTCCGACGCTCCTCGAGAACGGTTTCGGCGCTCATCGGATCGAGGGCATCGGCGACAAGCACGTCCCCTGGATCCACAACGTCCGCAACACCGACATGGTCGTCGGCATCGACGACGCCGACCCGATGGCTCTCATCCGCCTGTTCAACGACCCGGCAGGGCGCGCCTTCCTCACGAAGCAAGGAGTTCCCGCCGACGTCGTCGACCGCCTCGACCTGCTCGGCATTTCTGGCGTCGCCAACCTGCTCACGGCAATCAAGTTCGCCAAGTTCTACAACCTCGGAAGCGAGGACATCGTCCTCACCGTTCTGACCGACTCGATGGAGCTGTACCGAACGCGGCTCGCCGAACTCGACGAGGCGCACGGCGCCTACACCGAACGACAGGCCGCCATCGACTTCGAGGCCCGTCTGCACGGGCAGAAGACCGACAACGTCCTCGAACTCGGGACCCGCGAACGCAAGCGCATTCACAACCTGAAGTACTTCACGTGGGTCGAGCAGATGGGCCACTCGGTCGACGAGTTGAACGCCCAGTGGGACGACTTCCCGGGCTACTGGGATCGCATCCACGACTCGGTCGACGCGATCGACGAGCGCATCGAGGCGTTCAACGACGAGGTCGGGCTCTTGAAGGAGCTGACGCGGTGACAGCGCCCGCCGGCCCGGGCGGCGTGCGTCGTACCGACGCCCGCCGCGAGGCGTTCGCCGACGAGCTGTTCGACGCGGTCACACGGCAGTTGCCGCTCTCTCCGGGAAGCCCCCGCGCGCCGGTCGTCGTGGCTGGCGGGGTGGGGGCCGGCAAGACGGCGGCCGGCCTGCGCTTAGCGCAGCGCCTACGCGACGCTGGCGTCACCGTCGGCGGCATCCTCGCGCCGCGGCTCGTCGAACGCGGCGAAACCGTGGGCTACAACGTCCTCGACGTCTCCACCGGAGAGGACGTCGCCTTCGCCCGAGCCGATCCGCCCGGCCAGGCCGTCGGCCGATTCTTCGTGCGACCCGCCGGCCTCGCGTTTGCCGAACGCGCGCTGCGGCACGGCATCGAGCGCGCCGACGTCGTCCTCGTCGACGAAGTCGGCCGTTGGGAGCTTGGCGGCGGCGGCCACGCGGCGGCGTTGGCCGACCTCCTGCGATCGCGTGCCCTTCCCGTTCTGTTCGTGCGCGCGGAGCTCACTCCGGCCGTGGCCGATCGCTTCGCGTTGCAGGCCGCGAAGGTGCTGCACCTGGCCGAGTCGATCGAGCGGGAGCCCGCGGGCGGACGGCGCGCGTTCTGGTCGATCGTTGACTCGATGCCGCACCCACTCTTCGTCACCGTCGCTGCAGACGGGTTCCCGCAGTCGCGGCCCATGAGCCTCATCGAGCGCGATGAGCACACCCTGTGGTTCCCCACGTCGCGAGCCTCGCGCAAGGTCGAGCAGATCGGCGCTCACGCCGAGGTGACCGTGTTGTTCGTCGACACCGATCGCTACAACTACGCCTCGCTCCACGGGCGAGCGTCGCTCGACCCCGACCGAGACCGCGCCCGCCGCCTGTGGCACAGCGAGTGGCGCGACGACTGGCCCGCTGGACCCGACGACCCGGACTACGCGCTCCTCCGCGTCGACGGCGCCCGTGGCTTCTACCTGCATGGAACCACCGGCGAGGCCGGCGAGATCGACTTGCGTGCCGAGCAAGACGCGTAGTCCGCGGTCCGTAGTCCACGGTACGCAACGCAAGACCGCGGTTCCAAAGCGGGTGGCGCCCCACGAGTCACTTCCGTAAATCACCGTAGCGGCGTGAGCTTGGCCGACGGCGTGCGGTCCCGAGAGTCTGTAGCGTCGGAGCTTGCCTCCGACGTCTACGATACGAACCCGGTCAGGAGAAGCCGCCACCCACCACGGCTTCTCCCTAGCGGCTCGACAAGCGAGACCGTCGAGCCGCCTCGCACCGCAAGGTGCGACGCTACAGCGATTCGCTGGCGCCGCCCTCTTGAGAACTGTGGGCCATGGACCGCCGGTTGTGCTTCCGCAAGAGCCCGCGGTAGGATCTGGCCACACCTCGAAAGCGTGGATTCATCAAGGAGCGCGCATGGAGTGGATTCTTCTCGCCATTGGCCTCGTCGTCGGCGCCGCACTCGGCGCCGTGCTGGCACACGCCCGCGCTCAGGCGCGCACAGCCGCGCTCGCCGCCGAGCTGCGCGCCAAGACGGAAGAACTTGCACCCCTCGAAACCCTGCGTGCCGACAACGAGCGCCTGCGAATCGAGGCCGCCCGCGGTGACTCCGAGCGTGCCGCGGCCGCGGATCGCGTCCAGTGGGTGGAGAAGGCCCAGGAGTCGCTGCGCGAGGCATTCACCGCGCTCGCCTCGGACGCGCTGACGTCGAACGCCGAACAGTACCTGGCGCGTTCGCGCGATCAACTTGCATCCCTCTTGAACCAAGTGCGCGGCGACTGGGGCACCCACAAGGAAGAACTGAAGGGCCTCGTCGCCCCGCTCGAAAAATCGCTCGTGACGCTCGACGGTGAGATCAAAGAGATGGAGAAGAAGCGCGCCGGCGCGTATGGCTCGATTGAAGGGCACATCACGAGGCTTGCGGACGCGCAGTCTCAGCTTCAGGCGACCACGACGACGCTCGCCCAAGCGATGAAGTCGTCGTCCGCGCGCGGGCGTTGGGGCGAACTCCAGTTGCGCCGGATCGTGGAGCTGGCTGGCATGGAGGACCACATCGACTTCGACGAACAGGCCGCGAACGACGAGGGCCGGCCTGACATGATCGTGCACCTGCCAAATGGAGGCACCATCCCGATCGATGCCAAGGCTTCAGCTGCCGCGTACTTCGAGGCGCTGGAACTCGACGGCGACGCCCGGCGAGCGAAGCTTGCCGAACACGCAAAGGTAGTGCGCAGTCGGGTGAAAGAGCTTGCGTCCCGGCAGTACGGAGGGAAGTCCAAGGGATCTACGGGGCTTGTCGTTATGTTCGTGCCGATTGAGTCTGCCCTATCGGCGGCATACGAGGAGGATGCAAGCCTCTTCGAGTATGGACTTGATCAGAAGCCAAGAATCCTCATTGCAACCCCAATCACGCTCTACGCACTTCTGCGCACCGCCGCATTCGGCTGGGATCAAGTCCGCATCGCTGAGAGCTCCCAGGCCATCGTCGATGAGGCACGCAACCTGTGTGACCTTGTGGCGAACGTCGCGGCTCCATTCCGTAAGGTTGGAAAGCACCTCGACGACAGCGTCGAAGCGTACAACGAGGCTGTCGCGTCACTCAAGGCGCGACTTGTTCCGGCAACCCAGCGGCTGAAGAACATGTCGGCATCGGAGAAGAAGCTCCCCGAGTTGGAATCCATTGACCACAAGCCGACGCTGCCGCTCGACAGCGGATCGTAGATCGCCAGTTCTGTCGGGAGACGGAGATCGCCCGCCTGGGGCTTTCGGTAGTGCGTGGCAGCACGCACGGGAGGATGCTTTCTGAGTTCGGGCGTTCCATCACGGTGAGGCCGTCGCGCAGCGACGCTTCCGCCGTGCGCCGTGCCGGGGCAGATTCGCCGTTGAGCGTGGACAGGTCCACTCTCATCTCGGCCTCTTCCACCAGCCGTGCGTCGGCGCTGATGTGATCGCCCTCGGACAGCACGATGACGTCGCCCGGCACCAGTTCGTTGGCCGGAACCTTCGCCTCGTTGCCGTCGCGCAAGACACGAGCGAACTGCGGCAGGAGCTTCTTCAGCGCGTCGGCCGCCTTCTCGGCGCGGAACTCCTGCCAGAACGAGAAGATCGCGTTGATCACGACGACCGCCCAGATCGCCCAGCCGAGCTGCGGCATCTTGCCGACAAAGGCCATCGCGCCGCCGGCCCAGAGAAGAAGGGCCATGAGGTGCGTGAAGTTGGCGAGCAGCTTGCGCCACATCGGCTTGCCCTTGATCGTCTGGATCGCGTTTGGCCCGAACTTCGTGAGCCTCA
>Ga0247840_10004280_pt1 | contig 22789 bp, 21 predicted proteins | sample LaCruzMarch2015__FD_192404 | JGI IMG/M metagenome (GOLD analysis project Ga0247840, IMG submission 192404) | Freshwater microbial communities from meromictic Lake La Cruz, Castile-La Mancha, Spain - LaCruzMarch2015_17m | ecosystem: Environmental > Aquatic > Freshwater > Lake | place: Spain... | reverse complement strand
TCTCAGGTGTCCAACTTGCCCTGGAACAGGTGTCCAGGTTGCCCTGGAATCAGTGTCCAGTTTCCGGCGGACTGGGTGTCCAGTTTGCCGTGGAATCGGTGTCCACTTAGGCGTGGAATACGCACCATGACCCGTGTCGAGGATGTCTCACCCATGACCGTGCTCGTCATCGCCGGGCTGCTGACCTTCGCCCTGACCACGCTCTTCAGCATGGCCGGGGTGGGCGCGGCCCTGATCCTGATCCCGGTCTTTCTGGCCTTCGGGATCGAACTGCAGACGGCCATGGCCACTGCCCTGCTGCTCAACGCGGTGGGGATGACGGTCGCCTCCGTCACCTTCGTGCGCAAGGGGCTGGTGGAGTGGCGACTGGTCCTGCCGATGCTGGTGCTGGCGGTCGGGCTGTCGCCGCTCGGGGTCTGGGCCGCCCACGGGATGGATCGCAACCTGCTGCTGTGGCTGTTCGTGGGCTTTCTGGTCTTCGCCGCGGGGATGATGGTGTGGTACCAGCCCACACCGCGCGCGTCCCGTGCGTCGCTCGCGGCGAGCCTGGCGCTGGGCCTGCCGGTGGGCGGGGCGGCCGGCTTCATCGGCGGTCTGCTCGGGGTGGGCGGCGGCAACATCATACTGCCGGCCCTGGTGGCGTCAGGGCTTCCGCCCAAACGGGCCTCGGCCAGCGCCTCATTCGTCGTGATCTTTGCCTCCATCAGCGGCTTTCTGGCCCATGTCCAGGTCGCCCGGATCGACACCACCCTGCTCGTCGTCACCGCGCTGGCGACGATGGCCGGCGCGGCCTTGGGTGCGTGGCTTGCGACCGAACGCCTGTCGGCCGCGCAGTTGAAGCGCGCCATTGCCCTGGTCCTGATCGCGGTCGCCGTCAAGACGGTGTGGGACCTGCTGCGGCCCTGGTGCAACATGGCACATTGACCCTTTCTCTGAACCGAAAAAGAGCATTTGTCCGCAAATGAACGCAAATGAACGCAAATAAATCAGATGCTTGGCTTGCGTTCCGTCGTCGTCCGCGAGGTGAACTGGCTGCTCAGGTCAAGTTCCTTATTATTAGCGTTCATTTGTGGCTTGACTGTTCTTTCCAGGCTGAACCATTCACCCCTGAATCAGGAACCCGAACATGAACGATGATCGTCAAATCCTCATCAAGGCGCTCGAATTCCATGGTCACCGCTGCTGGGCCAGTGTGGCCGGGGTCCGGGTGGGGCTCGCCGCCCTGCGGGTACTGGAGGTCAAACGCTCCGGCGGGCGCCAACTCCACGGCTTCGTCGAGATCGGCGAGGACCACGGCGGCATGTGCTTCGGTGACGGGGTGCAATACGCCACCGGCTGCACCCTGGGTAAGGGCAATCTGGAGAAGACCCCCTACGGCAAGCTTGCGATGACCCTGATCGAACGGGCGAGCAACCGGGCGCTCCGCGTGAGCTACAAGCCGACCCTGCAACAGCAGATCGGCGCCTCCGCCTTCATGACCAAGCGCGGCCAGGGCATCGAGCCGGACGACATCCCGGAGGCCGAGCAGTTGGAACTGGTGGACCTGATCTGGAATGCCCCGGAGGCGGACATCCTGACGCTCGGCGAGGTCTTCGCGTTCGAGCGCGACTGGCTGCCGGAGGTCATGGGCTTCGTCCCCTGCACCGCCTGCGGGGAACTGACGGCGAAGGCCTACCTGCGCGTGGTGGGTGACAAACACGTCTGCATCCCGTGTTCCGGGTACGAGCGCTGAGGAACCGATCGATCGACTCGCTTGACCAAGGTCCTGCTCCTGCTGACCGGCATCGTCTTCCTGATGGGGGTCATCCAGACCTTCTTCGCCCGGAGCGCACCCGGGCGCTGCTGGCCGGGCGACGGCTGGGGATCGGCAACGCCATGGCGGCGACTCCGGGGATCGTCAGGCCCTTCTGCTCGGTATCCTGCCGATCGTCGAGGCCCTGATCGGGAAGGGGGCGGCGTTCGGTACCACGCTCGCCTGTTGGAGAAGGTCGAGGCGATGGCCGAGATCCTGGCCTTCGGGGTCCTGTCCCGCGGTCTATAACATGGGCGCGCGGGGTGCCGCGCCCTCAGCCTGGTGCTGAGCAGTAGTCGCGCGTGCGGCTGGTGCGCGCGACCCGGTAATGCGCTCCGGGCGCCAGCACCAACTCGGAGGCGCCGACCCTGGTCGTCCCATTCCCCCAATGATACGTGTAGCCAAGGCCGGTCCAGGGTCTGGGATAGGGACCCTCGCAACTGGTTTTCCGTAATCCCAGGTAAAATGCTTGATAATCAGCGATGTTCATGACGTTTGCCGGTGTCGGGCCGGGTCCCGGGGCGCACCGATCGTCGCTCGTCTCCGGGTCCGCACAGGCGCGAAACAGGTCTTGCGGCTTGACCCATAGCTCGACAAAGAGCCCATAGTTGCGGAACGGGGGCAGGCCCAGAAACTGGGTGAGACGCAGCGCGAGCCCGTCTTGACCGAGTTCAGGGTCCGCCCGGATTGCCGCCCGGCAATAGTCTTGGACCTGGTGTGCGGGGGTCACCCACAGGAGCTTGTCGGTGTCCATCGCTGTTTCATTCCGGTCGGCGAATTCGTTCCTATACCTTTTCGGGTTCATCCAGGCGACGACCAGCAACTCGCCCTGGTCGCTCCATACGAGCCCCGGCGTGGCGGGAACAATCGGGATCAGTCCGCCGACCGCCTCAGTGGGCTCCGCCACACAGGCATCCTCGATCGCCAGTTCGTATGCCTCCCGTGGGGTAGACTCAGCGGCGTCAGCACCCGCGGCCAGGCCCAGCCAGGCGACACACCCAAGCAGGCCTGCGCACACCGGCCAGTCCCTCGGCAGCGCCAGATGGCCACGCTGGTACCGAGGGTCGGGCGCGGGATGCGATACGGCCATGTCGTTCTCCAAACGGTCGTTCTCCACCTCCAGGTCCGCGAGCGTCCATGATGCAGAAACGTCGGTTGGTGAAGCCATGACTGTACCCTCAAGGTTGAGCGAAAGACCAGGGAACCGGCCCTGATCGGGCGGTCCCCCCGGGAATACCCTGGAGGCCTTGCTCATCGTTCCGGTCGGCGATGCGCATTTGGAGTCCAAGGCTTCAGCCTTGGCCTGCCGATCCAAGGCTGAAGCCTTGGACTCCAGCCAGCCGGTGCCACGGCTGGCCGGAACCATGACCACGGTCTCCCCGGACCCGAGGTCGGTATCTGTCGGACAGGGCAGGGGAATAGCGGCGCCCTCGCTGCCGACCAGGCCCGGCTAAAGGTTGAACCAAGTGCTGCGGAATCCCTGCTTCTCAGGGTCTTTACGCAGATCCTTGCAGTCCTTCCCATTGACCTGTTCCGCGCCGTCGTCGCTCAGAACCTGGATCCTGTCTGGTGCCGCTGGGTCCAGGATCAGCGCCTCCGGACGCAGCCCGGTGAAATCGATACCCGGAACCACGACGGGCGGGTCGGTCGCTGCGCCCGACCATTGATACAGATGCCACTCACCACCGTCGCCGATCGGCCCCGCGACGATGAAATAGACCTTGCGCTGGTGCGAGTATTCGATGCTGCGGATGCCGGAGCCACCCAGGTCGAGCAGCACCGCCTTGCCGAGCCTGGGCTTCTCTGCCTTGTCAACGACGCCGTGCGGATTTTCCAGGGGAACCAGTAGCGCCTTGCCATCGGGAACCGGATTGCGAAAGCCGATCAACAGCGTGCCCTCCGGGGTTCCGGTCAGTCCCTCGATGTTGAGGCCGGTCGCGGATTCGGGGGCATCCGTCGCCGCCACATCCAGTTGGTAGCCCTTGAGCTCGGCGGTATCGTCGTCGTCAGCAAGCACCTCCACCAGACCATTGAACGCCTTCCCGACTGGTTTGAGCCTGACCCCGGTGTCGTTGGTCTTGATCTCCGTCGCGAACAGGCGCAGGCGGTTGGGGCGGGCCTCGCCGGTCGCACTCTCGCCGTGCGAGGTGATCCAGTAGATGCGTGAACCGATCACGGCGGCACCCTCGATATCGGCCTCCGGCTTCTTTTTGGCGATCTTCAGGAACTCGGTAAGGTCGAACTTGTCGACGGGTCCGGTGGATTGCAGTGTGGTGCCGTCGGCGCCCTGATAGACCCGCAGCCAGTTGTCCTCGTCATTGGCGACGACAAACCGATTGCCCGGTAAGGCGACGGCGGCCGAGGCGTCGCACATGTCGGAGTACCTGACAGTCGCCACGGGCGTAGCTGCCGCGGCCGCGAACGGCACTGCAACCGCGGTGACGAGAGCGAGGATCACGGTGGATCTTTTCATGGGAGCGATGCCTGTATCTTGAGAGTTGAACACGTTCAGCTTCGGCCTTCAGACGCATGGGCAGCGCCCCGTTCATGTCAGCCTGACCTGGATACCCAGGTCCTTCGGTTGACTCGGCAACCTGGTTAAGGGGGCAGCAGGCGAATCCTCAGTCTGCGTGACCCACGACCACGACGGCTTTGCCCTTGCCCTGGCCCGCCGCGCAGACGGCTTCAATCAATTCGATCAGGACACCTGGACCAGGAAGGCCCCATAGCAGAACCCGTCGCGGAAACCGTCGCCTTCTGATGTATTTGATCCGCTCATCGCGACTCGCAGCGAGGGCGTCGACGATGCGCTCGGCGTCGCACCCGCAGGCGGGATCATGGGTGATATCCATGGCGGTGACGACCTTCTCGCTGCCCCCGAGGTCGCGCGGACAGTGGTCGGATTTTCCAGGTCCACCGCAAGAGTGAGAGTCACTGATGGTGCCATCGCTCGCCTTGTTTCTCGCCGGATACAGGCTATTGATCTGGTTGCGCAGGGTCAGCAGACTTGTCGCGACTCGCCATTTATTGCTCATTGGGGTGGCTCCTCGTCATACGCGGTACAAGTGGACAGGCGGTAACGCCCGGCCTCGATCCGGCGATTGTTCTTGGACTTGTCTGCGCGGTTCAGGGTCTCAAGTCCCAGGCCATCGGTGACTCGACGCCATCCCCGGCTTTGCCGGGAGATGGTGACCTGAGCCAGGAACCCTTACCGCTTGTCTTCCACCAGCACCCAGGGGCCCAGGGTGCCGTCAGGCGCCCCCGCGAGGTCATTTTTGACCACCATCACAGTGCCGACGATGCATTTCGTGTTCGGTATGAACCAGCCACGCAACCGGTATTCCGCCGCACCCTTCACGGTTACCGCGTGCAGGTCCACCGAGGCCGGCATCGGCCATGGGGCAGCGACACCGGCCGCCACCGGGTCGTGGATCTGACCGGTCACCGACAAGACCTTATTGGCCAAGGGGAATGTCAGTTGGCCAGTGACCGAACCGGTGGCGTCGGTCGTGACCTCCAAGGCGCCTTCGGGCGCCCAAGGCGCGGCCAGGACAGGGGCGCCCGGGGTATCCACATTACGGAAGCTACGGTGGGTCCAATTTCCGTTCAGCTCGCTTGTCATCGTATTGCCTCACTCATGGTTATTGACCTTGGAAAGTTGCGAATCGCCCTCGCTGCAGTCTCCGTAGCGTCGTTGTTCGACGCTCCGGGTAGCAGTATTCACCACGTACAGGTCGCCGAACTCCGGGGTGAGCGGTTTCAAGCCGAGAGACGTCATCACCTCGGGAACGGTTGTGGTGTGACCCACGACCACGACGGCTTTGCCCTTGCTCCGGCCCGCCGCGCAAACGGCTTCAATCAATTCCTTCAGGTCGCTCTGAGCAAATGCCTTGGGCGTCATGCCGGTGTAGGCCTCCAGAGCCATTGCGGTTTGCCGGGTACGCTGCTTATCGCTTACCAAGATCGCGCCGACCTGAACCTCCGCGAGTGCCTGCGGCAAGCCGCCCGCGCGCTGCCAGCCGGCGGAACTCAGCGGACTGTCGTCGGTCTTGTCGCGCTTTTCGGCGTGGCGCAGCAGGTAGATGGTCTCCGGCCACTGCGGGCAACTGGCCGCGTTCGCCCCGGCATCTGCGGCCGAGGTCAGGAGCGCCGCCAGGAGTATCAGGGTCAAACGCAGGATCTCTTGCATCAGGCACCTCCGATTTTGCCAAGGTCTCAAACGCGCTGCGGGTAACCCCATCCGATCCGACCTGTGCCATTGGGTGGGGCATCACTGCGGGCAACCCGTGATCGCCGCAAGGTGCGCCCCGCGGCGATCACGGGTGAGCAGTCATCCCAAGCAGTCCTGCGCGCACCCCCCGATCTACCGGCAGCGCCCGTCGGCGACGCCGACAGCGGGTGGCAGGCGCGGCGCCGGGAACCTGCCGATCAGGACACCTGGACCAGGAAGGCCCCATAGCAGAACCCGTCGCGCAAACCGTCGCCTTCTGCATCGACCTCATACCAATCGCCCTCGGTGGCGGTTACGACCACCACCTGTCCGGGGCTGAGGCGACCGATCGCGTCGAATTCGGTGCCCGCCCCTTCACGCAGCCGCAGGCCGGAACGGGCGATGACCTTGTAGCGGTTGCCGGAGGGGACGGTTCGCGAGATCGGCGAGCGGGGCGATGCCGGGCTGAGCTGCCAGGCTGCGGTCGAGTCGAACAACGACATCCTCGGTAAGACCGACAGGTGAAAATGCTTGGTATGCGGGTTGTCGCCGCCGTAGCTGCGCCAGGTCCACGGGGCGACCTCTGAATTCAGTATCCGCCTATTCCAGATGATGTATTTGATCCGGTCATCGCGACTCGCAACGAGGGCGCTGACGATGCGCGCGGCGTCGCACCCGGAGGCGGGATCATGGGTGATATCCATGGCGGTGACGACCTTCACGCTGCCCCCGAGGTTGCGCGCACAGTGGTCGGATGTTCCAGGGCAATGGCGAGGGTCACCGATGGTACCATCGCTCGCCTTGTTTCTCCCCGGATACAGGCTATTGATTTGGTTGCGCAGGGTCAGCAGACTTGTTGCGACTCGCCAGTTATTGCTCATTGGGTGCCTCCTCGTCATACGCGGTACAAGTGGTCATGTCTTCTGCCCCGATCTCGTCATCGTCGTAGACCTGGGGCCCGGGTAGGCCCGAAGATCCCTCCGCGGCGGGGACTAGGGCCAAGCCGCCCGGCGCGTCCCCATCCTCAGCGTCACACGAAGCGACGGGCTCGCCGCGGGTATCATCGTCATCGCGAATGACCCAGGCGCCAGGGATATCCGCGGACCCCAGGCTAGCGGGGACGGCCCGTGCGGCCATCGGGTCCCGGTCCGCGCGACTATCGGTCCCGTCAGCTTCATCAAGGTCGGCATCGACCACCGCGCAGTCATCTTCAGCGAGGGGTTCATCGCCCTGATCGCCATCCTCGTAGATGCGTTCACCGCTGGTATCGTTCATCGTCGTCAGTTCCCCTGTAGTGGCTGGGTGATGACACGGGCAGCGGGTTACGGCGCTCGCCGCCGCCAGTGAAAAAGGGCCGTAGCTTGGGGTGACGAAGGAACCCCGACATCCCCGGCTTCCAAGCGATAATCAAATCGTGTCTATAAAATCGTATTTATCGTCACTTGACGCCCATCTTCTGTTCAGCGAATTTCTGTACGGCCTTAGGTGCAAAGGCACCGAGCAGAAAGCCCAAGGTGAGATAGATTCCGTTCGCCGTGTCAGGTTTGCTGTGCCAACTCAATGCTAATGTCAGCAGGCCGAAAGCAATCGCGGCTAACAGGGATACGAAGCACATGAGCCGCATGGATGACCAGGTGCCATTGTCTTCTGATCGCTCTGTCGAGCCGATGAGCGAATGGTAGGAGCCGCGCGCTGCCGTGACTGTCCGGGTATCGACTGACCGCCCTGTAAGCGGAACTACGGACAAGCAGCGATCCCGCGCTCCTTCGATGCCCTGGCCGCGAGGCTGCGCTTTGCGGCCAGGGCCGGCAGCGTGACGACAGGGGGCACCGACCGCACCGCGGCGGGGCAAGAAGCGCCGCGACCTCTGCGTCAGGAGCCCGGCGTTTCGTGACCAAGCAGCATCCCCGCCTGTACCGCATACCGCACTACGTCCGCCACGCAGTGCAACTCCAGCTTGTGCATCAGCCGGTTGCGATAGGTGTCGACGGTGCGGGGGCTGATGGCGAGGGTGCGCGCGATCTCCTTGCTGCTGCGGCCCAGGGCGACTAGGCGGATGACCTCCCGTTCCCGGCTGGACAAGGTGAGGTGCTGCTGGCCGTTGCGCTGAAGGGCGCGCAGCTTGGCGCGGATGGAGGCGGTGACGAAGGTACCGCCGGCGGCGATGGTGCGCACCGCCAGGACCAGCTCCTCGAAGGAGTTGTCCTTGAGCACATAGCCGGCCGCGCCCGCCTCGTGGGCCTCCAACGCGGCGGCGGGGTCGTCGTGCATGGTGAGCAGCAGGCAGCGGGTGTCGAGCGCGGCGGCCTCGACCCGGCGGGCGACCTCGATGCCGGTCGCCTGGGGCATGGACAGGTCCAGGATGGCGAGGTCCGGCTGGTGGGTCGCGATCAGGCCCCAGGCGGTTGTGCCGTCGGCGGCCTGGGCGAGCACGGTGATGTCCGGCTCGGCCTGGAGCAGGGCCGCGAGCCCCTGGCGGACGATGGTGTGGTCGTCGGCGAGGATGACATCTATGGACACAGGATGGGCTCCTCGGTCAAGGGGACGCAGATGCGCACGACGGTCCCCTTGCGCGGGGTGCTCCGCACGCACGCGCGCCCGCGCACGCCCGCGGCGCGCTCCTGGATCATGCACAACCCGAGCCCCGCGGGGTGCGCGCTGGTGTGGTGGGTGTCGAACCCGACCCCGTCGTCGCTGATGGTGAGGATCAGGCGGTCGTCGGTGCGTACCCGCAGGACCACGTCGATGCGGCCGGCGGCGGCATGGCGCACGGCGTTCGATAGGGCCTCGCGGAAGGCGAGGAAGCACTGTTCCTTGACCTGCGGGTCGAGGGCGAGGGGACCGTCGATGGCGCAGACCTGAATCCTGATGCCGGTGCGCTGGGCGGTCTCGCTGCACTGGTGACGGATGGCATCGAGCAGCGACAGGCGCTCCAGGAACAGGGGCCGCAGCTCGCAACTGACGGCGCGCAGTCCCCGCAACACCTCGCCGGCCTCGTCGACCAGCCGATCCAGGAGCGCGACCGGCACCGTCTCCCCGCGCTCGGCCAGGGCCCGCGCCTGCTTGAGGCCGAGGTTGAGCGCCTGGACGGTCTGACCGACGCCGTCGTGCAGGGCTGCCGCCAGGCGTCCGCGGGCGTCGCGTTCGGCGTCATTGCGCAGGCGGCGCACCTGTTGGGCCTGGGCGGCGCGGGTGCGGACCGTCTGGATACCGAAGGCGAGGTCGTCGGCCAATTCGGCGAGCAAGGCCACCTCGGGGGCATCGAAGGCGTCCGGCGTGTCCGCGAAGATGCTGAAATTGCCGAAGGCCGCCCCGTCGGCCCGCAGGGGCAGTGCGATCATCGAGCGATAGCCCTGGGCCAAGGCCGCGTCGCCCCAGGGGGCAAGGGCGGATGGGGTGGACAGGTCGCGCAGGCAGACCGGTGTCCCGGACTCGCAGGCGACGCGGCAGGCGCTGCGGTGGTCGCCGGCGTTGGCGCAGGCCAGGACCATGGCGGCGAAGGCCTCGTCGCCCTGGCCCGCATGGGCCACCAGGCGCAGCGGCGCCCGGCGGTGCGCCCCGGCGTAGCCGATCCACGCGAAACTGTAGCCGCCCACCTCGACTAAGTTGGCGCAGAAGGCATCGAGGAGCGCGCGCTCGTCCAGGGCGCGGGCGAGGCTGCGGTTGCAGCGCGCGAGGACGGCGTGGGTGCGGCCCAGGCGGCGCAGTTCGTCCTCCGTCGAGCGGCGCTGCGCGAGGGGCCGGTTGCGGCTACGCCGTCGTTCGGTATCGATCATGGCGGCAGACTCCCGATGGTCCTGGTCCTGGTCCTGGTCACGGCCGGCACGGGTTCTGCCGGCGGCGACGGCGCCTCGATCCTGCTGATCACGCCGTGCGCCGCGAGCACGTTCAAGTGCGCGCCAAGACCCTGGGGTTCATCCAGTCGAAGTCAAGCCGGGTCAACGGTGAGGAGTAGTCCACGTCGGCGGCGTGCTGGAACACAGGCCGATCGAGGGCTGGCGCCGCGGACGAAACAGGCAGAAGATCCGGGAAACCGGTTTGGATATGGGAAGTACCTGGTCGCAAGACGATGATCGCGGTATCGAATCCTGTCTTTGGGGCGGGTAGTCGGCAGCTCGGGCTTTTTGACCTGTTCGCGGCCATCCAGTCCGGCGAGTCGTTGGAACTCACCCGACTGCAACCCCACCAGCGCGGCCCGGCGGTCATGGTCCTGGCGATCATGATGGTCGCGCTGCGGCGCTATGCCGTTGCCCCGCCCCAATCGGCGGCGGACTGGGAAGGGGAATGGCTGCGGCAGGTTGGCGCCGACGCCCTGCGGCTCATTGCCCCCGAGGACGCGGTCGGGTTCTTTCAGCCCCCGCTCGACCCCGGCAAGAACCGCTCGGCGATGACCCTGAGCGACATGGACTACACCTTCACGAAGCTCGCCCATGCCGCCAAGCCGGTCGCCGACGGCACGGCGGAGGAGGCGGTCTTTGCACTCTGGGGCGGCCTGTGGGGATTGTCGGTCGCCAAATGGAACGCGGGCACCCGCCAGGGACCCTCGGTCGTGCTGCCGTCCGCTGACGGCACCCTCGCGGGCGAGGTCCGCCACCTGGTCGCCGCCTACGAGGCGCGCACCTCATCGATCATCGGCACCCAGGCCGCCGCCGGCCGCGCCGTGGACCACTTCCTCTGGCTGCGACCGGTCAGCGCCGGCGGCATCACGGTGGATACGGTGCCCTACCCCTACTTGGAGGCCCGGCCCTGCCACCTCGTGCCCGCCGGTCCCGGCCGCTTCGCCGGGGTCGGCCAACACTCTGTGCCGTCCCGCCTGGCCGGCAAGGGGCACGCGGACGACCCACAGGTCCCCATCGTCGACGGCAAAGCGTTCCGCCTCTGGGGCGGGCGGGTCTGGTCGATGCGCACTCGCCACGCCATGTTGTTCGGTTCCGCAGACGTCACCCGGCCCCCAAGCATGGCGGTGCCGGGCTATCGGGTCGTGCGCGTTTGCGGGCTCGGCGTCGACCAGGGCAAGACCCGTGGCTACTGGGAGGCGCTCCATCCGCTGGTCCGGCAGGCAGTCTTCTCCCTGACGACGCAGCCCCAGCGCGCCGCCGACCTGTCGCAACGGGCACTGGACGCGGCCGACCAGATCGATGGCGTCTTGCGCTGGGCGGTCGGTGCGCTGATCGAGGGCTCGGGTAAATCCGCCGCCGTCAAGGCCGGCAAGGCGCGCGCCGCGCACGCACTGGCCGGCGCGCTCACCGAACCTCTGACCGCGGCCGTCCTGGCGCTGCTCGCCGAGCCGCCGGACCTGGCGGCCGAACAGATCGCCCTGCTGCAAACCGCCGTCGCCGTCCTGCGCGCGGTCTGGGCCCAGATCGAGACCGGCTGTCCCGATCCGCTGCGCCGTGCCGAGGGCGCCAACCGGCTGGGTGCCGGCATCCACAAGCTCACGGGAGAGACCACGATGACCGAGTTGCCGGACCTGTCGCGACAGGTCCACGCCATCCTGCACGAGATTGCCGAGCACCTCACGCCCAACGACCGGGCGCGGCTGCGCACCATGCTCGCGACCGAGCCGCCGATGCTCTACTGGCTGCTGCTCGGACAGGTGTCGCCCCGGCTGATGGACCGACCCGCAACCGAGTCCGTCTGGCGTGCGGTACTCCCGGCCCTCGGCGCCATGCGGCCGGACGGCGCGCCGATCGGCCAGGCCCTGGCCCAGAGCGCCTATCCGGAGATGCGCGTGCGCCAATTGCTCACCGCGACCGGCGAGACCCTGGTGGGCCAGGTGGCCGAGGTGGTCCGCTGGCTTGCCGCGCACGGGGCAGGCGCCGTCGATCTGGCGACACTTGCGGCACTGGCACTCGCCGACGGGCTCGGCGACGAACAGGCCCGCGCCGCGCTGCGGCAGGCGGTCGCGATGGGCTGGGTCCGGGCTCAGTCCCGGCCCCAACCCAGACAGAGCGCGGCCTGATGACCGATCCGTCCTCAGACCCCGCCGCCGGGCCCGCGCCGATCCTGGCGCAACTCGCGGTCGTCGTGCCGCAGGCCGTCGCCGCCGTCCGCGGCTCGCTCACGCACACCGGGCTGCGCGACGAGTCGCTGCTGCTCAAGACCGTCCTCACGCAGGCGCTGGGCGGCGCCCTGGTGCGCCCCTGGCGTCTGCAAGGGGTGCGCGACGGCACCGCGACCATCCTGGGTTACGCGACGCAGGACGCCGCGGCACTGCGCGAACGGCTCGCCTTCGCCCTTCCGGCCTTGCAGCAGGCGGTGGCCGTGGTGGGGACGGCGCCGCTGCCGCCGTTGCGGGAGGGCCAATGCCTGCGCTTCACGGTGCGACTGGTGCCCACGGTGCGCCAGACCGGCAAGGGTGAGATCGACGCGCTGCTCTACGCGGTGCGGCAGGCCCCCGCGGGGCAGCACGACCGCGCCCAAGTCTATTGCGCTTATCTGGCCGAGCGTCTGCTCGGCGCGGCGGTGCAGGAGACCCGGCTCGACGGCATGCGCCTCACCGGCATGGTACGGCGGCAGGGCACCGGGTGGACCGAGCGCGTCTTCCCGGTCGCGGAGCTGGGCGGCGTGCTGACCGTGGCCGATCCGGTCCGCTTCGCCGGGACCATCGCGCAGGGACTAGGCCGGCAGCGCGGCTTCGGCTTCGGCTTCGTTCGACTGGAACCAACCAACTGACAAGGGCAGGGGTCATGAAGATCATTCAGGTGCATTCGCTGTTTTCGCTGCCCGTCCATGTGCCGAACCGCGGGGCGGACGGGCTCGCCAAGCGCGCCGTCTTCGGCGGTGTGGAGCGCCAGCGCATCTCATACCAGGCGCAGCAATACGCCCTGCGCAAGAGCCCGGAGATGGCCGCGCTCGAAGCCGCGGGCGGCATCGGCCACAGCTACCGGACCGCGCTGGTCGGGGAGCGACTGCTGCGGCCCGCGCTGGAAGAGGCCAAGGTCGCCGAGGCCGCAGGCTGGACCGATGCCCTGATGGCCCTGTGGCGCAAGGAGCAGACGGGCGAGCGGGCCGCCGAGGCGGACGAGTCCTCCGCGCCCCTGATCGTCGGTGAACAGGAGATACGCCTCTTCGTTGCAGTCGCCCAGACCTGTGCCGAAGCGGGCATGGCGCCCGACGGTCTGCGGGCCTTGGTGGAAAAGAAGGCGCCGAAGGAAACACCCCCCGCGGTCGTGCAGGCGATCGAGGCACTGCGGACCGCCCGCGGCTCGGTAGGCTTCGACGGCGCACTCTTCGGCCGGATGGCGACTGGGATCGCGGTGGCGACCGTGGACCGCGCGGTGCGGTTCGGCGATGCCCTGACCACCCATGCCATCACGCCGGTCGTCGACTTCTTCCTGGTCACCGACGACCTCAAGGACCGCGCGGCGGGCGAGGCTGGCGGGTCGCATATCAACACCCGGGAGGAGGCGGCCGGGATCTTCTACCGCCATGTCCTCATCGACACCGCCCAACTCCAAAGCAATGGCGTCGACCCGGCCGCCGTCATAGCGCCGCTGCTGGCCGCCCTGCTCACCGTCTCGCCCATCGGCAACCGGTCACCGGCGCGGGTGGTCGAGACACTGGTCGAGGTCGGCGGGCAGGTCCGTTCGCTGATGGACGCCTATGCCGCGCCGGTCTCCCGGCAGGACCAGGCGGTGACGCGGCTGCGCGAGACCGCCGCGGCGGACGCTGAGACCTACGGCAGACCGGCGGCGGCGCTGTGGCTCTCCGAGCAGTCGGCGCAGCCGGTCTCGCGCGTCCAGTCGCTGGCCGCTGCCGCCCTGGCCGAATGGGTGAAGTGATGGACGCCCTGGTGATACGCTGGCGCGGACCCCTAATGTCGCTCGGCGGGTCGCGGATCGACGGCTATGCCCAGCAGATGCCGATCCCGTCGCTCACCATGGTCGCCGGGATGCTCGGCGCGGCGCTCGGGTACCGGCGCGGCGACGAGCGGTTGGGCGCGCTGGCCGAGGCCCTGCGCTATGGCGTCGTGGTCCACCGGCCGGGGACGCCGCTCGTGGACTTCCAGACCGCGGACCTGGCGGCCATCGGCATGAAGTGCGCGGTGGTGGATCGGCACGGCGCGTTACAGGTGATCAGGCGCGAGGGCAGCGGCGCTGCCAAGGAGCGCCAGATGCAGTATCGCCCGCTGCTCGCCGACGCCGATATGAGCGTGGTCGCGGCGGTCGATCCGCCCTGGACCGCGCCGCAACTCATCGAGGCACTGCGCGCCCCGGTCTTCCCGCTGAGTCTGGGCCGCCAGTCGTGCCCGCCCGGCGGGCAGGTGGGTGAGCGTGTCCTTGAAGCCCCGTCGCTCGGTGATGCCTTGGACTTGGTAAAGTCGGAGCGGGGTGGAACCCTCTACCGGCCGGTGGCGGGGCTGGTCGATGGGCTGGTGGTGTCGGTGCCGTCGCGGGGGCGAGGGGCGATGTTGTTTGCGGTGGGGTGATGGTTTTGGCTGTTTTACGATGGAGATTTAGTTGTTATGTGCGAGGGTCTGTTCCCCGTGCGCGGGGGTTCACCCAGGACGAGGACGGGATTTACCACGGCGAGGGGGTCTGTTCCCCGTGCGCGGGGGTTCACCCTACCCGTTCGGCGTGACACATCCAGACGCGAGGTCTGTTCCCCGTGCGCGGGGGTTCACCCATCGAAGCCACCACCGTCGGCAAGCCCACCACGTCTGTTCCCCGTGCGCGGGGGTTCACCCTGGCGCAGCCGTGGCGCGGTGCCGGCGGATCAGTCTGTTCCCCGTGCGCGGGGGTTCACCCACGGCGGGCGCCAATCGGGAGCTTTTCGCCCCGTCTGTTCCCCGTGCGCGGGGGTTCACCCCTGATGCGGCTGCGCCTGGACCTGGCGCGGGAGTCTGTTCCCCGTGCGCGGGGGTTCACCCGGCAAGCCGGACCAGCGTCTACGCGACGCCCTGTCTGTTCCCCGTGCGCGGGGGTTCACCCAGCAGTTCGCAGGCGGCGAGGGTGCCGTGCCCGTCTGTTCCCCGTGCGCGGGGGTTCACCCATCCGCTATGCCTGGGGGCGACACAAGGTCCTGTCTGTTCCCCGTGCGCGGGGGTTCACCCGACCTGCACGAGCGGCTGTCGCCTTGGGACTGGTCTGTTCCCCGTGCGCGGGGGTTCACCCACGGGGTACGAAGATGCCGTCGCGCTCTGTGAAGTCTGTTCCCCGTGCGCGGGGGTTCACCTGCGGACGGGACCGGGGGGCAGATCGATGATGTGTCTGTTCCCCGTGCGCGGGGGTTCACCCTCGCCGCGGAGTATCTCCGCCCGTCGGTTGGCGTCTGTTCCCGTGCGCGGGGGTTCACCGTGGGCGCGCGCCTTCCACCAGGGCGCCTTGGCGTCTGTTCCCCGTACGCGGGGGTTCACCCGAGAGGGCAGGGCGCAGCCCATCGGCCGCCCCGTCTGTTCCCCGTGCGCGGGGGTTCACCGTCGAACGCCGCGTCCGTCGTGATTTTCAGCGCGTCTGTTCCCGTGCGTGGGGTTTCACCCGATATGGCTACGCTGGTCTCGGGGTCGGACCCGTCTGTTCCCGTGGGCGGGGGTTCACCGCCGTCGGGCAGTGGCGTGCGCAGCGTGCCGGCGTCTCTTCCCCGTGCGCGGGGGTTCACCTGCGGTGATGTACAACCCGACAGGGGGCGGGGCGTCTCTTCCCTGTGCGCGGGGGTTCACCCAGGGTACCGACATAGGCACCCAGGACCTTGCGGTCTTGTCCCCGTGCGCGGGGGTTCACCGATGGCGCAGAAGCCCACGCCGCACAACCTGAAGTTTCTTCCCCGTGCGCGGGGGTTCACCCGGCTCGATGTAGACTTGGTGCGGAGGCATCAGGTCTCTTCCCATGCGCGGGGGTTCACCCGTCGCCATCCGCGAGCTCGGCCGCGTGTCGGAGTCTCTTCCCCGTGCGCGGGGGTTCACCTTTGCGGGAGGAGGCGCTGGCGCGGGGGGATGCGTCTGTTCCCCGTGCGCGGGGGTTCACCCGAGGTACCCGATATGGCCGCCTACGCCTGGGCGTATCTTCCCCGTGCGCGGGGGTTCACCCGCCTGGAGACGCCTCGCGCGCGCCTGGGCAAGTATTCCCGTAGGATGGATAGAGCGCAGCGAAACCCATCGTTTGCGCGCGCCTAAGGCGTTGATTGCTGCGTTTCGCTGCGCTCTACCCAGCCTACAGGTCGCGCGCGGATCGGGTCGGCAGCGAATACTTGCCCAATCTGTCCAGCGTGGAAGCAAATGCCGACGCTCCAGCGTCGCGGCCTGGGGGCCGCTCCTACGGCGTAGGAGCGGCCCCCAGGCCGCGACGGGTTGCCGCAAGGGCCGGTGGCCGGAGTTATCATCAAGGCCGCCGGAGCGGCCGGACCGTATTGCCACACCGCCCCTTGCTAACGAGCGAACGAGAGGAATGACCAAATGATCTGGACACTGCAAATCAAACTTGGCGTGAGCATTCTTTCTGCAGTGTACAGGGCTTCCCGTGACCGCTATCGCCAAGACTGACCGTAAGACCGGCGCGCGCCGCTCCCTGATCGGGCACTCGCTCGATGTCGCGCTGGCGGCCGCGCGCCTGCTCGCCGCGCCGGTCCTGCGCAGTCGTCTGGAGACGGCGTGCGGGCATAGGCTTACCGAGGTCCAGCTCGCCAGGCTCACCTGTCTCGCCGGGCTGCACGACTGCGGTAAGGCACTGGTCGGTTTCCAGGAGCGCATCACCGGTCAGGGACGGGGCACCTCGCACCTCGCCGAGGCCCTCGCCGCCCTGATGGCGGAGCCGAAGACCCAGCAGGCGTTGCGGATACCGCTCTTGGGCGCCTGGTTCAGCGACCCGTCCGCGGCACTGTTCTGCGCCATCTGTCACCACGGCTCACCGGTGTCCCAGGCAAACATCACGGTCGCGCTGGCACAGGTCAGGGCGCAGGTCGCGGCCACCTCGGCCTATGACCCGATCGCCGAGATGGACGCACTGGCCGCCGAGTTGCTGCGGCGCTTTCCGGCGGCGTTCGGGGAGGCGGCGCCGATCCAGTGGACCTGCTCCTTGGACCACCTCTTTGCGGGGCTCACGATGCTGGCCGACTGGCTCGGCTCCAGTCTGCCGGTGGCGGGTGACGACTGGCGGCCGGCGGCCGTCGCGTCGCTGCTCGATTCGCTGCCCTGGTCCGGTTGGCACTCGGGGGCGCCCGCGACGGCGATCCTGCCGGGCGCGCCTATCGGCGCCCAGGTGGTGATGGGCGCGGTGCCGCTGACCGAGCGGCTGGTGGTGATCGAGGCACCGACCGGGACCGGCAAGACCGAGGCGGCGCTGCTGCGCGCCCTGCAACTGGTGGAGGCCGGGCTGGTGGACGGGATGTATTTCGCGCTGCCGACCCGCGCGGCGGCGACCGAGGTCCACGGGCGCATCGCGCGGCTGGCGCGCACCCACTCGCCCGCGCTCGCGAGCCGGGTGGTGCGGGCCTTGGCCGGGAATCTCGGCACGGACGGCGTCGCACGGGCAGTCTCCGGCGTGCCCGACCCGGACCAGTGGCAGCAGTCCAAGTCCTGGGCCATCGCCTGCCCCAAGCGAGTGATGGCCGCGCCCATCGCGGTCGGCACCATCGATCAGGCGATGCTGTCGGTGCTGCGCACCGGGCACGCCTGGATGCGCCAGACGGCGCTCTGCCGGCACCTGCTGGTGGTCGACGAGGTCCACGCCTCCGACCCCTATATGCTGGAGATCGTGCGCTCCCTGGTGCGGCGGCAATTGGCGCTGGGCGGGCAGGTGCTGCTGATGTCCGCCACCTTGGGCGAGGTGCTGCGTGCCGAGTTGGAGCAGCGCCCGCGGCTGCCGCTGGCGCAGGCGCTCGCCCTGCCTTACCCGGCGGTCAATGCGTTGCCGGTCGCCGTGGCAACGGTCCGCTCGTCGCTGCGGCTGACCGACCTTGCCATGGCGCTGGGCGAGGTCGTGGCCTGCGTGCGCGGCGGCGGCTGTGCCCTGGTCATCCGCTCCACGGTGGACACCGCGACGGCGACCTATCGTGAACTGCTGGCGGCCGGTGTGCCGGCGATGCTGCACCACTCGCGCTATGGGGACCTGGACCGGCAAACGCTCGATGCGCTGCTGGTCGGGGTCATCGGCAAGGGCGGCACCCGGATGCCGCTCGCCATCGTCGCCACCCAGACCGCGGAGCAGTCGCTGGACATCGACGCCGACCTGCTGGTGTCCGATCCGGCGCCGGCGGACGTGCTGCTGCAACGGCGCGGGCGGCTGGGGCGGCATCGGCCGACCGAGGTCCTGCCGATGCTGGTGCTCGAACCGCAGGCGGTGGAGGAGACCGCCGCGGTTGCGCTGCGGCACGCTCTGGGGCAACACGGCCAGATGCCGGCTGGCAGCGAGTGGGCCTATGTCTATGACGTCCTGGCGACGCTCGCGACCCTGGAGGCGCTACGCGGGCGGGACTGCATCCTGGTTCCGGACGCCGTGCGGCAGTTGGTGGAGACGGCGACGCATCCCGATGCGCTCCAGGCGTTCGCCGGTCGACGAGGCTGGTCGCCGTTGTGGCAGGAGACTTGGGGCCGCCGACTGGCCCAGCGGCAACTGGCCCAGGGCGGGTTGCTGGACTGGTCGCGACCCTATGCGGAGCAGCCGGTGACCGAGGCCGTGCCGACCCGGCTGGGTGAGGGCACGGTGACGGTCGAATTGAGCGCGGCGATGGCGTCGCCATTCACCGGCTCGGCCATCCAGGCGCTGCCGGTACCGATGCGTTGGCTGCGCGATGTCGCACCCGGGACGATTGGCGTCCCGACACCGGATGGCGCGGGCGGCTACCGGGTCGATGTCGGCAAGTGCCGACTCCGCTATGACTCGCTGGGACTGCGCCGCCTTTGACGTTCTTCGCCCAAGGTGGGAACGAGAGAAACCGACCGACCCGACTTATGCGGCCTGCAACAGGAACTCGACTTTCACGGCGTCGAACGGAAACTCGATGCAGTCATCCGCTGCATGGCTCAATACCCCGGCCTTGAGCAGCGCGGTCACGTCGCGATTAACTACTTCGGTGTCGCGTCCGACGCGATGTGCCGCCTCGCCGATGGACATGGGGCCGGCGCCGCACAGCGCCTTGAGAAGCTCCCAGCGCTTCGCGGTCAGTACCTCCCATAGCAGTTCCGGCGTCGCGAAGCCGATACGCGCCTCGGCCTCCGCCCGCCCCGTCTCCGTTGCACACGCGGCCTCGGCCAAGGTATCTTGGAAAGAACGTACTTCAAGAATGACGGTTTTCATGATTCCACCTCGCCACGTCGGCTTTAAAGTCGGACATCAGACGATCCGGTGTCAGAAAGACGTAAGGCTCTTCGATGGTCCTTCATTTATCCTGCGAACGGTCCGCGCAACGGACCCTACCGGGCCGTTTATGCATGGTCCTGTTAGAGTTGCGCGACATCATTACTAGACAAGACGTTAATGCCAAAAACTTCTGCCACTCTGGCTATATTCGCGGCACCAAATACTGACGTTGCCCCCGCATTCCTGCCCCTATCGTCGGTGCAAAAGTAGGATATCCCTTTTGAATAACATGCCGCCAAGGAATCGCCATCGACCCATTCGGCAATAGCTTCTGAGAACTTCTTGCGCTTGCCGGGTGGCACGTTGCTGGCCACACCAGCCACTGACAATCCGCGTGCTCTAAGCTTGTTTACCATTAGCTCATATTGATATTGGCCAGCAGGCAAGTCATATATGAATCCTTCGCATTCCGCAAATCGTTCAGCCTCTTTCCAAAACTCGGTTTCGGGAGGTGTTTCACAAAACATCTCTTCGGGGATTTCGCTACTGCGAACGGTTCCAAATCTACCCATTCTAATTACCTTGAATCCAAGGCGCGCTGCTTGCTGAAGCCGCTGAAGCAACACTTCGGGGAGAGGAGGGTGCAGTTCATTGTTCGCCGAAAAGCATACCCTTGTGCCAAAAGTATCTCCGGTGGACGGAAGCGACTGAAATTCCACCTTTGGTTCGTAGCTATTAAAGAATCCTGCCCTGTGAAGTTTTCGTATTGACTCTAGCGAAATCGCAGCCTCGCAGATAAATGGGTAAATATGACGTAGCTTAATTTTCTGTAAAATTTGCTTGTAAGGATACGCGTCTAGGTCGACGACTTTCTCCCATACATTTGAATCAAAGACAATCTTCATTTCGCTCTAACCTTGCTGGCTCTCACGCTCTCACGCTCCCACGCTCCCACGCTCCCACGCTCCTGCGCTCCTCATTATACGAAAGTGTCCCTGAAACAACGTAAGTCTTTATATTATACGACATGGCGGGGTTCTTCGGTGCATGTAACGAAGCTATCAAAAACAAATAGTTACGGAGTTGTGTATAACGATGAGCGCTCCTGCGTGGGAGCAAGGTCGGGCGCTCCGCGTTCAGTGATCGGACGGGACGCGGAGCGCCCGCCCGGCATTCACACGCTGGTACGTGGGAACGAGAGAAGTCGCTTCTGAAGAGCAGGCGGTATGTCGTCCAATGCCGGCGAGGCTGCCTCCAGGACTGCGGCGAGTACCTGCTCCAAGGGGCGCTGCATGAGTCGCGCGGCCTGGTCTGCCTGTCGTACCAGTGAATCCGGTAAGTCCAGTGTAATGGCTGTCATCGGAGCCCCTTTGGGTGGTGCTGTCGAGCTTGGCGGTTGTGATCATGGGCCACGTCTCTCCCACGGCGTTGGCCCATCGCTTGCTTCATCTGGGGAAGCGCAGGGTCTGCTGTGCGGACCGAACCCCGCGCCAACCCTGTCGGCGGACGGTCCGCACAGCGGACCCTACCGGGCTGTCGCACCGAAGATCGTCAGACCGATGATAACCTCAAGCCGCCAACGGCACCCGCAGATCGATCTCATCCCAAGGGACGGAGACGCACTGGCGGTCGTCGATCTCCAGGATGCCCAGGTCGACCAAGGCCCCGACATCGGTGCGACCTGGCGCCCCGTCATGCTCCACGGCTTCGATGAGATCGGCTATGGGTGTGGGTCCGCGGCGTTTTACCGCCTGAATCAGTTCCCAGCGCGTCGCCGTCAGGGTGCTCAGCATCTCAGACAGGGTCTCGAAGCAGATGGATTCGACGGGACTGAGCGCTTCGCCGCGCTCCAACTGCTCCCAGGTTCGTGCGAACGCCTCCATCGCGGCCTGAGGCGTCGAGATTTCGATCCGAAGGGTGCGTCGCTCAGTCATCGGTCAGCCTCCTGACATCAGTCCGGAAATCATGGAGCTAGTCCCGGGCGCTGGCGTTCATGGTCCCAATGACGCCACGATTGAGGACACCGGTCAAGTCTGAACTCGCACTGACCGCCCCTCAAACCCCGCCGGTACACCCACTCCACCGACTCGGAAACAGGCTCTCGATGATGCCGGAGCGGTGCAGTATGGCGACCCCCAGGACGGCGCCGCGATAGCTCACTACCACCTGGCCCGGCGGGTTGGCGGCGGCCTGCTCGGGGGTGGGGTCGAACTGTTCCCGGCGCAGATAGCGCTCGCGCTGGTCCTGCGTCAGGGCCAGGTGGAAGCGGGTCGCGGCGGGGCCGAACAGCAGCGCCGCGCTGGTGGTGGGCTTGGGCGGGCGGACATTGGTGCGGTGGAAGAAGAGCCCGCTGCCCTCGGCCCGGGGCAGGGCCGGGGGGCAGTGGTCGGCGGCCATCAGGTGCAGCCCGCGGCGGGTCTGACGGTGGGCGCGCAGGTGGTGGAACCAGTCCGCGGGCAGGCCGTAGTGGTCGCGCAGGTCGGGCAGCCAGTCGGCGCCGTCGGACGGGTCCAGGGGCGCGGGCAGCGGGTCCGGCTCGGCGGCCGTGCGGGCGTCCTTTTCCAGCACGGCGATGAAGAAGCCGCCGCTGTCGTTGTGGTGGGGCCAGATGCGCAGGGCCAGGGCCAACTCGGCGGGCAGGTCGCGCCCCTCCCAGCGGGTGATACCGGGCGTGCCGATGAGACCGGGCAGCGCAATCGGCAGCAGGCGCAACTGCCCCGGGTACTCGGCCATGACGGCGGCCACCGTGCACTCGTTCTCCTCCGGGGCGAAGGTACAGGTGGAATAGACCAAGCGCCCGCCGGGCTTCAGACGCTGCACCGCCTTGCGCAGCAGGGCACGCTGGCGCGGGGCCAGGCGCGCCGGGCTGCCCGCGTCCAGTCGTTCGAGCAGCGGCGGGCTGCGGCGCAGCGTACCCTCGCTGGAGCAGGGGGCGTCGACCAGGATGCGGTCGAACTGGCCGGCGGCGGCGGGCCAGTTGGCCCCGTCGGTGCAGGTGGTGGAGCAGTTGAGGATACCGAGCCGGTCCAGGTTGCCTTGCAGGGCCTTGATGCGGGCGGGGGCGATGTCATTGGCGATCAGGGTGCCGCGGTTGCCCAGGGCCAGCGCGATCTGGGCGGTCTTGCCGCCGGGGGCGGCGCACAGATCCAACACCCGCTGACCCGGGACCAGGTCCAGCAGCAGCGCCGGGAGCTGGGACACCTCCTCCTGGGCATGGGCGAGCCCGGCGCAGTACCACCAGTGCTGGCCGGCGCGCGTCTCGACCGGCAGGCGCAGGGCCCCCGGCAGCCAGGGGATGGTCGCGGCCGCGATCCCTTCCGCCGCCAGCAGTTCGATCAGGTCGGCGACCGCGATGCGGGTGGGATTGGCCCAGATGCAGGGGGCGAGCGGCCGGCACAGGGCCGCGGCGAAGGCGTCCCAGTCGTCCAGGAGGTCGCGGTAACGCCCGAGCGGTGAGGCCGCCACCTGCTGCGGGGTCGGCAAAGAGGCGGCGCTGCCGCGGGATGCGCGTGGGTTCATGGGGTCCGGTGGGGGGTTGGGGGCGGGCGTGGT
>Ga0247840_10004278_pt1 | contig 22797 bp, 18 predicted proteins | sample LaCruzMarch2015__FD_192404 | JGI IMG/M metagenome (GOLD analysis project Ga0247840, IMG submission 192404) | Freshwater microbial communities from meromictic Lake La Cruz, Castile-La Mancha, Spain - LaCruzMarch2015_17m | ecosystem: Environmental > Aquatic > Freshwater > Lake | place: Spain... | reverse complement strand
CATGTTATTATCACGTTGTTCGGCTAATTTCAATTTCAACCGAACTGATATTCGACAAAACACCTTTTTTTGCGACTTTAACCGTGACTGCCTTGGCTTTGGAATCGGCAAGGCAGATATCCGCAATGCGTCCGGCAAGCGCTTCAAGGAGACAAAATTTCTCTTTAGCCGTCAAGCCAACGATTTTTTTGGTAATGACGGAATAATCAACGGTGTCTCCAAGCCGGTCGGATTTTACAGCGGGGGATAAATCACATTTCATCGCGATATCCGCCATGATCATCTGCCGCTTGCTGCGTTCGCGGGGCGAAACGCCGATATGGCATTTCAGTCGCAAGCCATGGAGATAAATCCAATCGCCTGTTTTATCTTGTCTCATTTTTGTTGCGCGCCGAGTAGATGTTGTCCGCCATCCACAAAGATTATCTCACCGGTGATGGAATCGTTTTGCAGAAGAAAAATCACCGCTTCGGCAACATCGGCGATGGTCGGACGTTTTCCAAGCGGAATTTTACCCGCTTTTTCGCGTTCATTTATTTTAGTTGGGATAAGAACCGGCCCGGGCGCAATGCCGTTGACGGTGATATGCGGCGCGAGTTCCCGCGCGGCGATTTTCGTGAAATCGGCGAGGGCTTTTTTTGAAAGAAGGTAGGCGGCCAGTCCCGGTTCAACGCCGACAATCCGCCGGTCAAGGATATTAATTATTTTCCCTTTCCCGACAATATTGGCAAAAGCGCGGGTCATCATGATCGGCGCCATTAAATTCAGTTCAAGCGTTTCCCGGATTTGTTTTTCAGTGGAAGTTGCCAAGGATTCCTTGCTGAAAACGGCGGCGTTATTCACCAAAACGTCCAGCCGTCCGAGGGCTTGAAAAGCCCTTTTTATTATGATTTCCCCCGCTCGCGGTTTAAGCAAATCGTATTTTATCACAATGGTGCGGCAACCATTGCTCCGCAATTGCCGGGCCAGCGCCTCGGCCTGGGCAACGGAACGGTGGCAGTGCAAAGCCAGCCGGCATCCCCGGGCGGCCAAAGCTTCCGCCAAGCCGTGGCCAATGCGCACGGCGGCGCCGGTTATCAGGACGTTCTTGTCTTTAAGGTTCATAAACTTGTCCGCCAATGGTTGAGATTCAGCACTTGTCACGGATGCATTATCAATCGGCATATAACCCAAAATCATCCATGGCTTTTATCATTGCCTTAAAATTCTCCCATGGTGTGTCGCGTTCCAGGCAATGGCTTGGAGCGACAACGTATCCGCCGTTATTCCCGAGAATTTCGATCTGTCGTTGAACGTGTTGCCGAACCTCTTCGGGCGTGCCGAATGGAATAACCGATTGCACCCCGAGTCCGCCCCAGAATGCCAGCCGGTCGCCGTAATTTTTTTTCAAGAAAACAGCGTCGCAACATTCCGGCTGGACGGGATTTAATATGTCCACGCCCGCCTCAATGAGACTTGGCACAAGCGGCGCAATATCGCCATCGGAATGATAAAAGACCAGTATGTCCGGTTTTATCTCGCGGGCGGCCTTAATTTGGGCGCGCAACCTCCATCCAAGATGTTTTTTCCAGACCGGAAGACTCATCATCAATCCCCTTTGGGTTGCCACGTCATCGCCCAGAAAGAGTATATCCACGCCCGCTTGCGCGCATTCGCGTATAAGGCGGATCTGGCGTTTGAAAATATTGTCATAGACCGCGGAAGCCATATCCTCGTTGAGCAGCATGTCCTCCATCAGCCGTTCCATGCTGCGAATCTTCCAGGCAAGTTCAAAAAATTCTCCCGGTCCGCCCTGGGTGGCATACCCCATGTTTTGAATCACTTTTACCCTCTCGGCCATGCCTTCATAGCGATAGTCTTCCAAGTAGTCCGGCCAAGGATATGCCTCAATATCGGCGATAGTCTCTGCCTTGGCAAGGGGATATAAATATTCCGCATAATGCCGCGTTTTGTCCCAGACGCATCCGGACCCCCAGTCTGTTCCGATTTCCACGTTCGGCCGGTCAAAGTATCCGGAAAAATCCTGCGTTATTCTGGTCGGATTCATGCGGACATGAAGACTGGAGTCCAGGTTGAAATATTTATTGATATCAAGTTGATCCACGTTCAGACCAGGATGTTCCTTTCCCAGCATTTCTTGGACGATTTTGAGAAATCCATGCTCAAATCCAAATGATCGGGGTACACAATCCGGTTTTTTACGCCGGCAAGCGATGAGCAAGCGTTCCCGATGAGTCATTTCAGTCATTAGGCATTCTCCTTCTCTTTTTATCGCCATGTTTCCGGTTGTACCGCGTTGCCCCAATTGATAGTTGATTTTCCCGTAAATCTCTGCAATCCTTTTTTAGTAGGGATATAAAAGCTTTATATTAAAGTCCGGTGAAATCAAGAGGCAATTTACATTATCCTCCACAATACCTCCCGTTTGTGTTTTCAGATCAATGGCTCATCTATGCTGTCATGATAATCCATAATGGAGTTTTCCGGTTGAACATGTTTGAAAAAGTTTCCAAACATCGTCGCCAAATTCATGGTCCAGGCTTAAAACATTAAGAAAATTGGTTGTTTCCAATAACTTTGAACCAAGAACAGCGAACAACATTGGAAGACCTTTTCGGATATAGTCTATTTATACCGTGACAGACACCTCTTTTCCGCCTCAAACATTTCCTTGAACAGTTTGATTGAATCGGCCACGGTCAATTTTGTGCATGGATCGGCCAGGAACGCCTGAAGGGCGATTTCCCTGCTTTTTTCCAGAACGGCCTTTGCCATCAATTGTTCTTGGGCAATATGCGCCGACATAAGCCCGGCTACGCATAACGGCATTTCACCCATGCACATCGCTTTTACGCCGGTGGAACTGAGCATAGCCGGAACTTCTACCACGGCATTGAATGGCAGATTGGAGATGGCGCCGTTGTTGGGAATATTGACGATTTGCAATTCGTTCTTATTTCTGATCATGGCCGCCATGATCATGGCCGGAAATTCACCGGTAAACCCTTTGGCGTTGTTCAAGGAGGGGTTATCCGCTTCCGTCTGTTTGGCAAGTTCCTTCCAGATATCGTCCTTTAGCCGGGCGACCTGGGCGGAAAAAATTTCGCCGTTACCGTTCTTAATTTCTTCCGGAACCGTTTTCGGCGTGGCGGGCAGATGTTCGCCAACGTGTCCTAATGGAAACATGCCAAATGCGGTGAAAAGCTGCGCTCGCATCTCATATTTTGGATCATATTTTCCCTGTGCGATTCTTTCGCGTAACAGAGCGTGGCCGTCCTGACCGGCCACGCGAATTTCGCGTGTCCATATAAAATGATTGATTCCGGCGACCAGCACGGAGACATCCTTCGTCTCCACGCCGAGAAAGTTGGCCACTTTCCCTGCAAAACCGCCCAGACTCCCGCAAAGCCCCATGACCCTGATTTTTGTGCCGTGGGTCACGACAGTGCAAATGGCGCTCATGGGATTGCTTTCGTTGATTAAAAAGGCATTCGGGCAAATCTTCTCCATATCCGCGCAAATATCCTGGAACAGAGGTCCCAGTCGAAGCACCTTGAACACCGCGCCCGGGCCGACTGTGTCTGCCGCGAGATAATAGACGCCGTATTTTGCCGGTATCATGATGTCATGTGCCAACATTTCCACGCCGCCGGAGGTCAGCGAGGTAATCACAAAGTCGGCGCTTTCCAAAGCTTTGCGGCGATCTTCGGCTTTGGCCACCTCTATCTTATAATTTAATCCGCCGGTCTTGATCCTTTGACGGCCGTATCTGGCCAGCAGTTCGGCACGCTCAATATTCAGGTCAACCAACACAAGATGACTACCTTCCAATTCGTTTGAACGAAGGACACTTTCAACCACTCCCGGCCCAAACCGGCTGGCGGCCCCAAACATGACGATTTTTTTATTTGTTTGCATTTTGCTTGTCCTCATTTAATTCCAGTTTTTTAGTTCAAACTGCGATCTTACATCCCATGATTACTGCCGCACCGCCCGTCAATGAAGACAAGCGTCCATCTGATGTCGATACCCTTCAATGTCCGCACAGAGACAATCAATGGCGATATGGGTACTTTGCAACAAAACCTCCGGATGGTATCGATAGGCGGGTAAAACCTCTGAAATCAATGCGCCTTCATATCGTACCTCCGCCAATGCCCGGCAGACCTGATCCCAGTTGATATCGCCTTCAAAAATGTTTACAAAACCGACCAGATTACCGGCCGCAATGCGGTAGTCTTTGAGGTGAACCGCTTTGATGTGCTTGGCCAAGATTCGAATCCACTGCTCCGGAACTCCACCGGTATAGACACAGTTGGCCACATCGAAGTGACAACCTATGGAAGGTGAACCGATTTTCTCAATGAATGTACGCATCTCCAGCGGACTGAGCAGAAACTTGTTGGCAACGTTCTCAATTGCAAGAACGACACCCTCCTTTTCCGCTTGTCGGGCCAGCCGCAAAAGTGCTTCCGCGGATCTTGTATAGGCCACCTCATATGGAATCACCTCAACCTGTTCCGACAGGATCGAATTGTCGACGGCCCCGGGGATCGTCAGAACCGTTGGCGTTCCAAGATGGGCGGCAATCTCGATCAGCCGGGAAAGTATCCGTTCCGCCTTTCTTCGGTTGGCTGGCCGGTTGCTGGAAATAGGCGTCTTCCATTGCTCGCGCGAGTAGACCGAGACCACTTTTAGGTGATAACGCCGACACACCTTTCGAATTTCCCGCAAGGTGTCCGTGGAGCAATTCAACTCAAACAGGCCGTCAAAATTGACCTCCACCGCATTGTAGCCCGCGTGGTGAACTTCCTTCAGACAATCATGCCAGGACATGCTGGGCGGGAAAGACCGCAAGGTTATGGCTTTGGCATTCATCAGCGTTATTCAACCGAACGCCCGATTTGCTGTGGTTCAATCTTTTGACCTTCCGCAACACTTTCTTCATGTTCTTCCTGAACATTCTTGGACAGTGGCATGATAAATTGGACTTGCCGCGCGATTTCATGAAAGCCGATCTTCGGATAGAAATGGAGCCCGATCTGGTTGCAGTCCAGCGTTTCGATACGTACATACTCCATTCCCTGGTGCCGTAAGCATTCGAATGCCATATCGAAGAGCTGCCGCCCAATGCCTTTCTTCTGGTTACCGGGCAGGACGGCAAAATTGGGAATGCCGGCGATTTTCGTCTCATAATCCACCCGTGTGGTGATGTAACCGATCACCTGACCGTTTTCCTCAGCAACAAAGATGCCGTCGGCATTGGCCTGTACATCCGCATCGATGTGGCGTTGCTTGCGCCAAGGCCAATTCTTACCGGCAATGGAACCGTAGCGCTCCTCAATCTTCTGCTCGATCGACACCCCTTTAAAGCAGATGGCGGTGATTATTTTGAGTTGATCCAAATCCGAGCCATTGTACTTGCGAATCTTCATAGTGGTTTTCTCCTCATGTTCAGCAAACGAGTTTTCTGCATTCTTCCTATTTCCGTTTTTATATTAACAGACCTTGCATTCCGGCACTTTGTCAGTTCCGTGCCAGCTCAAAAACTCACTGAGCCCGTCGCAAGAAGCAACCCCCGTGTTGTGAATTCAGTCATGATGTATTTCTCCCTTTTTGTCATTACTCTAATCTCATCTTTCCGCGAGCGCAAGGATTTCGGATTGTACAAATGTCCTTTCATGTTGTATTTTTGGGCATTGATGAATGGTAATATACAATCAATTCGGAAATCCGGCCTTGTCCCGGAAGAATTTTGGCAATCCCAATCCGTCGAGAAACTGGCTTTTAAACTCTCCGCCGATCGTCCGGTGCGGATATTTCCTCGTTGCTTCCGGCGGGGATACCAGCGTGTTGATATGCACTATGGCCTTGAAATAGGGCTGGTCTTTTCCGGTTCCATGCGGCGTCATCTGTACAGGCATAGTTTGGACGTTCAAGCCGGGCAGGTCTGGCTTTGCGGCGTATGGGAACCGCACGGAGGCGAAGTGATCAAGCCGTCTTGCGAAGCAGTTATTTTTGTCATCTGGCCGCCCCTGCTTTCGACGCTGCGGTTCGAGGAGGCTCCAACATTGGATTGGTTTGCGCCGTTTCGAGCGCCGGCAGCCAAACGTCCCCAAATACCGGAAGTCATGCGTTCCTCAATGATTGCTCTCGGACAAAAAATCAAAAGACAGCTTGAGAGTGGAAATCTCCCGCCAATATGGGCGCGGTTGTATCTTCTGGAAGTCCTTGCCACCCTATGCGAGGGAGGAACCATTGAGACGGGGAAACAGGCGGTTGATCCGGATTCATTCCAGCGAATTAATCGCGTTCTGGAGCTGATTCTGACGAACAGACGGATGATGTCAACTCAGGAAGCGGCACGAGTGTGCGGCATGGGACGCAAAACGTTCAGCCGTTTCTTTGAAAACCTGATGGGAATTCGTTTCGCCGAATTCACGCTTCGCCATCGGCTCTCCGGCGCAGCCACGCAACTACTGCAAACCAATGCGCCCGTCAAATTCATTGCGAGCCAATGGGGGTTCACGGACGCCAGTCATTTTCACCGCCGGTTTTTTGCCCATTACGGCTGCCCGCCGGGCGCGTACTGCGTGAAATTTTATCAGATGAAATCCCGTTCATTTAAACATTAAAATAACGCGCAAAATACCGGTCATAAAAACCCACCACGCCCTTGAAGGGCGAGTACAAAAGCCGTAACCGGACAAGCGCGGCGCACATTTCCATGAATACTTCGGCAATTTCCAGCCGGGAACCGGCGACATCATGCCAGACCGTGGGAATTTCAATTGTTCTATATCCGGCTTGGCGCAGTTGAAGAAGCAAGTCAACGTCAAACGCCCAACGCGTGATTCCAAGTTTTGGCAGGATTTGGCGGACGGAGGGATTTTTTATCAGCTTTGCTCCGCACTGGGTGTCCGAAAAATTCAGACCGAAAAGCAAGTGGACCATCATATTAAAAAGGCGCGACGCCATCCGGCGCGACCATGGTTGGCGGGGACTCACCTGCGATCCGCGCATCCGACGGGAAGCGATAATCGCGTCGGCCGCGCCGATATTGTCCGCAAGATCCTGAAAAGCCGCGGGCGGCGTTGAACCATCCGCATCCACAAACCCGATCAAAGCCCCAATGGACTGGGCGAACCCGAGCATGATTGCCCCGCCTTTGCCGATTTTACGCGGCTCCACAATGCAGCGCATCTGGGGAAACTTTACCGTGTATTCTTTTGCGATCGTTTCGGTTCCATCGGAAGATCCGTTGATCACAAGCAGCATTTCAAAATCATTGCCGTAAGCGCGCGCGAAAAAAGGAAGATATTCATCAAGCATTTTAGGCAAACGCTTTTCTTCATTGTGCGCCGGAACGATAATTGAAAGTTGCATATTATTAAAGCGAGAATCCAGTAGTCAGAAGTCAGCTCGTGCTTCGTAGCGAAGCTTACTTCGCAGAGTAGCAAAGCCAGAATAAAATCTAATACAATTATTCATAGGATGGTTTCAGATATTGGCAATTTTGGCTTTTTGCACCGGTATCCGCCGGCGGATAAAAGTCGGTATATCAAGATTACTGCCATTAACGATGGTCGGATTGATGCCCTTGAACCGTCCCTGTTCCACCGCATCAAACAAACCGGTTTGAATCATGTCGGCCCGGCCGGATTCTGAATTTTCTCCCAAACTGTTCTTCCGAATGATGTCCCGGCGCGAATGTTCAACATCCGTTAAGGCGCTTTTGTCTCCGGCTTGTCCCTTTTCCGCCGCAAGAATTGTCACATGAATTTTATCGCGCCATTCCGGTTCACAGCCGACACCGGTCATTACGAGCGCTTCCTTGCGGCCGAGAGCCAGGATACCATTGACAATGCTGTTAACATCGCTAATTGCAAGATCTGCGCCGCCGATAATACAAATGACGAACGAATCCGCATCGGCCAGGGTCTGGCAGTTGTTAAGGAGGATATGTCGTTTAATGCCGTCAAGAATCATTTCAATTCTCTGTTCGCCGTTGCCTTCTGAACAGCAGAAGATACAGTTGCCGGCGCTGCTTTGAAGGAAGGCACGCAGGTCGGCAAAATTGAAGTTAATCATTGAACTGCGGTTGAGAACTCGCCACAGTTCCTGAATTCCGGCGGCGAGCATTGCTTCAGCCTTGCGAAAAGCCTCCTGAATATTAGACTTGTCTTCAATGAGCGCCGTAAGGCGCTGGCTTGGCAAACAGATAACGCCGTCAGCCGAATCCCTGATTGCCTGCAGTCCGCGTTCGGCTTGTTCTTTGCGCCGTGAGCCTTCAAATTCAAACGGAAGCATGGCAAAGCAAAGCGTCAGCGCGCCCGCCTTTTTTGCCTCATCAATCATGAGCGGCGCGACGCCGGAGCCGGTTCCGCCGCCAAGTCCGACGGCGAATATCACAAACTCAATGCCGTTAAATAAAGAACGCAATTTCTCAATATCCGACTCGGCGGCTTGCCGCGCGATCCGCGGATCACCCCCTGTTCCAAGACCCCTTAGCACCTTTTCACCGATATGGACGCGATCAATATTTTCAAGCTGCGCCAGCGCCCGCTGATCGGTATTCACGGCGGCCATCCTGGGTCCGTCCGGCCACAGGCGCGCTATTGCTTGAACAGTGTTGCCGCCGCCGTTGCCGACGCCGACAATCAACAAAGACGGTTCCCGGCCGGATGATGAAATTGAATCATTCATATGATGTAATTACTCAAGTTGCCTGTCAGATCAACCAAGCCATTTCTTAATCAAGTCTAAGGGCGAAAAAGGTTTTTTCGGTTGCTTCGTTGTTGAGCGGATTGCATAACGGATCATGCCCAATGGGGCCGTGTATTCAGGACCATCATGCACGGTGGAAATACCGCTGAAATAACGCGGCTTACCGATTGAACAGGATACGCCGAATATTTCTTCGGCCAGCGTCTCGACGCCCTTCAGGTGCGATCCGCCGCCGGTCAATATTACGCCGGCGCCTAGTTCCTGAAGCAGTGATTTCTTTTCCAATTCATTTTTGATGATCCTGAAGGTTTCGTCCATGCGGGCATTAATGATGGAATTCAAATCGCCGGCTGCCACCGAACAGGCCGGGAAACCGACTTCCTGCGGAATAACAATGCGCCGGAAACGGTCGCCCGTGTCTGTTACTGCGGCGCCTGCCTCCTGTTTTAATGCCTCGGCCCGCCGCAGGGAAATGGTGAATCCCTGCGAGATGTCATTGGTGATATGATCCCCGCCCACGGCTATTACGCCCATTGCGGCAATGGCGTCGTCGGCGTAAACAACATGACTGGTGGTGCCGGCGCCCAGGTCAAACACCGCCGCACCGCATTCCTTTTGTTCCGGTGTCAGCGCGGCCAGCGCCGAACATAGCCCGCTGAAAGCAACATCCAAAACTTCCAGCCCGACGTCGCGCGCCGCCTTGATGGTGTTGTTGAGTATGTTTCGCGAACCGTGAACAATGAGCATGTCAAGCGAAAGGCGGGCGCCATGCATGCCCTGCGGATTAATGATTCCTGCCTGGCCGTCAACCGAATAGGTCTGGGGAATCGTATGCAAAAGCTCGTTGTCATGGGGCAGGTTGATTGCCCGCGCAATGTCCGTTACATCATCAATATCGTCGGCGCTGATGCCTCGGGCCGGATCAAATACTGGAACGCTTCCCTGGTTAAGCGAGCCGCGGATATGTTCTCCGTTGACCAGCAGATAAACCTGCCTGATTTCGACCGAACCGCTTGTCTCGGCCTCCTGAATGGCGGTCTGGACACAGCCGGCCGCTTTTTCCAAGTCCACAATAACGCCTTTGCGGACGCCGAAGGATGGACAATTGCCCATGCCGGTTATCATAATGTTGCCGTCTTCGCGGAGTTCTCCCACCAAGGCGCAAACTTTGGAAGTCCCTATCTCAAGGGCGGCAAAAGGCGCATTTGTCATTATCTCTCCTTCTCGTTACCAATAAATAATTATTAGCATGAAGATACTGCGCTGTCAATGAAAGCATGAAGCGGGAATAGAGAGACGCTAATATTCCTGGGCTGGGAAATTGTTTTCCACGGTCATGTCAATTGATGCAATTTTCTTGCCGCGGGCCGCGGCTGACCGGAGGCTCTCGGCCAGCCTTGTGAGCTTATTTTCCAAGCTGTCTTTGGAAGCCGGGGATTCCTGGTCCATGCCGATCCATGACAATTTGATCTTTTCTCCGTCCGCGAGAACGAGTTCAAGGACGTCCGTTTTGCTTACATCAAAGCTTTTAAATTTCACGTAATTACCAACCGGCGTGGTGTTGCACACGGCCAGAACGTCCAGCGCTCTCAGTATTTTTTGCTCTCCCAGCTGGATACCGGGTCTCAGGCCGGACAGTTCATGGCCGAATATGACGGGCAGGTTTTTTGACCCGGAGGACGTGCCTAGGATGTAACCTTCGCGGTCAACCATGAGGCAATAAGCGTTCATTTGAAGCCGTGCCACCGGAAGGCGCTCGTGAATTGTTATGCTCAGTTCCCCGGGCAGACGCCGGGCAAACTCGGCGCTTTTAATGCGCGGGACTTTTTTAAGAAGCGCGGCATGCCCCTCGGCCATATTGAACGCAAATATGTTTGAACAGCTGTTGAGCTCCAGGTATTCAACAATATGTTTTGGCGTCACCACTTCCCCGTCGCAAACGATTTTACAATTGCGCAGGAGGAAAATATCGTTTTGAAAAAATAAATATTGGCTGATGGATCGCGCCCCCTGCCATGCCAATATGCCGACGGAGATTATCCCCGCCAGGGAAATGAGCAGAATAACCGCCATGCGGAGCAGGAACATTTTGTTGCGGATTCCTTTTGCGCCGGTTGAAACTCGCAAAACACTGGTGGTGTGCAAGCCTTCCTGCCGTTTTTTTTCATTTTTCTTCCACATATAAATTCCTGCCGCTCCTTTTTTAACCCGCCGCGGCGGGTTAAATCATTGCCATTTCCATAATTCGTTTGCACAGGTTGGAAAAACTGCATCCGTCTGCCTTGGCCGCCTTCGGTAAAAGGCTTGTTTCCGTAAAACCGGGGATTGTGTTTAATTCCAGAACATACATCCGGCCTTCCGGGGCCAATCGCAAGTCAACCCGTCCCATCCCACGGCACTGGAGGGCGTGATATGTTTCCCATGCCAGGCGCTGGCATAAGGCGGTTTGTTCTTTTTCCAACGGCGCCGGCACGATGTATTCGGTTATGCCTTTCGTATATTTTGCGTGGAAATTATAATTGCCCTCGGGCGCCCTGATTTCAATCACCGGCAAAACATCGTTGCCTACAATCCCGACCGTCAGCTCCCGGCCGGCAATATATTTCTCTACCAGCACTTCATTGTTATAATTCATTGCGTCCGCCAGTGCGGCGGTCCACTCGTTCTCCAGCAAAACTCTGTGCACGCCGAAGCTGGATCCCTGCCTGGTTGGCTTCACAATGACCGGCAGGGGTAAAGTGCGTTTTTGCCCGGGCCGCAAAATTTCATAAACCGGCGTCGCAATTTTATGGCGCGTCAGGATATCTTTTGCCAGGTTTTTGGCAAAAGCAAGCCAGCTGGCCTGGGGGTCTGCGCCGGTGTAGGGAATGTGTTTTTGTTCAAGTATCCGCTGGATTTGACCGTCTTCGCCAAAATCGCCATGCAGGGCGATGAAAACCGCTTCCACTCCGGCCGGAACCATGAAATCAGGGCCGTTGATGTCAATTTCGTCAACAATGTATCCGGCCTGACGCAGTCCGCCGGCCACAGCGGCCCCGGACCGCAGGGAAACTTCCCTTTCTTTTGAAACGCCGCCCTTTAATACGGCAACATGATTAAATCTTTTGCTCATAAACTGATCTCAAAACTATTTCTTGTCCGTTCTTAAATGTTATTTTTACAAAACGCATCTGGATTCCCGGTCAAGTCGGGAATGACAAACGCATAAAACGCATGACGAACGGAAATTTCTTTTCTGTCATTCCCGCGAAGGCGGGAATCCCGATCATTCCAAATATTCAATTTCTCTTTCTAAATCCACGCCGTATTTCATCTTTACCATGTAACGCGCAATTTCAGCCAATGCCAGGACGTCGGAGGCAAGGGCGCCTTTTTCGGTCACGATTATATTCGCGTGCCGTTCCGAAATTTTTGCCATCCCGATCCGTCGTCCCTTCAAACCCAGGCTTTCAATCAAGCGTCCTGCGGAATCTCCTTCCGGATTCTTGAAAATTGATCCGGCCGACCTCATTGAGCTCATCCAGCGTCTTTGCCCCATGATTTGGCTTATTTGTTTGCGGATTGCGGCCGTTTTTCCTTTTCGCAGGCTTAATGCCGCCTCCAAGACAATCCTGTTATTAAGCCCGTTGCAACACCGGTATGAAAAACCAAGCCGGGTAGAATTCATCCGCCTGACTTTTCCGTTCTGTTCCATAACCCTGACCCATCTGGCAATATCGGCAAATTCCCGGCCCCCGGCGCCGGCATTCATTCGCGCCGCACCGCCGACGGTTCCCGGTATTCCGGCCAGAAATTCCGCTCCAGACATGCCTTGTTGTGCCGTCCATGAAACCAATTTTTGCAGACCGATGCCGGCTCCGGCTACGATCGTGTCGTATTTTCCCCGTCTTATATTCTGCCAGTTCTTGCCCTTGAGCCGCAAAACAATTCCGCGCACTCCCAGATCGCTGACGAGCACGTTGCTGCCGGCGCCGATTATTCTGACCGGAACGCAATTTTTTCCCGCCCAGCTCAAAATCAGCGCCAAGTCGGTCAAATCCCCCGCTTCAATATAAATATCAGCTAAACCGCCGACCCGCAAGGTTGTTTTTGGGGCCATGGGTTCATTGAATTTGACCGGACTGTTTTTCAGTTTCAACTGTTGCAGTCCTTTCCGCCATTTTGCAGCAGCCGGAAAGGGACTTTTTTCATCCGGTCTTATCTCATCCTTGGCCCAGGCGGCGATTTTTTCCACGCTGCCGGCGCCGATAATCAAAATACCGTCGCCGGGCGCGGCCCTGGTTTTCAAATAGTCCCAGGCCTGGCGCAGGGAGCGGGCGCAAACCGTTTTACCTTTGCCGTATTGTCTGAATTTTTCGTAAAGATCCCACGACGTGCCGCCGGAAATAATTTTTTCAGATGCCTCATAAACCGGGCACAATACAATCTCGTTCACTCCGCCAAAGGCCGGCGGAAAAAGTCTGCCCAAGGCTTTTGTCCTGCTGTAACGATGCGGTTGAAAGACGGCCAGCCATCGTTTCCTTTTTAACGCGCTTGCACCGCCCAGCAATGCGGTGATTTCGGTGGGGTGGTGGGCATAATCGGATATAACCTGCAGATCTTTTGTTTCAATTATTCTTTCAAACCGGCGCGCCACCGGCTGAAAATTGCCCAATGCGCCGGCGATATCGGCGAAGGGAATGCCGAGTTCAAGGCCGACGGCGCAAGCCGCGGCCGCGTTCAGGGCGTTGTGCCGGCCCGGCACGGGCAGGCTTATCTCTCCCAGATATTTTTTGTCATACTCAAAACTGCAAACAAGTCCGTTTGGAGTATCTTTCCATTTTTTCAGCCGCAGGTTTGCGCCGGAAGAAAAACCGTAAGACGCGGCCTGTTGAACACCGTGCAGCATTTTTGCGGCTTCTCGGTCGTCAAAACAATAGACCACCTTGTGCCTTGTCCTTTTGACAATATTCGCAAAGCATTTTTTAAGGGAGGCAAGATTCCTAAAATGCTCCGCGTGATCAAACTCAATGTTGGTGATGACGGAGATAAATGGCTTGTACCAGGCAAGCGTGCCGTCGCTTTCATCGGCTTCAACAACGATCGTGTTGCCTGCTCCCTGTCCGGCCACGCCTCCCAGCATCGGAACTTCGCCGCCAATGCAGAAGGACGGATTAAGACCGGCTTTAGCCAGGATTTGGGCAATCATGGCCGTGGTCGTGGTCTTGCCGTGAGTGCCGCAGACGCAGATTGAATTGGCGGCGGAAGTCAGTTCGGCCAGCACCAGTCCGCGCCGAAAAATTTTCTTGCCGGCCTTGCGCGCCGCCTGGAGCTCCGGGTGTTTTTCCGCCACCGCGCTGCTCCGGATAATCCAGTCGGCGCCGGCAATATGCTTTTGATCATGGCCGGAAAACACCGGTATGCCGCGTTTCTTCAGCCATCCGGCAAGCTGGTTGGGCGACTGGTCGCACCCGGTTACCACGCAGCCTTTTTTCTTTAAAAGAAATGCCAAGCCGGCCATGCCGACGCCGCAAATGCCGAGCATATGAACGCGCGATTTTGTTCCGCGGAGTAAATTTTGGATTTCGATGCTTGGCGTGATTGTTGCATTCTCCATCAAGCCGTGGAAAAATCATTCGTCTTTTTTCAACGGTAAACCGGCCTGAGGGCAAAGCCTTTCCGCGCGCTTTGACAGGCCAGATCAATAATGTGAATGGGTCGGCGCGCCCATTCCGGCGTTATGACCAATCCGGTCCCTTTGACGAGGCGGTCGGCGATATTCTGATAGAACCGCCATCCTTCCGAAGTCGGATTTTTACCGCGCGTGCTGACCGTGGCGCTGTCTTTATGGGTAATAAGCGTCCAAAAGGACAAGTCAAAGATATAAGCGCCCTTTGTGCCGGCAATTTCAAGCATGCCTTCCCTTGGTTTTGAATCAAGGTTTGAGACAAAAAGCGTCGCCCATTTGCCGCTTGCGAAACGGATGGTGGCGAACGCCTCGTCTTCATTCGTGTCCCGGCCCCATTTGCATTGCTTTGCCCAGACCCCCTTTTTGCTGAATCCCGCTACTTCCGTGATATCCGCATCCATGATCTGCAGGGCATATTCAAGCAGGTGCACGCCCCAATCATAAAGTATGCCGCCCGAGATTGACTTGCTTGAACGCCACCAATCTCCCGGCAAGCTCCATCCGCCCACATGCATTTCAACCCGGATGACGTCGCCGATTGCGCCGGAACGGATGGTCTTAAGCGCCTGCAAAATACAGCCGTCCCAATGCCGATTATGATAAGTTGAGAGCAGGAGTTTTTTCCTTTTCGCGGCCGCGATCATTGCGTCGCATTCCGCGGTTGAAATCGCGAAGGGTTTCTCGCAGACGACGTGCCGGCCGCGGTCCAGGCATTTAAGCGCGATGGCAGCATGCGTGTTATGCGGCGTGATAATTGACACCAGATTGGCCGCCGAGCGCTTGAGCATATCGTCAAGATCGCGCCATGTTTCAATTCCCGGGAAATCCTTTTGGGCGGCTTCGCGCCGCCCGGGGTTTAATTCACACACCGCGGTCGGCGTCATCCCGGCCTTCCGCATTTCATCCAGGTGCCATTTGCCCATATTAAAGGCCCCTCCGTATCCGATAACGGCCGCCTTGATGTCTTTCGCTTGTTTCAGCTTTTTCATTTATCCACGCTTTAATTAATTGTTAAGTTAATGCCTATTGAAGAGACCGGCGGGAGCGGAGTTCAATCACGCGCCCGGCCGAAACCATTATTTACAAGATAGGAGATGCTTTTCCTGACTGCCTCAAACATATCAGTGGCACAACGGTCAAGTTCAACAATCAGCCACTCCAGGACATTTTCATTGGCAGCGTTTATGATTTTGGGAAAGTCCATTTTCCCCTCGCCGGCGGCGGTCATCGGCTGTTCCCGGTTGATGGGACCATCCTTGATATGGAGCAGGGGAATACGTTTGCTTATTTGCCTGATTATTTCCGGCACGTTGGCGCCGCCAACCGCCGTCCAATATGTGTCAAGCTGGGCGTAGACATCCGGAGCGGCGTCCATGACAATCTGATGCGGATATTTGCCGTTGAATTTTTTGTCAAATTCCCACCAGTGGTTGTGCATGGCCAGTCCTATGCCTTCCTTTTTAAGCGCTGCTGCTCCTTCCTGCAGGATAGCGGCGTTTTTTTTACAGTCATCTTCACTGGTGAACGAATCCGGCCCAAAACCGGTAACATGCCACCGACAACCAAGTTCCTTGGCGGCGTCAACAATCGCTGCGATGTTATCGCTTTTTGGAACGGCGCCATGGCAGGAACTGACCTTGAGGCAAAAATCGTCAAGCGCCTTTCTTATTTCCGCCGGTTTTTTTTCATAAAATCCGGCAAATTCCACGGCCGGGTAACCATATTCGGAAACTTTTCTTAGAATTTCAATATACCCGTATTTTTTTGCTTCTTCGCGCAGACTGTAAAGCTGAAGCGAAACCGGAATTTTTTTCACGATTTGTCTCCTTCAATAAATGTTTTGTCTGGAATGCGCATGAATTTGCCTTTTCCCGCCTCTTGAGTCAATCTTTTTAATCCCGGATTTTGCAATGGCAAAATCCTCCTGAAGGACTGATCGCCCATTCCGACTCTTTGCGAGGTTGGGATTATGAGCCTCGGGACAGGCCCGCCGGTGGCGCCGCGCCCTGGCCGAGCTTTGGCATGCGGTCAGGCTGGCAAAGGCGAATAAAAAAGCCACTTGTTGGTGATAGAAGCAATCAGAGTTTTGAAAATAATCCGGCAACGCGCTATTATCTCATGGACTACGCCGCAATGCCATCACAGCTCCTTCTTCGCGGATTGCCTTATTCCAGCGGCGGGCGATGGATGATGATTTCCTTCAATGGAACGGGCCCGTCGCCGTTGGGCACAATCTCCAGCACGTGTTCCGTATTCGGTATGCCTTGCACGACGGTGTCGCTATCTATGAAACCTGCTTCCAGGGGCGGTTTGGATCGCCAGATATCCATGCCCATCAGATACGTTTTCCATGTGATGTCCAGGCTATTGGGAAAGGGCTTCTTGCACCCGCTCCGGAAGGTGATCTCCGATGGATCAATACGGATGCGGCCTGAATTGGAGACAAACGGTTTATCATGTTTTCCAGTTCCGTCAGGTCCCGTGACCGTCCCCTTCAGTGAAAACGCGAATTCCCGGCCGTTAGTGGAAATGTCCGTTGCGCTTAATGTCCAATCCTCCGCCACGGCGTTTGTGCCGAGCATAACGCGGTTCAGCGCCGGCCGGCCGCTGATGGGATTCTTGCTTGGCCGGGTGGCCGCGTAGGCGCCCGGAAAAGCCGAGGGCGGCCGGCCGTCAATGAGAATCCTGGCCGAGCCCGGAGGGGAATTGATCTTCATGGAAACAATATCCACGCGGTTGCCATGGAACCGCAAACACAGTGGCGCCGACGGGTCAGTTCCGATGGCTCCTTCGTTGGCGCGCTTCCACGGGCTGCCGGGGAAGACGATTTCGTCATCTTTTTCTTCCAGTGCGCGGCGGACCTCGTAAGTTCGCACGGTATTCGCCCACCCGCATGGGAAAAGCGTATTGTAGCGGAAATGCCGCAGTACCAACTGGCCCATCAGAATGCCGCCCTTGTTGTTCAGGTGGATGCCGTCAATGAGCAGGTCTTTGCGCTCCAGTTTGTATCGCTCCAGGTAGTCGCCCCAGGCTTCCCGGACCTCCACCAATTCGCAATCGTATTTCTGTGCCAGATACCGCCGAAAGGCCGATCCCTCCGTCTGGCTTTGGATGTCGTCGCCATAATGATGGGTCCACATCAGGATCTCCGCGGTCGTGTAACGCCGGACGTTGCTGACAATCCGCTCCAGCTCGCCGGTATCATGTCCGCCGTAGACATGGAAAACAACCAGGTCGGGATAGAAAGGGTAGACGTCATGGACGGCCGGGCGAACCAGGGCAGGTGCGGTATAACCGCCGATGGCCCGGTTTTCAGCAATGATGACGGCATTCGTATAACGCTGCTCAAGGTTACTAATGACGATGCTGTCCACGTATCTCTGGGCAACGATGGATTGCCCGTAAAAAATAATTTTCACGGAATTGCGGTGATTGGGAGTACTCGTGGCCAGCAGAGTCATGGTGCGCTGGATACGCGCGCCGAACAGGGATTCGTTGGGATCGTGGGGAATCGGCATGCCGGGAAACGGTTCCTCGCCAGGCAGTTTCGCCCGGGGGGCAACGAGCATTTGGTCCGGGCCGCCGGAAACAACTAGAAAACCGCCGCTCCCGCTGATGACCCGGATCGAGAGAACATGGCGTCCCTTGCTGAGCGATATTTTGAATTTGTGATCCAGAATGGAAATAGTGGAAAAAGGTTTTCCCTGGTTACCGTTTTCAAGCGTATCATATATCGGCTTGCCATCAATCCACCACTGCATCCACCAGTCAGCGCCGGCCCCCATGGAAAGCTCCATGTCTTCGCGAGCAACCACTTCCGCAAACGCGTAAGCGGTCATGCCCTCTTTGTGCCCGCCAAACAACTTCGCGAAATCAATCCTTCCATCGGCGCATTCCACTCTGAGCCCCTGGAAAGCGCGGCCGGCGACCCGCAGTTCCTTGGGAATTGTTTTAAGGATTTCCGCATCCACGACCGGATCGGATTTATCCATGGGCCCAAATACAATCCAGGCACTGGGCCAGGCGAGTCCGGCCGGATTCTGCGCATTGGACACGTTTTTCATATTGATTCCTCCCAAAATTAAAGCAACCAGAATTAAACCTGCGAATAACCGCGCACAATAATACGAAGATTTCATAGCCGTCTACCTTTTGACCGGAGTGTTACCGGTTTGATTGAGTTAGTTGTATGGAATTTGCAATATTTGTTGTAATTATTCAACCAGAATCATGACCGGGTAAAGGTGGGGGTTCAGGTATCCGCCCGTCCCCGGCGGCGTGGTCGTCACCGCGCTCTTGAGATAACTGCCGTCATGGTCGGCTATATATATCGCAAAACCGGAAACGGTCCCTGTCTTTAACTGTAACGGCGCAATCAGGCGCTTTGGGAAAGCGATTTCATAGATATAACCGTTTTCCGTTTTCCGGAATGTTCCTTTAACCTCCGGCTCCACCATGTTCGGCATCGGCGCAAGAAGTCCGCCGGCTTGTTGCTGTTCCGGCGCATAACGCCGGAACGCGGTCAGCGTGCCGTCCGGAACCGATGTGGAGTTGGTCGTCATGCTTGGGAAGAAGTCATAATTATAATCGTTGCCGTCAAACCCGCGCGTCTCCTTGCTCCGGGCGTCACCAAGCGTGTCAATATAGACTTGCAGGCAGTCATTGTCCCATCTTCCGCTGACATCCTTCTTATTCTCATGGAATAATTTGTCGTCGGTGACATTGACTCTCAGGTAAAGATTGTCATTATCCCACGCCATCTGATATTCCGCCGCATGGTCCCCGGGATAGCCCACTTTTTCGGAATTATTATCAAGCGGCAGATTGTGGGTGCCACCCCCTCCTTTGCTTGTGCTGATACACCGGTTTGTAATCTGGATGGCCGGAATGTCATTCCAATCCCCGGCATTCCCGGTAACCGTTATGTTCCCTTTCAGCTTCTTCACGGCAAACGCCTTGAACGAAAGGTCAAAGACCAGCGGCTTGACCCCCTCTTCCTTCAACGTGACCGGCAGTTTGATTTCCGCGATCCGGTCAAGCGGTATCTTTTCCGGCATGGAAATCATGACGTTTTCCGCGCCTTTTTCCTTCAGCCGGATTTTCTGTTCCATCACTTTATCCTGGAGTTTAATGTCCGCCTGCCCCTGGAATTCACGCGTGACAAGATTCCGGAATTCAACCTCAAGTTCCGAGGCATTGGAGGGTTTGGCGGTAATCTTGACCACGGCCTTGTCGGAATCAATTATCCGGCCGTTCTGGATCGCCCGGCACAGACTTTCCAGTTCGCCTGCCCTGCCCCGGATAAAAATCGGGAACGGAGTAACGGGAATATCCGTATATCCCTTGGCATCGCTTTTGACCGAACGCTCGTTTTCCATCAAATCAATGGTTTCAAACGCTTTCCCTTCAAAATTGAGGCGCGCCACCGGGCTTTCCTCATACCCCCGGTCAACCTTGGGATTATGGGACCACAAGGCCGCTATCGGTCTTTGCTTTTCATCCTCAAAAACATAACACCTTGTCTCCGGGGCAAAGCGAATGTCTTTTTTGAAAACCGCGTTGCCGAGGAGAATCCCAAGCGTATTGGGTATTTTCTGGTGAGCAAACGGGGTAAGGTAGGCGTCCATCTCCGTCCAGAAGCTCCAGTCATTAAACGCTTTGACCCGGTCCTGGTATTTCAGCGCCACCAGCCAGCTCCGGGCAAAGTAGGCGGCGGAAATCCGTTCGCCCCAGCCCATGTGATAACTCGGACACCCGGCGTAGTAGTGGTCGGTTGAACAGCCTTTATGCGGATCAAGGCCCCAGGCCGGAATATTATAATACGTATAATAAATTCCTTCATCCCAGTAGGCGGGGACATTTTGATACCCGTTTTTGTCCAGCACCGCGAAGAACGCCGCGGCGTCGTCGTCAAGGTCGGGATTTTCCGGCGTAGTCCGGTAGGGGTGAATTGTAACCCCGTCAAATTTGATTTTGCCGTTCACCTCGTTGGCGGCTTCAAGATATTGACCGACAAAACGAGTCCCGTTCTGTGGCTGCATATTGCATGATCCGCCAAGAAAGAATTTTTTATTCGGGTCAAAACGTTTAATCCCTTTATAGCAGGCAAACTGCAATTTGGCGAAATCCTTGAAATTGTTCTTCTTGATAAGTTCAAATCCGCATTCCAGTTCGCTGCCGAGCATCCACGAATTCACCCAGGGATATGCCTTGGCCTTTTCATAACAGGCGTCTTCAAGCTTCTTCTCCAGTTCAGGAGAGACGCTTTCCGTTAACTGTAATATTCCCCCTTTGGAGCATTCCCTCATCATTGAATGATATGCCGTATTCGGCAATCCCGTCAAAATATGCCTTGCTCAAATCGCCCGGCCCATAATTAACCGAACCAAACCCGACGTCGCGCAGCCGCTTGAGCAGGTCTCGGAACCTCAAATGGCCGGTCCACCCCGCATTGGTGGCAAAGATATCCTTGTTTTTATGCGTGTTCTTCAAAAACTCCATCCGGGAGATACGGTAATAATCGGTATTCTTATATCCATTGCTCAGCTCATAATCGGCGCGCACAACATAAATCCCCCTGCCCAGCAGGTTTTCTATCGGCAGATTGACTACTGCCACACCTTTCGCGTCCGTCTTGAAATCAAAGCCCTGTTCCCATATTTTCCGGTAAAAGAAGTCCTCAATTCCGCAGGTTACCTTGCCGGCCATATTGGCTGGCGTGGTGATTTTCAGCCGCGCGTCCACCTTCTTATCCTCAACGCTCAAGAAATTATCGGGGTTTGAGGTGAGGAGAATACTGCTGAGCGGCTTTTCAACATAATCCGTGGCTTGTTCCCCTTCCTCAATCTGCAATCCGTCTATCCAGGCCGTGCCTTCCCCGGAGGGATCATTCTTATCACCGTAATAATCAGCCCGTATCAGGAATTCCAGAAGATTGTTCGGGGCGGTAATGGTGAAACTGATCCTTGTCCAGTCATTGGTGGGAGCATGGCATCCGGGAGACTTGGGAAATTCAAGCCATATCCCGGTCACAATCCTTGTATTAATCCAGAGCCCTTTTTTGTTGCCCTTTGCATAAAAACTGACCGTGTATTTCTTGCCTTCTACGACGGGTATTGCAAAAGTGCTCAGATAACCCGTCTCATTTCCTTTAAACGCGTTGATCATCAGGCTGCTGTTGCCGAATTTGGCGACGGTTTCGTCAACGGAAAAAACCGGTTTGCTCCAGTTTTTGAACCCAGGGCTTACCCAGACTCTATAAAGTTCATAGTATCTGAGCCCCGCTTCAAAAGATGAATTCTGCGCCAGGTTCCGGCATTTGCCGTAATCAGGAACATGTAAACGGTCGCATTTCCAGAAGTCAATCCCCGCCTGAAAATCATTGGAGTTCACCAGTGCGGTTTCAGGGACCGTGCTTAAATCCAGGGTGAAAGAAAGTTTTTCCACTCTATTAGGAAACCATAAATCAATAGTTTCTTTTTCCTCTTGAACGCAGAAGCCTATATCCGAAATCATCTCGAGCACAAATTCGGTCTCGGGATTCCCGGGATTGAACACGAATTTCTTCGCCGTCGGATTGTGAACCTCTTTCCTACTTACACCCGCCTTTGCGGAAAATTCATAGGTTTTTCCGTTAATCTCACATTTTTTAGCGGCCCCCACCCCGAAAGGCATGCAGAACATCATGCGCGTGTCCCTGATATTTTTTTCCAGGCCCTCGGGAACGGAATATTCATAAGATATGTTGATCTTATTGTCTTCCGTCACTTTCACTTTCTGCTGATATTTGCCATAGGGCATATTCTCCGTCCCTTTTTTGGCCAAGGGAAACACGGCCGTATATACAAATTCCCTGTCTTTCAGGTTCCTTTCCATCTTTTCATCCTGGAACCCCTGAAAATTGGTCGCTATCCAACCTGAATTGGATGTGCTGAAATAGGTGAAAAACTCGCCGAGTTTATCACCGGCCATAAGAGTGAGCTTGCCGGATTTATGGACGATAAGTCCTTTGTCGCCGTAAAAGATGCCGTCTTCCCTCAAGACCGGTTCGGCTTTGACGACATTGCCGGCTTTCGCGGTTTTATAGGGGGCGGGCGGTGCGGTCAGCGTTTGCCCCTTATCCGCGCTTGATTTCATATCCACGCATCCGGTTATTAAGGCCATTGCCAGCAAGGATCCCCAAACGCGCAGAGTGATATGTTTCATAACTCTCCTTTATAAGTTGATTGCAAAAGTCGTTTGTATAACTTTTGCATAATATACCGAACTGTAATTTTAAGTCAATTTTTATGTTTCAACATCTTAGCCTGCATTATTCATGAAACACACATTTTCATTCATAAGCATTTCAAAGCCAATGGCTTTGAAATTTCGACGCGCCTGCAAAAATCGCAGGCTTGCTC
>Ga0247840_10004275_pt1 | contig 22804 bp, 19 predicted proteins | sample LaCruzMarch2015__FD_192404 | JGI IMG/M metagenome (GOLD analysis project Ga0247840, IMG submission 192404) | Freshwater microbial communities from meromictic Lake La Cruz, Castile-La Mancha, Spain - LaCruzMarch2015_17m | ecosystem: Environmental > Aquatic > Freshwater > Lake | place: Spain... | reverse complement strand
CGCATTTGATACGCAAAGCCGAGGGCCTTTCGGAACAAAAAGATGTGAAGATTGCCCGCTGGGGAACTTGGGCGCTCAAGGAACTGCGCCTTCTGTGTCACATGGCCCACGCTCCGCCCACCAAGGGAGAGTGGTCGGCATTCTATGCGCGATTCGTCCGGCTGATTACCATGTATGAGGAAAAGCAGGGTGACGCAGGAAAACTCGCACGCCGTCTTCGGCGAGAGCTGGCACACTTGTGGCTGTTCCTGCAAGAAAAGGGAGTCGCGCCAACGAACAACCACGCGGAACGGATGTTGCGATTCGGGGTGCTTTGGCGTAAGAGGAGCCTTGGGTCAATCAACGATAAAGGCGACCGCTGGGTGGAGCGAATCTTGTCTCTGCGCCAGACATGCCGAATCCGTGGAAGACGAACCTATCCCGTGCTGGTGGATGCTATGAACACGTTTTTCAGTGGTGGACATCCTAATATCCCTTGGATTCAGGAGAAAAAAATCTGACCCCGTGAGCCCTTACGGCGAACCTATCCTGTGCTGGTAGATGCTATGAACGCGTTTTTCAGTGGTGGAATCCTAATATCTCTTGGATTCAGGAAAAAAAATCTGACCCCGTGAGCCCTTACGAAACGGATGCTAGCGATAGAGATCGGCCAGTCTAGAAATTCGACGAATAATCTCCTCGCGTACCTCCGGGGGAGCGAGGCATTCGGCACTATCACCGAAGCTTAAGATCCAAGCTATGACTTCTGGCTGGCTGGTGGCGGTAAATTCCAGAATAAGGCTCTCATCCTCAGCGTATTCAATGAGCTGGTCCGTACTCCATATCCGCTCTCGGACATACGTAGCAGCGCTTTTTTTAAAACTCACGCGCACTCGGAATGGGGTGTCCTTCCAAAGCCCAAACGAATCAGCCTTTGTCGTATCGGGGGGAGTCTCAATACGGTGCGTGGTCGTAAGCATGTCGAACCGTTCAATTCGGTGAACTGCCAGCAACTTCGACGCCAATTCAGCGTGGGGTGGAGCGTCACCAACTTTCATCCCTCTTAGATAGAAGGATTCGCGCAGGTTTAGAAAGAGCAGGGGGGCGAAAACGAGCTCTCGCGCAGGATTATTCCCCAGTGAGCGGTATGCCACGCGACAAAGCCGCCGCTCACGGATTGCTTTCTCCGCATCTTCAAAAATGGCTGTAAAAGGCTCGTAGTCAATCCGGCCCTTTATTTCGGCACGGCATACGCTGGAGAGCGCATCGTCGCGCTTGCTGTAGTCATGCATGAGCGTAGTTGAGGCTCCCAATAATTTGTCGAGACGTTCTAGCATGGATTTTGGGAGAAACCTGAGCAGCATGTCGCGGCAAAGAACCAACTGTTGAATGTCGCGAGGCGTAAGACCAAAGTGAGGTCGGCTCCGAGGAGCCTTGATTCGGTAATAGCGCTCCCGCCCTCTGAAGCCAGAGTCAATCTCATCCCCCCGGGATTCAATAGCCTGAATCGTCTTTAAGATAGCCTGCTTGGAACAATTGAACTCTTCCGCCAAGGAGCTGAGCGTATGTTCCCTGCCGCTTAAGAGTAGCAAAATATAAAGCGCCACCGCACGTTCTGCGGCTGTTCTGTCATCTTTTTTTTGAGCCATTTTGTCCTCCCCCTACTTTTATGAATACAATTCCGGAAAATGGAATCAAAGGCAAGTAGTTTCGATCCGAAGTGAGGCTAAGGGGTTCAGTGGCAATCAAGTTGAAAAAGCGAAAGCTCGACAAGATTTGGCAGATGTTGTTCGATAACCGTGCGTTAATGATACACTAATCATTACGTCTGATAACAAATAAATGACAAATTTTCAATTACTATTTATATTAAATGTCAGTCTATAAAGGTATATTTCGTATGTTAAAATTTATGATAGCTATGTATAACAATGACATCTAATAAATTATTGATGTGGAAAATAGTTTTGATGCAAGCTTTAGCAATAAATTGAATCGGAATAATTACCAAAATCAAAGCATTTCTCTGTTCTAAATGAATACTTCGTAAGCTTGAAGTAAAAATTAGTTAGAGGTTAGTAAAATAAAGCTCTCAAGTGGTCGATTTTTAGGTAGCGGTCGGCTGTCTCAAGAGTTTTAACTCATAATAGCAAGCACAATGAGAGAGGTATGTTATGAATAATTTGAATGCCGAATTGATCAAGCAAAAAAAATCATCCTCTGACTCGAAAATATTCAAGATTTGTTGCGATGTGGAACACAGAAAGTGGTTCACGAATAAAGAAGTCGATGAGTTGAACTGCGAATTTAATCTTGGACCATATTCTCCGTTTATTTGTGAAGACAGAGTTTATGATCTTAGTGATTTTGAAGAGTTTCATGAGCTGTTTGCAACAGTGCTCAAGACGATTCAAAATGGCGTCGATGTCAACTTTCCGATCCATAACTATGTACACAGTAAATTAATCTTAAAGGATGGTATCGCTTTCCATAATGAGAATGAAAAGTGGAAAGACATTTTGGCAGGTTATCAAATCGAGTCAGCCAGTTCAAACGAAAGCATTGCAGATGTTGTTCTGCATCCACTGGCAAATGCAGTTGGTATTTTCTCTCCAGATAACTTTTTCCAATTCAAGTCGTCAGTCGGGTATTTCTACTTCATTACGAGTTGCAAAGGTTTTTTGCGGCGAATTGCCTTTAGAACAAATACATATTACCCTAACTTTCTGTGGCAGATAGCAATACGTTTTCAAGCCACATGCGAGAGCAGCACGATGGAAGAGCTTTGCCGAATCAGCAAAGAGCATGGGTACACCGAGTTAGACCAGATGTTGAAGAAGTTTAGAGCGCAGCCTACGATAAAAAGCGAATGGGGATAAGATGGCTTGGCTACCCATTCGACCCAGGCGGAGGTGATCGAGAAGCGACCGAACAGTAACAAGATAAGCGCCTCTATTTCGGAGGGATAATTTTTCACACATTTCTGGGTGGGGACGGGAGAAATACCTTGTGTCTATAACCATTTGATTTTATGCGGTAAATTTAAATGGTCGAAGAAAATGATAAAAAATCAAAGAAAACACTAAACAAATGTCGAGCTGAAAAGAATACAGTCAATAGCGGCTTCTTCTTCCTTTCTTGTCTCCGAGAACAAGGCTTTGGCCGCTATGCGGTGCGCAGGTGCAGTGCGGTGAATGATGTAAGAACTTAGAACAGGAGGATAGGAATGAATCTTTCAGCGGAAGACATAGACTCCCTCTCCAGGTTGTGGGATGCAGGAGTGTATTCTGATTTTATAGAGGAAGAGCCTTATACGTTGGATTATTTATCTTTCTCAGATGTTGTAGAGGTCTTTGCGGCAGTGTTGACCAAAGTCAGCGAGGGATTGAAAGCAGATCGGCCTATCCACAATTACATTGCGAACAAGCAAGTTTTGCGAGAAGGATCAATAATCCCTCAAATCAATGACGAGTGGTCTGCACATCTTAAAGGATATCAAATTGCAACCGCAACAGGTAAGAGCACTCATGCAGAGTAATCGATCACAGGGTCGCGCGATGAGGACCTGGAAGCCAGGAAAAATCTGGGGTGGAGCCGTGAAAAAGGCTTTTGACGGCATCTACAAGCACGGGGAACATTCGTTGCCCTTGAATTCGGCAGGTCTGTCGCAGAGTGAGAATGCGCTCAACCCAGCGCTCCCCCTTTTCACTGGCCGTGCCCAAGCTCGACTTTCGCCATTGCACTGGGAAGCGGATCATACGCTCCGCGTGGTTGTTCGTCGGCGATACGCCGGCCTCTTGAAGGAACACCCACAGCGAGTCTTTCTCCCGCTCCAGTCGTTTGGCGAACGTCCCAGCCTTGCCTTTGCGCTCGCGATACAACGCAATAAAACGTCGCAGCCTCGCGTAGAAGGCGTTCCATTGCCCAACTGTGGGCGGAACGGTCGCCATGTGACACAGACGCTGCAACTCTTTTTTCGCCCACCCGCCGCAACTGGCGATTTCCGTATTCTTAACTTCGGCCAACCCCTGCGCCGCGCGGATAAGGTGCGCCAGGCAGGTTTGCCGCTGGCCAGGCCATTTCCGGTAAAGCCCGTAGCCATCACTGACCAGAATGCCTTGCCATTCGCCAATCAAAGCATTGAAAGCCTCTCGGTTGCGGTGATCGTCGATCCGGAAGAATGCGGTGTCCTTGTTGGCCAGCACCCACAGCCACTTCAACTCGCCGTTGCGCCGCCACGAGATTTCGTCCGCATGGTTGACCTGCGCCTGTCTGGTCACGACGCCGATCGCCTCGTAGTGCGGCGCGGTCGCGGCCGATACTCGGTCTACAATCTTTTGAATCGCTCCAAGACTAAGCGACACGCCGAAGACCGAGGCACAGAAGGTCTGGACCATACGCCTGCTGTCGGCCTGGGCTCCGACCATCTCCGCCACAACGGCCGAGAATCGGGGACCGAAACCGGCGTGTTGCTCGGGAGGAATGTGAGCCTTGTTCATCTTCCCGCATTGAGGACAGCGGCCGGCGTACAACACCAAATGCGTCACGTCCGGTTTAATCTCTGGCAATTCGATGAGCTGGTGCGTGTAGATAGGCGCTACGGTGGGAAAGGCCGCGTTGCCGCAGCGGCAGGGACCGGGCAACAGCGCCTGCACGTGCGTGGGCTCGATCATGGCCTGACGATGCCCGGGATGCCCAGGCTTGCCGCCCGGACGTTTACGTTGCCCAGGCTCGGGCTTTCTCTTGCGCAACGGCGGATCGCTCGACGGCGGTTTGCTGGAGTTGGAAGAGTTCATGCCGATCCTGGTTTCCAGTTCATCGAGACGCTTGCGACATTTGGCCAGTTCCTCGATCAACCACGCGAGCAACCGCAATACGGGCTCAGGGGTATTTGCCAAGTCCTCGGCTGTGACCTGGATATCGGGGGGAAGATCGGATGGAAGGTCAAGCATACCTTCTTATCGGATAGGTCTGGAAAAACTCTAGACCCTGTGATCGCGTACCATGCAGAGATAACTTTTTCAGGGCATGATAGCCCGACACCAGTCTTTGTCGATAATTGTTTCTTTTTTGTACAAACTTCAATTGGCCATTTCTTTTTCATGACTAACGGAAACGGTTTGCTCGTAAAGGTAATATACAAAGTAACCTCATATTTCCCCAATTTTTTATGGATACTTGCTTTGCACTTTAAATCGACATGCGAACATGACACCATGGAAATATTCAGATCTATAAGCCAAAAATCCAGTTTTACTGAAAGTGAGGAGCTTATAAAGATATTAAACGTTCATTTACACCATGAGAACGCTTGGAATTGACAATGGAATTCTGGAATGGATATTGAAAAACTAAAAAGACAAATGCAGCATGTGTTAATACGTCATTTTTTTATGACTTTAGACGTCTTGAGAGGAGTTATTGTATGGAGTATACTTATGAGATACTCAGAGAACCATGGTCAATTGCTCTCCTTCGTCATGATCCAATCAACATCCTTGGGTTTATTTCAATTGGATTCTGTGATTTAGATACTATAATATTTGAATACGACGTAGAAGTTAAAAAAATTGTCGCGGCAATCAACGAAGACCCAACAGTTATAGAGGACTTAGAACGGTTCACTCTTGTCGTGAAATCAGTATTTGACTATTGCTTCCATGAAGACTACCCCCTCGAGTTGTGTTCAGCAATGGCTAACGAACTGTTGTCAACCTATTCAGTCCCAGAAGAAAAAACCATAGAAAGCTTGGGGCTAAAGTTGCCGAACAAAGAATCAATCAACGCTGTATACATTGAGTAGGAACGAGAGTGAATCATGATTCCTGATGAATTGTTCTGCCATTACAATTCAAAGCGGAGAGTGCTTTGCATTGATTTGGTAAGCCGCATCCCGAACAGCAGTGAGAGTTTCAGGATTTCTGGCTGTTGGGAGGGGCTTCGTGTGTGCAATGCGCATAACGGGGCCCCATAGGTTCGAGCAGTGCGGTTGACTTGGTAACCGCTTCACGTCGGCATTGCCCCACATGAACGTTGGTCTAGGCTTTTGGTGACGCCCTGATAGTGGTTGCAAGGATCAGCCGAGGAGAGGAGGGCAAAGTCCGGGGGAGCCTGGGTGGCTCCATCCGACCAAGCCAGGGTCAACATGCGAAAACTCTTGCGAAAACGGTTTTCGCAATGATCAAAGATGTGCGCAGTTCACTTGCCGGTGAGCGCATCGATGATGAGCGTGGCCTTCAAAGCAACTATAAGAAGCAGACGCCGCAGCTGAACTTGGGCAAGGCGAGAAAATTGTAGACAGCGTCCTTGCCGAATTGGCAAGACTTGTTGCTGGCGACAGCTCTAAAGAGATTATGCCCTAAAAATGTTGCGTGACCAAAGTCATAAGCAATGTTGTCCGGGAAGCATCTTTGGTATATTTGATTCCACACTTTGAGGCAAGCCGTCAAATGTTAAACTGAGTGAAAAACGACTAATTCTGTTGTGAGTTCGCCATTTTCTAGCAAGTCGAGCAATATTTTTGTGTTTTGCATTTAGGCACTTTTATTTTCTTTGCTACTGCGTAGAAACAACAGTATTCATGTTATGAAGTGTCCTTCAACGTGATATAGCAATGTTATCATATATTACAAAATATTCACAATGCAGTGGAATGGCCGGAAGTCGAGCTGATCGTTGATTTTGGATGAACATTTACACTGTATGCAGCAATCCAGGGAGGATTATATGAAAAAAATACTTATATGTACATATAATGGTGATAAAGTTGCTTTAGTTCAAGATGATATTCCAAGAGCAAAGACTATTGCTGAGAAATTCAACTCTGTACTACCTTCCAAAGAAGATCTTGATGAGTTTCTAAGGCAGACTTTTCATGTTGTCCTTGACAAAGTAGAGATAGATTCCCCCTTGACATGCTATGTTATCAAAAGAAAGAGTCTTTTGATAAAAGGGGAAAAATATATACTTTCGGCAATGGCCTCATGGGTTGTTAGCAACATTCAAGGGAATTCATTCTTAAAAATAGACAGTTGGTATTTAACTCCAATTGTAAAGGTTGATCTTGTTGAGCTTAAAGAGTTTCGTATGTGGTCTGTCTACCACTACGAATCTTATCTTGGAATATTGAGGCTATTTCAAGTTATTCGAGGATTTATCAATGCGTTTGATCCTGGCTGTCAAGTTAATTTCGACGCTATCGAAGGAATATTATATTGGAACTACCACAAAGATGAACGTGGAAAGATAATTATAACAGACTCTCCAAACACGAGAGTGCTTTTTGTATAGCATAAGGGGTAGATCAGGGGGAGGAAGCGATTATTTGGACGCATAAGAATCAATCAACGCTGTATACATTGAGTAGGAACGAGAGTGAATCATGATTCCTGATGAATTGTTCTGCCATTACAATTCAAAGCGGAGAGTGCTTTGCATTGATTTGGTGAGCCGCATCCCGAACAGCAGTGCGAGTTTCAGGATTTCTGGCTGGGGGGAGGGGCTTCGTGTGTGCAATGCGCATAACGGGGCCCCAACGCTGCTTGAGGATGTTTCTGACCTCATCATCGTTCCAGGCCAAAGCGAGAATGATAAAAATACCCCATTGTCACTTTTCGCAAAAGAAATTTTAGAGTCTATCCGGTGCTCTATACTCTGGATTCGTTATTACCAAATCCCGATGCTCCACCTGCTATGCAGCCACCCTGAAGCGCAGGAGCTTTATTGCTCTAACCGCGACCTGTTATGCCTTTTGACCCAACATGTGTATTCGGGGTGCGCACCGATCCAGAGAACCATGCCTGTGGGTGCCTCCAAAGTTTTTTTCGGCTCAACAACCTCAAAGGTTCATGCGTTACGGCCTGCACCAGGAACTGAGTGCTAACTCTCTAAGTACAACGGAAGAATGCTGATGCACCACAAGCTACACAAACTTCATAAGCTGCTTCACGTTATAGACATGCAGGAGGCAAGGCTTGAACGCTTGGAGTATTGCTTTCCAGGAATCTGGAGCGAGCGCCCCGTGTTTAAAAGCATTGATCATGCTCCTGGTTGGGATCCGCTTCTTTGGGAGACGCTTCGTAAAGCTAGAGATATCGCGCCTAGCTTTAAGTTGGTTCAGATCAAGGAGAAATGTGGAACTCTCAGAATTTACATGGAAAGGGGTTCCGTTCCTGAGGGGAAGGAAGACGAAGTCCGTAGAATATTAATCGAAGCAGGGGGTATTTCCTCACTGGTTTGTGAAGTCTGCGGATTTACAGGAAAAATAGACAGCTCGAGGCGATGGCGAAAGACTCTTTGTATTGAGCATAGGGCTCTCTTTTAACTCCTTGAAATGTATTTTTTCTTGCCATTTCAAATAGTGTTAGTGGATCCAAATGATTTATTCCTTCCAAGCATTGACCTTGGGACTGAGAGTCCTACCTCCATGAATGTATTCCTCGATGATTTCAGGGACGCCCCCGATGATTCCTGGGTAAGGGTTCAAATCGCAACCGACGCGATACAGCTGCTCCGGGATAACACGGTTGAACTGCTGTCGCTCGACCATGATCTTGGTGACGAATACCTTTATGGAAATGGCTACCAGGTATTGCTTTGGATCGAAGAGCAGGTGCTCACAACTGGGTATCGACCTCCACGCATGCTGGTTCACTCCACGAAAACCTTCGGCAAGACTACCAAGGAGAAGGCCATAGCCAGAATTTGCGCTCATCGGTTACTTAGGATATAGTTCTCCTAATTTTCTGAATTCGTTCACCCTGTTCATTTAGCGCGAGATCGTATGAAGATACTGCTTGGTTTGCATCTCGACGGCGCAGCGTTTCCAGGCCCCCTGCAAGGACAAGAGGCCGCTGTTGGGGTGGTCGCCACTGGCCCTTCTGGAATGCTCGGTATACTCGAACAGCGCCTCGGGACGCGAGGTAAGGTCACGCCTCAAGCAGTGCGCATTGCCCAATATCAGCAGCGGCTTGCGGCTCAGGCCGATCAGCGATTCTATTCACAATCCTTTGTAGCTGATTCATGGTCCACTGCTAAACGACTATTATCTTTCCGTGACGAACTGGCTATGGCGGGATGGTCTTTTCAGGGCGCAGCCCCGACGCGCCGTCTCGTCGATCTTGCCGCGGTCGAAACCGTCCAAAAATGTGAACTGAGTCATGGGCTTGGGGAGAGAATGCACGACATGATGCGAGCCTTGGCCGAGATCAGGGATATTGAGATAGAGGCAGTGGGCATCGTTGAGCCCGTTGCGGACTGGCCTCCGATCTGGCGTAAGATTTTTCAACTTCTTCAGGCTCAGGGAGTTCGCTTTTCCCCACTAGAGACCGACAGACATTGTCCTGCAATCGACTCGCTGCTCAACAGCCTGAAACTCGCCAGCGCACAGGGAGTTCCGATTCAGAATAAACTTCCCGCCGACGAGAGCCTCGTCTTTCTGACAGCGGCTACACGCCAAGAATCGGCTGAAGCCCTGGCCGCCTGGCTTGATCATCTCCCCCAAGCGTCCGCAGAAAAAACGCTCATTATCCGCAACGGTGGGTGTCGCCTGCTGGATCAAGCCCTACACCGCAGGAGGCTTCCACGACTTGGCCATGACTCCCGTTCCCGGTGGCGTGAAGCCGCGCAGACGCTCGCGTGCTCATTAGTACTGCGCTGGGCTCCGGTCAATGTGGGCGGGTTGCTGGAATTTTTGAGCTTGCAACGCTCTCCCGTGCCGCGACATGCGGCCCTTCGCTTCAAAAAGGCCCTCTCAGACGCCCCTGGCATTGGTGGCCCTGCCTGGGAGAGAGCTAAGCAGGAGGCGCTGACAGCCTACTCCCAAATGCTGGCGGAAAATTCTTCGGCTGTTTCACGTACAAAATTAGAGGAATTCAGGAAAGACCTGGCGTTTTGGCTCGAATCTGAGCGTTTTTTGCCCGAGGTTGGCATGCCTGCGGCTACGGCGCGTGAGGTCTGCCTGCGTATTGAACGTTGGGCTTATCAAACTGCGATCAGCGTCAAAGTTGAGGGGGATGAAAACTTGCTGGCCACTGCCGGGAGGATGGCAGGAGAAGTGGCTGCAGCGATAACCGCAAGCAACGTCGAAGTGATAACAAAAGCGCAATTGGATCGCGTGCTGGACGCAGTTTTGGCCTCGGGTATCGAGGCCCCGGGAGTATTTACTGAAGCCTCTCCGTGGCATGTTATTGACGCACCTGGGCAATTATTCGGTCCGGTGGACACAATTATTTGGTGGAACTTTACCGAGCCGGACACATCGGTCCCTCTTCAACCATGGAATGCTAAGGAGCATGAATGGCTCAGCTCGCAAGGCTGCCTGTTGGATGCGCCCCGCTCGGCTCGCGCCAGGATTGCTGCGTCCTGGAGGCGGCCTCTCCGTTACGCTACTTCACGCCTTGTGCTCGTAGGCTGGGAGAGTGACAGAGGCCAAACAGCGCCTCCCCATCCCTATCTTGATGAATTGGAGTTCCTCCTCGGAGACACTCATCTAGCAGTAAATACAGCCACTTTGTTGAGCGCGCCTCTGACGCATTTTCAGGGGGTTGATTTGCCCAGCTTTGAAACGCAGACGCAGGCGCTTCCAAGCTCCATTGCCGTCTGGCGCATTGCCGAAGGTAAAGACTGGCGCCGCGAGCAAGAGTCCTACTCAAGCATGGAAATACTGTTGCGCTGTCCTCTGGCCTGGGTCTTCAAGTATTGGGCGAAGCTCCGCGGCGCAGACGTCTCCTCCTTGCCCAAAACGAACACCATGGTCGGGACGCTCTGCCACGTGATCATGGAAACATGCTTTCAACGGGGCCAGCTAACCGATAAAGACAACGCCGGCGCTCTGGCCTTAAGTTTATTCGATGACCTCGTGGAGAAGATGGCCGCCCCCCTGCTGGAGAGAGGGCGTGAGGTTGAGAAACTACGCTACAGAGAGCTTATTGGGCGTAGCGTCGAGAGGATTTGCCAACTCTTGTCCGAGTTGCGCCTTGAGCCGGTAGAGACGGAGGCAAGTCGATCCCGAGGATTGCCAACAGGCAATACCTTTGAAGGTAAGATAGACATGCTGTTGCGCAAGCAGAACGACCATGCATCCACCCTGTTCTGGGACTTCAAATGGACTGGAAACTCGAATTATAAACGCGAAGAGCTCCAACAGGGCAAGGCGTTTCAGCTCGCTGCTTATAGTTGGGTGCTTTCGGAAGGCAAATTCCAATCCCCCCCTGGCGCGTTTTACATGTTGGCGCAGCAGGAGTTGTTTTCCGTGCATTGGCCAGGTTTGCCCACTCGGTACTCCGTGACGGAAGACTCCCTTGCAGAGACCTGGGCAAGCGCACTTTCCACTTACATGGAACGATTGGAGATGCTTCGGGCTGGCAAGATCGAGGTGACAGGACTTCTCGGTACGCTAGAGGACACTGAAGAGGCGGATGACGCGATGCTACGTCTGGAGCCGAATTGCAAATGGTGCGAGTTCATCACGTTGTGTGGAGCGACAAAATGATACGACTTGTTAGTGCTGGGGCTGGTTCCGGCAAGACATACCGGCTGACTGAAGAGATCGCCGACGCCGTTGGCAAGCGTGACGTGCCGCCTGAATGTGTTGTTGCGACGACCTTTACGGTCAAGGCGGCCAATGAGATCAAGGAACGTGTTAGGGCAAAGCTCCTTAAGCACGGGCTCGGTGAGAAGGCGCAAGCCATGGGCGACAGCCTTGTTGGAACCGTCCACTCAATATGCGGTCGACTGCTTTCAATCTATTGTTTCGAATCCGGGCTTTCTCCTGACGCCACGATCATTCCCGAGGAGGAATCGGTTCGCCTATTCCAGATGGCTGTCTCAGAGGTCATCGAAGCCGGGGCTATACGATTAGGGCCTGTGCTGCGTCGATTGTCCATGGATGTCGACATTGGTTCAAAAAATACAAAAATGGGAGCAAAGTCAGATGACGACTGGCGTGGGACAGTAAGAAAGGTCATCAGCTTTGCGCGTTCGAATGGAATTTCAGCTGAGCAGTTACCTACTTTTGCGGACCGTTCGTGGAGTTCCTTTCAACAACTGCTCCCCGCTCCTATCCCAGGCACAGGAGAAAAGTTGGATGCGTGTCTAGTCGAGGCCATCCGTGATTCTCTACCTCAGCTTGAGCGGAATATCCAAGAGATAGATCTTACCAAAGGCACAAAAGAATTTCTCATTTCTTTACGGAAGCTCGAATCTTTATTGCGTTTACCTGAAGAAATCACATGGTCATCTTGGGAAGCACTGGCTCGTCCAAAGATCGGTGCTAGAAGCAAGAATATTGTCAAGGCAATGCAAAATGCAGCCTCGAAGCATACATTGCACCATAGATTCCACAGCGATTTAGAAAGATATATCAAAGATACATTCGCCTGCGCCGCAGAAGCCATGATGCAGTATTCAGCTTACAAATCTGCCAATGGGCTGTTGGATTTCGAGGACCAGGAGTCGCTTGCGCTTGCACTCCTGCACAGTAACGATACCGATGTTCGTGATGGACTCCGGGAGATGATCAAGCTCGTGCTTGTCGATGAATTTCAGGATACCAATCCCATACAACTCGCAATCTTCCTGGAGCTCGCCTCGATAGCGCCCGAGTCGATCTGGGTTGGCGACCAGAAGCAATCCATTTTTGGCTTTCGCGGGACAGATCCACGGCTCATGGACGCGGTGATTGAAAAAGTAATCGCTCCGGACGACTTCGATATTCTCCCCAACAATTGGCGTTCTCGCGTCGAATTGATCGAGTTTTTCAACGCCTTTTTCTCACGTTCGTTTGCTCGTTACAAGCATGAGGAGGAGCGAGTCGTCTTGAAGCCAACCCGGACGGATGCGCCGCAAGGGATGTCGCCTCTTCAACTTTGGAAACTGCAATGCGAAAAGGTAGAAGAGCAGTTCGCCGCGTTGGCCTCCGGTGTAGCAAATATGCTGTCCCGCTGCGAAACGATCCAAGTCTACGACAAAAGGGAGGGGGAGAGCCGGGAGCTACGCGCTGGAGATGTCGCGATCCTGTGTCGCTCCAACAAGGATGTGGCACGCATTGTTACAGAACTCAGCAAACGAGGAATTCGGGCCTCCCTGGGCGGCGGCGGACTTCTGCAACGGCCGGAATGCGTCATCGCGTATGCTGCTCTACGGTATTTGGTCAATGCGCTTGATACGGTAGCGCTTGCTGAGTTGGTGCATTATACGAGCGGAACTGAGCCTGGCCAGTGGCTGTCTGCCTTCTTGGAAGGGAAGCGCGACGAGCTTGGAGCAGCTTGCCCCCACATTGAGGCGTTAGATGCTGTCAGGGCGCGGCTTATCCAATTGACTCCTTGTGAGGCCTTGGACTTAGCTTGCGAGGTCATAAGGCTCGACGCCATTATCAACGCCTGGGGCGACGCAGGACGTCGCAGCAGGAGTATCGAGCAGCTGAGAGGCCTTGCCTTGGTCTATGAGGACACCTGTCGTGCGCGCCGGTCCGCCTGTACTTCTACGGGGCTCATCAATTTTCTTTTGGACTCCCAGAATATAGAAAAGTTCGGCGTAACGGAAAGCTTTGACGAGGATTCGGTCGCTGTTATGACCTACCATAAGTCCAAGGGACTAGAATGGCCCGTCGTCATCTTGACCAACTTGGAATCCGCACCCAAGGCTCGAATTTTTGGAGTTGTCGCCGAGCCTTCCCCTGAGCCATTCGACCCCGCAACACCTCTTAACGGGCGGTGGATTCGATGTTGGCCGTGGCCGTATGGAAAGAGAAAAAGATGTAGCTTTGATGACTCCATTCACAGTAGTCCTGAGGGGGTCAGTGCTCTGGACAACGAAGAACGCGAGCGTCTACGACTCATGTATGTAGGTATGACGCGAGCTCGCGACTATCTCATCCTGGCGGCCGGAGAGAAAAAGGATAAGTTGAACGTGGGCTGGTTGGATTCACTCCTAGGTCCTGATGGGAACTCGATTCTTTCATTTTCAGAGAGCGAAACTCTATCGAGTTTTGACGTAGCAGGGGCTCAATTCCCAGCTGACATTCGTTCGTATTCCTCCGGGGATGGTCTGATAGACCACCCCCTGCGCGTAAACAGGATGTTCGCAGAAATGGAGAGACCAGAGACGCAAATACTGCCTGCCCGACTTTCTCCAAGCAAAGCGGTCGCAATTGACTCTGAGGTGAAAATCAAAGTTTATGACCTCGGAGAACGCCTGTTGGAAGATAGCACAGAGAATATGGTTGATGTTGGTGAAGCCGTCCATTCGTTTTTGTGCGTTGATAGGGCTGATGTTCCCTGGGTGGATCGCGTGCAGACTGCCCATGAGATACTCGCACGATGGTCTGTCGCAGCGCTCCAGCCCGAGCAGCTAGTTGTAGCTGCGGATCGACTCTATCAATTCATTATAACGCACTACGGAGCAAGCAGCGTCATACGCCGTGAATGGCCGATACATCTAAGACAGGGAATACAACAGGTATCGGGTTGGATCGATATGATTGTCGAGACTCCACATGGCTGGGTTATTGTGGACCATAAAAGTTTCCCAGGACAAAAAAGGGACTTGCTTGAACGAGCGCGCCACCATGCGCCGCAGCTCGAACTTTATCGAAAGTCCCTCGAAAAAGCTTTCGGGGCTCTCCCGCGGGAGCTCTTGCTACATTTCCCCCTGATAGGCTCAATGGTCTCCTTGCAGGCCTGATGCCCAGCCCCCCGGAAAAATAAATATTACATTTCATTCTAGCCCATTATCATCAATATTGGTTTTTTGGCTCAAAAGTTAGTAAACTTCTTCGCATCTAAATAGAATACGTCTGTAGCACGGTTTTTCCGAGTCTCGGCGTAAGGTGCACGATGAGAAACTGCTCTCTTGGCAGTTCTCGGGGATCAAGCGGCCACGCCTCAAATATTCGTAAACAGAGAGGAGTTCGATGAGCAAACAGCTCCGCCCACACCAATGGAAGATCTCCCACTACGCAGTTACTCAGCTTGTCGCCGCCTCGCTCGAAAAGCAGGGGATACGCTGGGACGAGTTGGCCCTCAGGCTGCCATACAAGGACTTCAATAACGCTCTGTGCAATCTTGATTCCCTTGCGAGGGAAGGGGTATGCGTTAAGAAGTTGCGAAATGCTCTTCCCTCGTTACTTGATTTTTCCAAAGAAGAGCTCGCTCAAAGCATCACTGAAACCGAAGCCCAAAAGAAAGATGAATTCAATACTGCCGAGCGTGAGGCATTTGTCCCTTGTATTCGTGTCATTCACCTCAGTGTCAGGATCATCAAATGCCCTTTATTTATGCTCTCCTTCACCTTGGGGGGGGCAGTGACTCCTCTCCGCTTGCCCGACGACATAGCCAGGATACCAATCACTGAACGGATGGGAATAATTTGCTCACTTGTTCGTGCCCATTATGAGAAGTACGCAAACAACGCAGGCATTGAGCTCCTTAAGGGGATCAAAGGGTATTATTGCGAGCTTCAATATGGAGAGCCAGGCATTTGTGTTGATTTCAACGGAAATATTATTGAGTGGGAAAGAGAATGGACCTATTTCACAAATGGTCCAAGTGTCACCTTAAAAAATGGGAAATCCATCTCGTTAACTTTAAGCTAGCAGTCTTATATGGACAGAAATGCTTATTTAATACCCTTACTTGTAACCTGCAACAGTCGTTACTACAGTAATATAACATATTTTACTTGACAATACCCTATTGCTCTGGCATGTTTGGTTCTGGACACAGTAAACACCCTCATTCACCCAATAAGTGCGCCCACATGAAAAAATTTGTTTTTCGACGTTTACTGTGAAAAAGAAGCTCGCTGCCCCTTGACAAGGGACCACGCAGGAAGCTTTTAGGTGTTTTGGATTATTATCATGGGCGAGACAGGGTTGTCGTGGAAAAACGCTTTCATACATTTGGGTGACCGATAGGCCATGGCGACTGATTTGGGCAAGGGGCTCTAACTCGCGCCACATGCACGGGACTGGCGCGTCGTCGCTTGACACCGTTGCTAGACGCTTGTTTTCTTTGAAAGACAAGTTTATCCTCAACGTATTCACAAAGCGGACACAGCGAACGTTCAACATTTAACACGCTTCACCCCCGGGACAAACTGCATGAAAAAGCTACTGTTTTGTATGCTCGCGCTCGTTTCTCTCGAAAGCCACGCCCTGGCGGCGCAACAGCCCAAAGAAACTATCGTTCCTCTGTCCGAAGCATATTCTACCTATATTCAACAAAAGGACGCCGCCAGCCTCAAGCTCAAGGAGTTGAACCAGGCAAACACCCGTCTACGAACAGAAATCGACGCCGAAAACAATCGAAACGACGTCGCGTATGCCAGCCTATACCTCACAGGTCTCGTGAACATCACGCCATTCGTCTTGTTTCCCAATGATCTTCGCTCGTTTTCGATTGTTTCGCTCGTGCTCAGCATCATTGGGACTTTGCTCTACATTATCTATCTCTATAAGTGGAGCAAGCTAAAATTTCGCATGATGTTCGACCTGAAAGTGCTGTCACGATTCATAAAAAAGGTGCTCTACAACAATTTGGCCTTGTTGCTTTTTATCGCACTGGCGCTAAGCCCAGGCGCAGTTCATGCAAAAACAAAGAGAATCGACGATGTAACCTTCAAGCTATTCGGCTCAAGGGAAGAGCGAACATATATACAATGCAAATATTCTGAACCGAAATTTTGCATTGACTATGACACAATAAATGGAATACGTATTTTTCAAAGCGTTAACGATACGTTCCAAAAAGAATACAATACCTTGGCGCACCTAATAGGCATGAGCTTGGCCTATGACGAGAACGAATTTTTGGAGTTGTACAATAACATCGCGACGGACGACGACTATTTGAAGTCGTTCGCTGTGTTGTTGTCAAGCGCTAACGCAAGCGTCATCAAGGAGACTTCCGAACATCTTCTCGCCAAGCTATTGCAGGAAGGCAGCGCGTCTTTCGATCGAATGCTTTCCATATTCCAAACCATTGCCGACGGCTTGGCTCAAAAGGGACACACGACTCTCACCAAAGACTTGGCCAACGCGTTCGTAAAATTGGCCATCGGGAAAGCCAATACTCTTGAAAAGCTCGACGATCTTGTCGACCTGGCGAACAAATACGAGGTCTTGAGCGCAATATCCGAAAAAGTGACTAACGAGCTGGATAGGCATACGCAGAACCTTGTGCCTCAAGACTCGCTCTCCATCGCGCATGTGTATTTGAGCTTTAATAAGGCCAACGCGAGAAAGCACTTTAAGCCGATTCAATATTCTTTTGATTTGTTTTTCAAGTCTCACAAAAACGACACTAAAGCCGCTGAAATAATTAAGAATGCTGGCGATCCAGGGACACCGCAAACTCTATATGTTCTTTCTGATCTTGCAAAATATGCAAGCCTGCAATGCAACGAAATGAAAATTGTAATTGCAACTTATCTATCTTATTGCGACTCTGCACTATCGCTTTGCGTTTATAACACCATAGCTTCAAGCCCAGAGATGCTTTCGTCGCTTGACAAAGATGATTTTATTCGCTATGCAAAGCTCACGTTCCAGCATAAGAAAGACTTTGCGAACGAGTTTGTCGAGCTGATAGCGAAGGCGATGCTTAAATTTCCCGTGAAATTTACTCATGGAGATGTTGAAAGCGCAATAAAATTTTATGGCAAAAGTGGCTTTGACTTCATAACCCGCCTTGCCGCCTTTGACAAGGAGCAGGATTATAAATCGACAAAAAATCCTCAACTTCTATTGGAGTTTCTTCGAGACATTCCTTCGCAAAAGCTCAAAGAGTTCGAAGAGTACTTCAAGCACAAAGAAGAGTTTACCCAGGGTATTCTGAATTTTCTTTTTTTTAGTGACAGAAGCCTATTTTTCGTTGTTCTCGAGCACGCGTTCAAGCGAGATCCCGAAAGCATTGTCAAGATGACTTTTTCAAACGATATTTTTGATATTTCTTCGCTTGAGGCGCTGTTCAGCTCTAACAGCGCCAGACTCAAAAACGATTTGCCCGCCACAATACTGTTGGCGAGACACTTGCTTTCTCAAAGTCCCCCTGGTTACGTAAAAGCTCACAAGGCGCTCATACCGCACTTTATAACCATTTTTGACTTTACCTTAAGGTCCAAGGACGCAATCATCGCCTTCAATGCGTTAGCCGAAGCTGTATTATTGCAAAATATCCTGAAATCTGTCCGCAGCGACGCGTTCAAGTCCGAGACGCACAACATCAATCAGATTGTCGATAATTATTTCATGCGTCTTCGCGAAATCAAGGCCACCGAGTGGGACAACGCAATTCGCCAAGAGGAAAATGTTTTTCAGGGGCTAACGGATGAACTTACCAAGCTGCGCGCAACGAACGCCTGGATCGTCGAATCTGGCGGGATCGTCAAGAAATGTCTCGGCGCGTTGTTCTGGCTTTTGTTTTCGGTTGCCGTCTTGTCCGCCGTGTATGCCTTAAACGCCATACATCCGAATAGAAATTTCAATGTCCTGCACTGGACCTTGGAGTTCGCCTCCACCTTCGGCATTTTTCTTTTGCCTACCGTCGTATTTTTTGCCCCTGGCCTTTTTTTGATACTTTTGGCGCAATTTTTCAGAGGTTTATTGACTCGCGAAACTATTCGTCCTTCCCAATCGGACCATATCGCAGCGTCGCTATGAGGATCGACAATGAACAAGATTTTGAGCGCGTTTCTTATCATTCTGTTTACCGTATCGTTCCTTGGAAATGCTTTCGCCGAATCAAACGACATGCTCAATTTTTCCGAGAAGCCTAGCTCGGACCCGAGTTCGAAGACTCCGGTGTATACACCATACGATAGATTGTTCAAAAATAATCTCAATTACAACGGACCGCCACCGACTACGCAGCTCCCGAATTGCAATGATCCGCGGTTCAACTCGTTACAAAGGAAATTATGCCAGCAGTTGGTGAACCGTTACAATGCCGAACAGGCAGCTCGAGGCCAGTACGCGCAGCAACACCCCCTGCCTGCGCCACCCGCTCAGAAGCCGCCGCTTTGCACCAGCCGTGAGTACTTCACGTTGCTCATCTATGGCGGCGTCGGCGACGGATGCGGCAGGTCGGGCATGAACTTGTCCGTTTTTGGCGTCAACAACGATGCGTGCAAATGGACGGATAAAGACTACAGTCGATTGCGAGATATTTACGTAGCGTGCGATGGCAATATCGTGTCCGACCAGCCGCTGCCGGCGCACGTAAAACAATCCATCCAGCAAAGCGCCGACAAGGCTGTTTTTGATTTGAAAACGAAAGTAAACGCGTTCAAGCAGACGCAGACCGCAACATCCGATTCGCAGCCTAGCGACAAGCAATTGCTGAACGATGCGAATGCTGAGTACGCCAACCTCATGGCGTCGTCCAGCATGTTTCGCGAGTGCGAATCAAGGTTGACGCTGGCCTGGAAGAGCTTGCCGGACGCCAAAAGGAAAGAGTTGAAGAATGAACAAAACGTTTGGCTGCGTCAAAGGTACATGGAAGTGAAAAGTAAATATGATGTTTTATCAGTGCCGAAGGATCAAAGCTATTGCGGCATAAACGAATCGCGAATCGCGTATTTCGAAAAGATTTTCCCGCCTGTCAGAGCGCAAAACGACCAGCCGCCTGCAAGGCCGCAGCAGGATGCGACTCCGCCCGCAGCGCAAGCGTCTGTAAACGCATCGCCGGCTCCTGCAGTGCCGGCGAAAGTTTCGATTTCCGTCGAGCCGGACGCGACCTTGTCCATGAAGCCTTCGCAATCAAATCCAGCGCAGAAACGCGATTCGTTTTCTTACGATTGATGGGCCAGACGTTGCTACGCTTCGCTTCGATCTTGCGCCTGAGGCTAAGGCTTGTCGTACCCCTGAGGAAGACCATGTTTTTTGTGAATAAACATTCAACAAGAGGACACTCTTTGTACTCATGCTTGTCAATCTCTCTCTGCTCTGAGCTGTTGGCCTTGGAGGGTCAACGACTTTCTCTCTCAGATTTTTATACGCGACCACAGGGCGATCGTCAGGGTGTTATATCCAGGTCACATCAGGAGCTTTTTCTTGGAAAGAGCATCCGACCGCGTCGACGAGCACCGGGAAGGTGCGCATATGTCGCATGCGGCTGGTTTGGCTGAGGGGTAGGATTTGCTCAACCCAGCGGTCACCTTTTTCACTGGCTGTTCCTAGGCTCGATTTTCTTCACAGCACCGCAAACCGCAATAGCCGTTCGGCATGATAATTCGTCGCAGGCTCGCCCTCCTGACGCAGAAACAGCCTGAAATTCTCCATCTCGGATTGGAGGCGGCGCACATAGGGTGAGGGCTCCAGCGTTCTCGTCGGGGGCAACATCGCTTGCCTGTGCCCAACATGCCCCACTTTCGCCCCAGGCCGCCCTTTAGTCTTGCCCTTGGCTTTGACGAGAACCAAAGGCGAATCTGTGGAAGGCAGCTTGTTCGAGTTCGAAGAAGAATTCCTGCCGATCTTGGCTTCAAGTTCGTCGTTGCGTTTACGAAACTTGTCCAACGCCTCAATCAGATAGGCAAGCAGCCGCAATACGGGCTCAGGGGGCTTTTCCAGGTACTTGGGCGTGACCTTGATGTCGGCAGGGAGATCAGATAGAAGTTCGAGCATGCACCCTTATCGGCAAAATGTAGAAAAAAACCATGCCCCTGTGATCAAGTACGAAAATTCAACTTTACCATGTTCCGGAAATTGGAACAACCCTATACTATGTACAAACCAACCTGCACGGTCGCCAAGGAGTTTCGAAGATAACGACTCCCAAATTGCTCAAAAACAGCTTTTTGCTTTTACCGCCAAAAAAATCATTACGAAAGTGGAGTTGATAACTGCTGATATTATTGGAAACGATGCTCAGTCCTCGTGATGAGTGTAAAGGATTTAGAGTTAGCAAGTAGCCGTGCACTGGATATTGTTTGTGTCTATATTGCTTATTATACTTCGCGCGTTATATTTATGATACTCTTTAACAGCAATTATCAATGGAGAAATTTATGCTGTATTCAAAATTTGATTATCGTCATGACATCTATTTTTCTGTTAGAGCCCTCAAAAGAGCTTTGAAATCATTAGAAAAAGATGACATGCAAGGTGTTTTAGACGGAGTTAATTCTTCGTTGGTTCACCTAAGAAAATACGACGATAACGAGCACTACCTCACTAAGCAATCGATTTCAAAAAATACTGAATTAACTGAAGACGTCGTTTCAAGCTTACAGGCATTGAACGATCGTCTTGCGGTTATTGAAAAAGGAATTTCAGAAACATTGGTACGCACAAGAGAAGTAATTCGTCAACAAGCTCCAAAAGGAAACTTTATTAACGATTACGAATTTATGGAACTTCGTATCGAATACTACCTAGATAAAAACGACCCAGACTACAATGATGAAGATGAGTGTATCATCGCCTCAAACAATATTTATTTGTATACTCAACTGAACGACAGTAGAAACCACAATGATTATAGACACTCAAATCATCTGCTAAAAGATCAACATCATTGCTATCTTTTTTATCTCCTTTACAGCCAAACGACATTTTTAAATTGGGGGGACATGCTTCGGATCGGTATGATTTGGGTAGATATTAATGTTGTTTTACAACATTGTGAGTTAGTAGACCGAGGTTTTAGTGGGCAGTTGTGCCACAATACGCACCACAAGTTGCTTTCTACGCTTTAAAAGTACCGACATTAACAAGAGAATCGATACAAAAAAATAAAGGAATGACATGAGCTCATTTGAAGATCATTGTCTCGAATCCCTCGCCCATTTCGGCAACGCATACCCAGATGTACACCGATGGCTTGACGAATATGCCGGCTGTCCGCCCCATGGAATGCGACATCGCCGACTCCGTCACCACACAGCAGGAATTGTCGAGACTATCAGGCGATTTGGACCTCAGGCTGGTCTAGCAGCCCGGCAACACATCCTAACCGACCTCAAGCAGGAAGGCTGGACCGAGGCAGATCCTTTCCCACGGGATGAGGCCCATTATGTTGTAATGGGGTTGTTTTAAACTCAAAGTCGTTTTTCTATTGCTTAAATTGTACTTTCACCCCTCTTCATATAGAAATTATATAATACAAAAGCATCTATGCTTTGTAACATTTCTATTTTAAGGAGGTGTGAATGATTTCTGACTTTCTCAAAGCTGGATACCCTGCGCTGTGCATTCTAACTCAAGAGCCACATCGTGTTGAAGAACTTCTGATACACGATGGCTGGCAATTCTTTAGTTGGGATTGCATAGTAGGTATTCGCGATGCTGGCAAGATTCAACCGTTGGAGGAGATTCGTGACCCAGTCGAGGCAGTTGTCTGGCTGAATGGTAAAAGAGACTCTGTTCTCTTTGCTCACAACCTGCACTTATTCCTGGACAGTCCGGAAGTGATCCAATCTATTCAGAATGGAATCTCCATCTGGAAATCCATGGGCTGCTGTCTCATCATGGTCTCACCCATCATCCAACTCCGGCCCGAAGTCGAAAAACTGTTTACAGTCATCGACCTTCCGCTCCCTAACGATGTTGGCCTTTTCGATCTGCAAAGAGAGATTGGCCAGCACTGTCACATCAAACCGAATCGCAAGGCAGCGCGCGCTGCACTTGGTCTCACTGAACTTGAGGCTGAAGCAGCGTACGCACTCTCTGCGGTCCAAAAAGGCTACTTCTCAACCAAGGTAGTCTCCCACGCCAAAGAACAGATTCTTAGAAAATCTGGTCTGTTGGAGTTTTGGGAACCCGGCAAGATCAGGGACGTTGGCGGCCTCGGCAGCTTGAAGTCGTTCATCAGGACGAGAGCGAAAGCTT
>Ga0247840_10004273_pt1 | contig 22811 bp, 13 predicted proteins | sample LaCruzMarch2015__FD_192404 | JGI IMG/M metagenome (GOLD analysis project Ga0247840, IMG submission 192404) | Freshwater microbial communities from meromictic Lake La Cruz, Castile-La Mancha, Spain - LaCruzMarch2015_17m | ecosystem: Environmental > Aquatic > Freshwater > Lake | place: Spain... | reverse complement strand
TGACTGGCTTCGCAAAAAAAAGAGGTGGCATCGACATTGGCGGCGCAGCCGCCAATGTCGATGCTTTTTTCCCCTATAGGCTCGCCAGTCATTCCGAGCGCAAGCGAGGAACCCCCATCATTTTCCTAATCCTCAGCCCCGTCATTCCGAGCGCAGCGAGGAACCTCCACTTGCACCGCACCATCATCCTTGCCAAGGAGTAAAATTCCCTCATTCAAAGGACCACAATTGGCCAAGGCAGAAAATTTGTCCAATACCCCCACAATGCGCTCCTGCTCAGAAGGGAGTGTTTTGAGATTTAAATAATTTTAAAAAGAAACCTTATCACCACTTGCCATTTTCGCTCCCCTTGTGAATTTCATAGCCCAACCAAAAATATATCATTCAACTTTTGGTCTAAAATCCAACAATTTCCCCCTGTAATACTCATATTGCTTACGCCTTGCCTGTAACTCAGCAGGTAAACCCACCGAAATGTCGTTGACCAAGGCATCGAATTTGTCTAATATTCCTATAATACGTTCTTGAATAAAAATAGGCGGAACGGGGATAGAATATGGTTCAAAATCCTTTGCTCGAACATGGGGGACCCCACTTCCATTTTTCATAAGATGTATTTTCCCTTGTTCGTTTTTTAGTAAATAATAAACGAATTTTGTTTTTAATAATGTTTTGTCTGGATGAATGCTAAAAGCATCAGTAAGGAAAAATAGTTCATTCCAATAACTTACTAATCCACAGTATGCACCAGATCTGGAAATAACAATTGTTTCTCCACTTCTGTTACTTTTTCCATGAAAATAGATTGGTTTTGGGGCATTTGCAACAACAGGAATTTCGCCAGGAATAGCTTCCTTTTCTGTTAATGCAGTACCTCGAAGAATTTTTGATACCTCCCCCAACATCCTCCACTCCACCTCCCTCCCCTCAAAATTCAACAATTCATTCCGGTAATATTCATATTGCTTTTTTCGCGCCTCCAGCTCCGCCTCCAGCTCCGCCTCCAGCTGTGTGAATTTGTCGAGGATGTTTACTATCTCTTGTTGGATGGGGATGGGGGGGATGGGGATTTGGAATTGTGTAATCATAGGCATCCTTATAGAACTAACTGTTGCATTTACAGCTTTTTGTAAAATATATTTTTTAAAATTTGCAATCATATAGAAATATGCAAATTTTGTAATAACGTTTTTGCTTAAAAAGTGAATACGATAAGCTCTTTGGTGCAATGAATACTTGCCATTAATATAATGAAAAATCTCGCCAATGCCGCCCTCTCCCGGTATAATAATGGCTTCTTCGTCAAAATCATAAGTGTCGATTCTTTTAATGAATTTTGACCTTACATATAAAGGGTATTTACCATTCTCCTCCGACTCATTTCCGTTTTTACTTCCAGTCCCAACTTGTGCGAGCTCTCTCAATTCTATAAACTTCACCCCCTCAGGGCAAAACTGTTGTATCAATTCATCGATATTACTCATAAACTACTCCCTTCTAAATCAGCAACAATTTCATCAATAGCAGTTCGGAGTTTATGTTGGCGTATTACAATTTCGGCAATGTGGGCATTAAGATGTTCAATATTCACATCCTCAGTAGTATTTTCTTGCACCACATAACTGCTAATGGCTATATTATACTCATTTTCTGATATTTCAGCATTGGGCACAAGTCGGGCAAAGTAGTCAATGTCCTTACGCTCAACATAAGCATTGAGTATTTTTTTACGGTTGGCTTCGCTCAGCTTGTTTTTGTTACCCCCGCGCACAAACTCAGCAGAGCCATCAATAAAAAGTGTTGCATTGTCTTTTTTACTCTTCTTAAGTACGACAACACATGTTGCGATGGTTGTCCCAAAGAACAAATCAGGTGGTAATTGAATAACGGCATCCACGTAGTTGTTGTCAATCAGGTACTTGCGTATTTTTTGTTCTGCACCGCTCCGGTACAGCACCCCTGGAAACTCAACAATGGCAGCTGTACCCGAGGTTGAAAGCCAGGAAAGCATGTGCAGGGTAAAGGCAAGGTCGGCTTTGCTCTTGGGAGCCAATACGCCGGCAGGCGAAAAACGGGGGTCGTTAATTAGCAGGGAATTGGCATCACCTTCCCATTTAATGGAGTATGGCGGATTCGACACGATACAGTCAAAGGGTTCATCATCCCAATGTTTAGGGTCAGTTAGCGTGTCACCATGTGCAATATCAAACTTTTCATAGTTGATGTCGTGAAGGAACAAATTGATACGGCATAGGTTGTAGGTGGTAATGTTGATTTCCTGACCATAAAAACCCTGGCGAACATTCTCCTTCCCCAATACTTTGGCAAATTTCAACAGCATCGAACCCGAGCCACAGGCAGGGTCATACACTTTATTCACTTGCTTTTTGCCAACCACAGTAATCTCGGCAAGCAATTCGGAAACTTCCTGGGGCGTAAAAAATTCTCCTCCCGATTTTCCGGCATTGCTGGCATACATGGTCATCAGAAACTCATAAGCATCACCAAAAAGGTCGTTGGTGTTGTCCTGATAATCGCCCAGCTTGAGTCCGCCAATGGATTCAATAATTTTGGTCAGTAACTCATTGCGCTTGGGAACGGTAGCACCCAGTTTATTGCTGTTTACATCAATATCATCGAACAATCCACGCAAATCATCTTCACTGTCAGTGCCTTTGGCTGAGTTTTCTATATTCTTAAAAACGTTGCTCAAGGTCTCATTAAGATTTGCATCATTCTTGGCCTTACGGCAAACATTATCAAACAATTCGGAGGGTAAGATATAAAAGCCCTTTTCTTTTACAGTGTCGGCTCTGCCAAACTCAGCATCCTTGTCAGAAATTTTGGCGTAATCGAAGTTCTTGTTTCCTGTACGTTGCTCTTCATTGTTCAGATATAAGGTCAGATTTTCGGAGATGAAGCGGTAAAACAACATCCCCAGGACATACGATTTAAAATCCCAGCCATCGACGCTCCCGCGTAAGTCATTCGCAATTTGCCATATTGTGCGGTGTAGTTCGTCGCGTTCTTGTTCTTTTGTCATAATAGTAAGTATCGGCAATGCGCCACCAGGTTAATAAATAGAATTAGGAATACTGCCAAAGTACGGAAAAATAGTCTTGTTTAGCAAGATTGGACTGTCAGGGGTTTGACAGCAAAACAAGGAATTGTCAAAATGGCGATCAATTTGACAGGAAGTGATGGGTAAATTTATCTACTCCATCTTCATTAGAATAAGTCTTACGATACTGTAAAATCCACTCGGGACCTCTCAAGAAAACCGTAATTCGCTTGTTTATCAGTGGATTACGGTTTTTTATTTTCTAAGATTCAAACTTGTACCCCACTCCCTTGATGGTTTTGAGGTAGTCGACGTTCAATTTTTCACGGATCCTGCGGATGTGGACATCGATGGTTCGGTCACCTACAATGACATCATTGCCCCAGATGGCAGAGAATATCTGGGGGCGCGTAAAGACACGGTTGGGTTTGTTGGCAAGAAAACTCAGTAAGTCGAACTCTTTTTTCGTCAAATTGATCACCTTCCCATTGATGTATACCAGAAATTTTTGATGGTTAATTGTAAGGTTCTTAATGGAGATGATGTGGCTTGGGACTTCCTCTTCCTCTAACCGCCTCATCATGGATTTGATACGTGTTATGAGGATTTGAGGCCTTACAGGCTTGGTTACGTAGTCGTCGGCTCCGGCATCAAAACCTGCGATCTGGGAATAGTCTTCTGAGCGTGCTGTCAGAAATACGATAAAGGTCTTTTTCAGGGTGGGAATGTTGCGAATTTCGGCACATGCTTCTATTCCATCCATTTCAGGCATCATAACATCCATCAGGATAAGATGAGGTTGTATTTCCTGGGCCTGGGCAATCGCTTCTATTCCATTGTTGGCTGTCGAAACTTCAAAGCCTTCTTTTCTTAGGTTATAGCCCACGAATTGCAGGATGTCTGGTTCGTCATCGACTAACAATACTCGGTATGGTTCCTGGATCATGATGTTTCTTGCTTATTGTTGTGGTGTTTTGCCACTTTTTTTGTTTTCTGTTGGCATTCTTTACGCAGTGATCAGGTTAGCAAAAAGTGTAAAGTGTTCATCGCGGCATTACTGCATCTAAGTGCAATTGCTTCGCATTTTCTCAGGGATTCGGAATATGCTGAAAATGAACAGCTATGCGACAAGAATGCTTTTCGTTTCGGGACCATCGTTTCTCTATTCAAGTTTGAACACTTTGGAAATCCCTTTCCTGTTCATGATCGAATACGTTGTTAATCCTTTGTTTTTGCTATAGGTTGACTTCACCTGGTGATCCAGATAATCTTCTCCATTAATAGTAAAGTAGTATTTGTCGTTGAACTTCATGCCAGTGGTAAATTTGTCCTGCCCAATGAATTCCCTTGACCTTTTCATGAAAACCGGGGGAGCGTCCATGATGCATACCTTCCAGAGTATCTCTGCATTGGTTTGTTGATGAAAGCTGTAAACCAGGGAATCAGTGACGCTGCAATGTTGTTGTTCACAGGAATCTCCTTTGTATTTGTACACGATAAACCTTTGCAGCACAACGCCTTCTTCAACAATTTTATGTGTTGTTTCTTCCACGAGTCGGTTTATGGTGTCATAAACCTTGATATTCAATAGGGTGTCTTTGTTGAGGAGGGTGGTTTGTAAGGTCCATTTTATGCTTTCTGTGGCATCTGCATTGTTAATGAAACGATAATCCACAGGAGTGAAGCATGTTTTATAGGGGAAATAGTATTCCTTTAAATTGATCGCTGATTGTACTTTCTGTCCATAAATATTCAGGAAAAGCAATAGCGATCCAAATAATAAGCATATTCTTTTTGTCATCATTTTAGTTTTTAACACACCGAATGTTGAATCCATAGGTTTTCGGACCGTAGTGGCGGTATATTCCAGCGCTCTTATAGTCAAGATGCCTGTACCAGGCCATGTTGTTTGCTGTCTGACTGGATGTCCACCAAAACCCGACAAACCTGAGTCCGAAGGGTGTACTCCAATTGTTATTGAACATTCTGCAGCCTCCTGCCAGGGCAGAAAAACCACTTTCGTTGGTACCCCAAATGCCTTCATAAATGGTCCAGTAATCCGGGCCTGTCATTTTTAGCTTTTCTCCTTCATGTGTACCACGCCAGTTTTCTGCATTTAATTCGACCGGATTCATACCCAGGCTTTGTTCAAGGACTTTCCAGTCTGCATCTGTCGGGACATGCCAACCTTCAGGCGCTATGTTATCCGCATCTTCAACCGCCAACCAGTTGTAGAGATATCCCGGTGAACCCAGGCTATTGTCATAAAGGCAGTAGGAACCGGTTAGACCCCAATTCAGTGTGTCGTTGATGTTGTTTACAAACCTCAGATCCTTTCCATTACGATACTTGCTAACTTCGAGATTTTCAGCCATCCACCACTGATCGCCTATCTTCACTGTCTTGTAGGTATGCCCGTCGATATCTGTCACCGTGCCTGTTTCAACTACCGGTGGATCCTGGGTTTTTTCCTCACAGCCTGTGAGGAGGAAAACCGCCGTGAGGAGGAAAACTGCCAACATGGGCAAGCGGGACTTTCTGGTGTCACAGCAAGTGTATATGTAGTTCATTATCAATGTTGTATTTGTATAACCTATAGCTTATGCCTGGGGCACAGTTAATTCTGTTTTTTGAGAATCTTTTTTATCATGTGTTGATTGCCATCCTGGAAATGAAACAGGTATAATCCATTGACAAAATCTGTAAGATCGATTGCTGTTTCTGAAGGCCCGGAATTGGCAGGTATATTTTGTGTAAGGACTCTTGTCCCCAATAGGTTGTAGATTTCGACGGTAGAATTTTGTTGACACATGCCGGAGATACTGAGTGTAATGGAGTTTCCTGCCGGATTCGGGAAGAATAGGATTTCGGGAAGACCTGACTGAGATTTTATTGCCTTTTCAGGACAGACAACCTCAAGGTTACGATCATTGCAATAGCCAGGGTAGCAGCATGTTTCCTGAACATTAGAATTTGCAATTGGATTGTAATTGCAGGCTAGTTTATCCATACAGCCCAATACGATCAGGGTACGACAGGAATTCGGGAGGTCGCAACCATAACTGTTGCTGAATTCAAGATAACGGGGATCCCTGCAACCGCAAGGCAATGGGAAAATCAATTTGGAGCTTTGTATTTCGGTAATGCCGGGATTTCTTGAAACGATTGTTGTTTCAACACCATTACTATCGACAACAACCAGGTTTAATTCAAATCTAAGATCTCCCTTTGTGGTTATTTGCGCGACCAGGACCTGGTTGGTTGAATCAGCGCCTGAAACCCCTGCATTCTGTTGAAGGAAAACGGAATTACTCTGGAAAGTATTCCCGGGATTTTGGGGACCGAAAACAGTCGTGTCAACCAGGTCAATATCTTTAAAACCGTAATCAAGCCATTGCGTAAGGTTCAGTGTAGCGGGGACAAGGCCGTCAGCCAATGTCAGTGGCACTCCCGCCAGTATGTCAGCATTGCTTAGTAATCCGCTTGCAATCTCTGCACTGCCGCCGCCATTGTTGGTTCCCCCGATGAAGCTGTTGTCCGGGTCTATGGATTTCGGCACTCCTGAATGAGTCTTTGTGGCAAGGCCAAGACTAAGCCAACTGTCAAGTGCGATCGTTGGATTTGAAGAGAACCACGATTTGTTGACCAGGTATCCGAAATATGCAGAAGGGCGATCCAGGTTGTTAAAGATCGTATCACTGGAACTGAATAACAAAGTGTGATTCTGATCGCCAAACATACGCTTGATCTTGTATCCGGGTTCCAGGTCAATGAAGATTCTGAATGTTTTTGAACCTTCAGCTAAGATCCTGCCACCTGTAGTATCTGTGGCATCATTGGCATCAGAGATATAATATGTTTCGACAATGACTTTTTCGATTTGCGCATGAAGACGAAGCGTGCTTGATAACAGCAAGGCTAACAGGATTGTAAAAAGGTATTTTTGTTTCAACATTGTTTTTTTGATTATAGTTTGTAAGCAAGGCTGAGCTTATAACTGGTTCCGAATTGGTAAGCGTCATAGTCCACAACCCATCCTTCTTTATAATTATAGGATCGCCTGATAGGGCTGTTGAGCAAGTCATAAGCTGTGAAGCTAAGGTTGAAGTGTTTCCAGAATTTCTGGCTTATTTTTAAATCCAGAACATGCCTGGGAAGCTCATAGATGTCAGGTACACCTTTCACAGCAGAAGTTATTGCCAGGCGCTGGCCTTGCACGTTATAGCTGAGGGTGGCAGAAAACCCAATGCTGTCATTGGTGTAGGACAGCATGCCATTCAGTACATAGGGAGCCTGCCCATACATTGTGCGGCTGACGGTATCAATCGGGATGTAGTTTCGGACACCATTCGTGATTTCCAGAGAATACAACACAAAAGTTGATGCGGAATATACGAGTGCTACATTTGCCTTAAATTCCAGGTTTTTTACAATTGCTTTCCTTCCTTCAATTTCCAGGCCCTGCACGATAGAATGGTCTACGTTTTGCCAGCTGTAACCCTGGTAAGTATTCACCAATTCGATGTGGTTTTTAAAGCTCTTATAGAAAAGGCTCAGTGATATGTTGTCCCCTGATTTGAAGAATGATTCATACCTCAGGTCATAATTGAAAACCCGGGTTACATCAAGTTTGGAGTTGCCAAAAACATCAGACCTGAGTTCATAGTCAAAAACCAATCCATCATACAATTCCCTTACGCTGGGCCTTGCCACTGTTTGAGAGAAGTTCAGCCTGATATTCATAGGTGCTGCTTCATTCTCCTTGAGTTTAAATATGATTCCGGCGCTTGGGAAAATGTCGGTGTATTTCAAAGCACCGGGTTGCACCGTAAACACCTCATTTGCGTAAAACCTTCTTGGGTCGTTTTCCGGTAAATTCAGTGCATCATATTTCGTGGCATCGGTATGCAGGTAAAAACTCTCCGTTCGGAGTCCACCTGCAAAGCGCAGCCTTGGGATAATATCATAATCGATCATCACAAAACCTGATGTCAGACGGCGGGTTCCAAGCATGTGGTTAGAAGGGAAATGACTTTCTACATAATACTCCTTTACAGTGGGATATTGCTGTCCCTGATAGGTATATGTACTCAGCCCGAATTTCTCTAAATCAAAGAATTCAGTGACATCATCATTAGTAAAGCTTGGACTCTGGCTTGGACCGAAATACAAGGCATAATCGTATTGGTCGAAGCTTCTGTTTAATTGTTGATAGGAAGCCCCGGCCTTCAGTTTGCGCGTCAGGCCCGCTTTGTTACTTAAAGGAAATTCCATCGACATGCGGGTATCCAGGAGTTTGTCTGAGAGATACCTGTAGTAGCGATGTGCCGTGAGAATGGTAGAAAGCCCGTTGTCGACATTTGTATACGTAAGATCTTTGAAATCCGGCATCTCACTGCTGCCATTTGTGTAGGATCCGTTGAATTCGAGTCTTATTTTAGAGCCAGGTAGGTAGTGTTCTGATTTATACTGATATACGATCTGACGACGATGTTCATAGTTCTGGCTCTGAATCCTATTGCCTTTGTCGAAAGCATCAACAGTATCATAGGCATTTCTAACATTGTTTGAGCCTCTGAAATTGGGCATAAACAAGAGGGAAATGCTGTTGTTTTTATTCAATTTCATTGAGGTGCTGATTAAGGCATTCCATCCGTTTGTTTCCCGGCTCACTTCCTGGGTAATGCCGCTGTATCTGAACATTGCCCCGCTGGCATCTACTGTCGCTCTGTTTAAGTGGGCATGAGGATCTCCAATCGTTGCATTTCCATACCTGAACCCGGCAATGAAACCCAACTGTTTGCCAAAAAGCTCAAACTGGTTTCCGATACTTACTGTCTGGCTGAAGTTCATGGGGACATTCCGGGCTTTGGTTTCCCAGTTGTTAGGGAAACTTTGACCTGATCGGGCTGCATTAGCGTTAATGTTATTGAATGATTTCATTTGATATGACTCACTATAAAAGATTGCTTTGGCATCAACAAATGCAGTGGCATCGTTGAAAAGCGCCGGCGGCAGTAGGCCAAGGCGTACCAAACCGAGTTTGAAATAGGTGTCTGTCCAGGGTGTGGCAGCGGTGACACCCAGCGAATCGTAGTATTGTTGAAGACCCAGACCAACACAATACTGATATGTGTTTGGATCTGCAACAACTTGTACAAATGTGCCATGATCATGATCCCGAAATCCATTGTCATAACCCAGCCAATCAGTATTGCTGCGCATGCTGCTTATGACGTTTTTAAAGGTCGTTTGCGGGTTGTATTCAAAAGAACTTTCAAAATTTACCGACAATGCTTCGGGGTAATCCTTGGTTTCAACAGAAATAAAAGCACCTGCCCAATCTGCCGGGAGATCCGGACTGGCAGTTTTTACGACGATGATATTGTCTACGAGACTTGCAGGAAAAATGTCCAACTTGATGTTGTTGGTAAATGGGTCCAGGGTTGGAATCAATGAGCCGTTAATGGTCGTGAGCACATACCTGTCACCAATTCCCCGCACCGAAATAAGACCTCCGCTTGTTGTAACGCCAACAATGCGTGATACTGCAGCTCCTACACTTGCGTCGCCGGTTTTTTTGATGGTTGCGGCTGAAATGTAGTCAATACTGGTGGTTGACTTGGTTTTCATCCTTTGCATATAGGAGTCCGCTGTTTTTACCGCTTTCGCTGTAATTACAGCCTCTTTGATTGTAAAAGACGCACTTGTCAGGACGAAATCCCTGATGATAACACTACCTTGTTTGAGTTCAATGCTTTCTTCAATAGTTTTGTATCCTATATATGATATTGTTAGTGATGTATTACCGCTTCCTTGAATCTTTAAAGTATAATTACCATCAAGGTCAGTAACTGTCCCTTTTGATTTCTCTGCTGTGAGTACAACGCTGGCGCCGATTAATAGCTCCCCGTTGTTATCACTGATCTTCCCTCTTAAAGTTGTTGTCCCTGCTTGTTGTGCCTGAGTGAAACTGAAAAGAAACAACAGAAGCACGAGGACAACAACTTCAATAATCCGTAAATTGTAAAATCTGGCCATGATAAATAATTAGCAAGCAGCAAGCTCTCCGGATTATTCGGGTTTGCCTGGTGTAAGTACGTTTGGTGAAATTTTCTAACGCTTTGTTATGACTTGAGAAATGACTTTGTGTCCAAGGGTGCACTCCACAAGATATTGTCCTGCTGTAAGAAATGACAGATCAAAACCTTTTAAAGTCAATCCTTGCATATGCTCCAGGGATTGAACAGATACAAGCCTCCCATTCATTTCATAAATTCTGCATGTTAGTGATGCATTTGTTTCAGTAGAATTTACTTCAATGGAAAGGTAGTTGTCAAAAGGATTAGGATAGAATTTGATAGTGGCGGAATTGTTGGTGTTTTCAATGGTTCCAACTTCACCAACATTGATTGAGACGGGGGCAGAGAATGTAGTATCGCTGAAATCGTCGATGGCTGCGCACAGTAATGTATGGTTTCCATAAACACCTGTATATCCTAGCTCATATGGCAATGTTGAATCACTTCCGATCAGGTTCCCATCAACATAGAAATTTACTTTTTTTACAATCCCGTCAATATCTGTTGCAACACTTTGAATTGGAATACTAATTCCGCTTATGAAGGAAGTGCCGTTTGAAGGAGATGAGATGCTTACAGATGGAGATAAATTGGATGAATAATTCAATCCGGCAAAGAGGATTTCATCAGGCTGCGGATTTTCGGAAACATAGCGTTCAACAACATTGTTGACGGTGTCTTTGATCTGAAGATTGATATGAAAATTGAAAACACCTTTTGTTGTGAGTTGAGCAATAAGAACACGGTTGGTTGTTGTCGGACCTTTGCTTCCATTTAGACAGGACCATGCACCGTTAGTAGTGGTAAACAAATTACCGGCCTGGCTCAGATCGTTTAATACCTCGAGATCGCTATCGATGCCCACCATTGTAATTGTTGGTGGTGTTCCTGCAAGTAAACCATCTTGTGTGCTGAGTGGAATACCGGCCAGGGTGTCATCATTTTGAAGCATTCCATCTGTGTTGATTAAGGTGGCAATTCCGTCATCTTCACTTTTAAGGACACCTTGATTTCCCGCACAGGCCGCACCTGCACTCACCCATGAGTCAAGGGAAACACTGTTGGATTTGGCCTGATTTTTATTGTAGGAAGGTGTCTTGGCACCCCTGTCTTCGTTGTTGAAGAAGGCCGTTGTTGTAGCGAATGACAAAGTGTGAACAGAGTTTCCATAGGCGGCCTGGAATTTGTACCCGGGTACCATGTCAACAAAAATGCGGTAGGTGACAGAGCCTACCGGAAGGGTCCCGACACTGCCGATGGAATCATCAGCGTTACTGACATAATATCTTTCAACGATGATATTCTCCAGGCCTTGGGAGTAACCTGAAAAAGTAATGGCAACAAATAGAAAAAGTAATGAAATTGTTTTCATAATTGAGTGAATTGAAATATTATTTTAATGATTGAATTCGCTGAGTTTGTTATTTGCTGATAATAATTTTCTTCGAAAAATTAATATCCTGATCAGATACCCTTAAAAAATAAATACCCGGATTGATACCGGGTAATGAAAGGGTGTTGATATGCGAAGGAACTAATTTAGTAGGATTTGTTAATGATCGTCCATGTATATCCATGAGGGATACTTCAACCGGATTATCACATACAACATGCAGGTAGTCTTTTGCCGGATTGGGAAATGTTGTGATGTTTATTTTCTCCTCTTCTTCTGCAATTCCTGTCACCGGCAGGATAAGTTCGGTTTCTGCGGCTTCTCCGTTGATGTATGCCTTGATTGGACTTAAATCAGTGGCAGAGAGAATGGTTACGTTTTTAAACCGTACAATGACCAATACCTCCTCGTTGATGTATTGTTGCAGGCTGTAGGAACTAAAACGCAAGGTAGAATCTGTGTGATCATAATAGGCAAAAGCGCCATCCAAATAGGTAGCCACAGTCAACATTGTGTCATATTCCATTCTGGATGGATTAATTTTTATTAAAAAATCAAGCGAATTGACCACGGTAGGTGAAAATATCCGGATTGCCAGTTCAATAGTATTTGTTGTGTTGTTGTCGACATTAAAATACACAGTGTCGGCACTGGAATGATTGCTTGATTTCACATCTGCATGCACAGGTGTCATGAAAAAAATACCAAGTACAGAAAATATAAGAAGTAAATATTTATACATCGTTTTCGGTTTATTATTTGTGTTTTTTATTTGTTCCTAAAATTGATTTTCATCGGAGGACAAATGTCTTTGTAATCGTCCAGATTAAGGTAAAAGCAGTATTAAGTTTCCCTTAATTAAATAATAATCTTTCGCTTTATTTCAGTTGATTAGGGTTCCTTAAAATAGTAGTGTTTCAGTGCAATTTTAGGGGATACAGTATATGCTGATCCCCTTCCTTGGTGACCTAAAATGAACGTATTGCCCTCACAGAAATGGGATCGTATTTGCCATAGGTGAGTTGTAAGCCACTGAAGAAATTCTGTTCCCAGGCTTCAATTGCGGAATTTTGTGAAGAACTCCAGTAAAAGCTGTTTTGAAAATTGCCGACAACAAATCTTTGCAGAAAAAGAAGGTTTAATTCATCTTTTGAAGGTAGATACCAATCATTAAATCCGTTGAGCTGAAGGTTGAAACATATGCTGGCTGCAAAATCATTTTCTGAACAGTCATTCATTATGAATTGTGTATTATTTGATCCTGCGCCAATAGCCGTTCCTGCTGCTCCTGAAATATTAATCCCGTAGCATCCCCAGCTTACTCCTGACAATTGGTCAAAGGGCGCTGCAATTAGTCCATGTTGTGCTGTTGAGTCAATATAGAAAATGACACCTCCTCCAAAGGATTGTCCGATACTGTAGATGGAGCCTGCCATTGTTGAAAAGGAAATTTCGTTTCCGTAAGCAGTGCCTGCAGCATTTGTTGCATAGGCTCTGAGATAATACTGTGTAGAAGGTTGTAACCCACTTAACTGGCTTGTAAAGGTCCCGGTTCCGCTACCATCAGTGGTAAAGTTGTCTGTTGTTGTCGGATGCTGCTGGGTACTCCAGCATACACCCCTGGCACTGACTGTTGCTCCCCCGCCTGAGCTTATAATTCCCCCGCTCAGGGCTGCATCCAGGGTGACATTACTTGCTGCAATTGTGGTGATTGCGGGGCTTGTGATTGGGCTCTGTGTTGTAAAAGTGACCTGGTTCCCATAGCTTGTTCCTGTCGCATTGGTGGCATAGGATCTGACATAATACTGGGTATTGGGGATCAAACCATACAGTATGCTTGAAAAGACACCCATTCCATTTCCATCGATAGAGAATGTTTCATTGATCGTTGGATTGGGATTGGTGCTCCAGCAGATTCCGCGTTTACTGACGTTAAAGCCCCCGCTGAATAATACATTCCCTCCGCCAATGGCTGTTGTTTGCGTAATCGCAGCAATTGTGGAAGTGCTCACCGAAGGAAGTGTTCCTGAACCCGTCAGTGTGTTAAAGCTGATTTCGTTGCCATAATATGTCCCATTCGCATTAATTGCAAAAGCCCTGATGTAATACGTGGTATTCATGTTTAGATTCTCCAGCCTGCTGATATAGCTTCCTTCTCCTTTACCGGAAACCAGGGTGTCGTCAGCAATTGTCGGCGAAAGTGCATTACTCCAGCATACTCCGCGTTGTATCAGGGCAGAACCGCCGTCATAAGAGACAGTACCTCCGCTTGTTGCCGAGTTTTGTGTGATTTCTGAAGGGATTGCGGTACTGATAATGGGTAGCGGCCCACCTACCAGGGTGGTAAAGGTCTTTTGTGGACCATAGACAATGCCAAAGTTTGTTTCTGCCCATGCCCTGTAGTAATATTGAGTATTGACTAATAATCCACTCACATTGCAGTCAAAATTTCCTGCCCCATTGCCGGAATAAGATGCCGAATCAGAGATATCAGGCATGAGGTTTTGGCTCCAGCAAACGCCTCTTTTTATGATTGGATCATTGGTGTAAATTGTGATTTTACCACCGGCCACGGCACTTATGGCAGAAATCTGCTTAGCATCCATTGTTTCAATATCCGGTTTCCTTTCAAGATCCCATTTTTCACAGGATGACATAAACACCAGTATTCCCAGCACAAAGACATAGAATGACTTCATCCGTTTAACTTCTTTTAAGCGTATTGCCATTTTTATTTCCATAGGATTTTATAAGCGAACAATTTTGTTGTGATTCCTGTTAAGCATGAAAGGATAATTTTCCGGGATTCTGTATATGCGTAGATGGTCCTGTCTGCGGAAGCCATGTAGGTATTCGTCGCGGCATTACTGTATCTAAGAAAAACTTGCTTCGCAATTTTTCTAAGATTCAGTAAATATTCCATTTAAGCCCCAGATGGCAGTATGGACTGATGAAAAGTGTAGGATGTTTTATCTGATTGACGAGGCTTGCCGGTTGTTTGGATTTCCTATTGTGTTGTCCCTTATTGACAACCAGTATTACGTCTGTTAGCCAGATGGCTGCAGCCAGGCTGGTCATTACCAGGTAACGTTTGTGATAATCATTCGCTAAATTGTAAGTTGAATAATCAATCTCATGCGAGGATTTGTAATCTGCATACAATTTGTCTGAACGTGTTTTGTAATATATCCCCCCACCAAGCAAGCTGCAGGAAACCAGGCCGATAACCCAATAGGGTTTCTTAATCTGGCGTACCTTATAGTCACCCCAACCAGGCAGAACCATTGAGAATACAGCATTGGAGGGCCCCCCATTTCGTCTTTCGTCAAAAACATCAAGGGTAAGAGGCGTTTTCGGAATTGAGGATGTATCTTTTTTAATTGTTTTTTTTGCCGGGGCAGATGTCTCACTGAAATGAATGAGCATGACCTTGTCTTTGGCCAGGATTTCAACTACGCCTTCAATTCCGTTTACGCGTGAGAACCGCACAGAGTCCCGGCTTATTTCAATCATACTGCAGGGAATGCTTTCATTGCTTTTAAGGATGATGAGATCCTGTGCTTGAAGACAGACATTTGATAACAAGAGAATAAGGAAGAGGGAAAGTCGGTTCAGCATGATGAGCAGGGCTTGGAATGTTGGTATCTAAGGCTTTTGTTAAATAGAAATAAGGAGGCCGCCAGCATTGCTGGCAGCCCCCTTTTACATGGTCATGAATTGCATGTTATTTCTTGATCACGACTTTCTTTGTTGTGGTCGACTTTTCAGTTTGAACTTTCAGGAAATAAACACCTTCGGCCAAAGCACTGACATTCATTTCGTGCGACTGATTGGCTTTAATATGTGTATTGCCAACGACTAACTTACCGCAGATATCGAGGAGTTGCAGGCTGGCGTCATTGTTAATCTGAACAAACATAATTCCGTTGGAAGGATTAGGATAAACACTGATAGAAACAGCATTGCTGTTGTCATTGATACCGGTAGTGGCACCTAAGACGGTAGCTTTTGCAGGCTCTCCATTGGTATAGGCAGCAATTGGATCGAGTTCCAGGCTTGTAGCAGCATTCAGTTTTTCAAACCTGACCGAGAAAAGTGGCTGGTTTACAGGGTAATTGCTGGTGCTGTATGAGGTGAAACTGAGTGTTGCATCAGTAGCATAATTTGCAGACAATACCAGGGAAGGAAGTGCATTGACAATAGAAACGAACTTATAGCTCTCGTGGTTAAAGTTCATTGCGAAATCAAGCGCATTTACAGCATTTTGTGAATTTACAGAAACCGGGACTTCGATGAAACCATTAGAAATGATGGCATTGTTCAGGTTGAAGACAACATCGTCATCTGAAAGAACTGCAGTATTTTTCAGTAAGCCATCATTTGGAATGTTTTTGTAGTTTCCATCAATATCACCTACTAAAATTCCGGTATAGGTGGCATCAGCAACGCTTGGACAAGCAACAGAACCCGTGATAGGAAGGGCTGGTGAGAAGTCATAAGCAGGTACATGGTATTTGGAGAAACCGGTACCATCGCTGTAAGGATATGTTGTTGAAATATTGTATGCGTCGGTTGTTAATACGCTATTGTCAACAAATAACCAGTCTTTTGATAAACGAGCAGGAGGGATTGGCAAACCGGTGACGTTACTGTAGTTCCAAGCCTGTTTGAATTCATCAATTTTTTTGACTGTTCTCTGGTTGATTTGTGACAAGTCACCAGCTGTAATCACACCATCCATGTTGACATCCATTGCGATGACCTGGAAAACACTTGGGATAAAGCTGAGGTCGTCGATCAGCACTTTCTTGGTTAAAAGAGCATCTGCACCGTTGATAACCGGCATTACTGCTGTTGCAGCATTGATGTCTCTGTCAAAGTTGATCATAGGACCATTGTCGGTATTGTAATTGAATACACCATTGAGGTCAGGACTAACTGAAACAAGTGCGCCGGTAACATTACCGAAAATGGTGGTGAGCAGGTAAGAAGCGGGAGCAGGGGCATAGCCAATGGGTGCCAGGCCATTCCAGAACTTCAGGACACCACTGAAGGTGTTGTCTTTATACTGAGAATATGTGCCATTTTCCACTGGTTGTTTGGTGTTTCCAATGATAAAACTTTCAGTAAGGCTGAAGATTCTGAAAGTGGTTACATCAGTTGGAACAAAGGCTGAAGTGGTATTAAATTCTGCACAGAACAAGGTGCCATTTCCATGGAATGATGTTCCGATAGGCGCTGAAGAATTCAGGTACAGAGATACAATCATTTGTCCTTGTCCGGCTGAATCAATGATGTTGGTTGAATAGGAAGCCAGGATTGGGGTAATCATATCATTATCGATAGTGATGATACCAGTTGGGCTTACCAGTGTTTTGTCATAATTCAGGACAATGTCATAACCGATACAATTCACAGCTTCCGGATAGGCAATTGTACCTGGTTTCCTGACAACAGGTAAACAAAAAGTTCCAACAGAGCAGGGAGTACTTGAATTCTGAATTTTATAAGGTTGTGTACCTGGCGTTACAACAGAAACACTAACTGCTGCTGATGTTGAGACAGCTGCATCATTGTCTGTTGCTTTTGCAGTAAGTGAATGGGTACCGGCAACACTTGTCCAGTCATACTCATAAGGTGATGTAACATCAAGGCTACCAGCAATCAGGCTGCCATCAAGATAAAACTCAACGCCTGTAATTGTTCCATCAGTATCTGTAGCACCGGCAACAATATGAACAGTAGCTCCTGTATTATAGGAGGTGCCTGAGCTTGGCGCAGTAATTGAAACAGAAGGTGCAACATTGGCTAAAACGATGATAGCAACTGTGTTAGAGGTCGTTGTTAATCCTCCGTTGTCTGTAGCAACAGCAGTGATACTGGCGGTTCCCAATACAGCTGTCCAGTTCATGGAATATGGGCCCGGACTTGCAATAGTCCCGATTGATACACCATTTACGAAGAACTGAACCTGAGTAATGGATCCACCTGCATCAGCAGCAGTAGCTGAAAGGGCAACAACATTGCCAACTTTCACACCTGTATTAGGAGTCGCTGCCAATGAACAAGTTGGAGGTGTATTGGCGCCAACCTGGATTGAAACAGGTGCTGAAGTGGTAGTTGAACCTGCGTTGTCAGTAGCTACAGCGGTAAGGCTATGAGTACCTGTGGTAGATGTCCATGTGAAATCATAACTGTCTGCAAGACCGGTATTGTCAACACCAACAGAAACGCCATCTACAAAAAATTCAACCTGGGTAATGGTACCATCAGAATCTGTAGCAGTGGCAGCCATATTCACTGGATCACCTGAAACATAGACAGAACCACCTGTTGGAGCAGTGATGCTGACAACTGGTAAGGCGTTTGGCGCATAATGCAGGAAGGAGGCAGTAAATTCGGGGATGGTCTGGCCGGCAAGTGGGGTATTGTAAACCCAGTTTTCCTGCACTGATGTAGTAGTATTCTGAACAGAAAGATTCAAGTCATAGGATAAACCACCTTCTGTGGTCACTTGTGCAATCAATACGAGGTTGTCTGTGCCTGTTCCGGTGGTTCCACCAAGAATGGCATAAGATCCGCCACTTAAAAGAACCAGGTTCCCTGGGATACCGTCAAAGGCATCTAATTCAGTGGTAATGCCAAGTTCAGTAACTGCAGGGCCTGCTGGAGTTCCGATGCCATCTGCAACACTGATAGGTGTACCGGCCAGTGGATTTGCACCTTGCAGATAACCATTGATATTGGCGATAGCACCATCAATATCATCTGCTTTCAGAACGGCTTTTCTTCCATTTGCAGCTGCACCCAGAGATGCCCATGAATCTATCATGGTTGCTAATTCATCAAGTTTGGCAATAGCAATGCTATTCCCATATTTCGCGCCAAAATCGGCATTGTAGAAAGTTGTTGTTGTTGCATAACGCAGGTTGTGACTGCTGTTGCCATAAACAGCATTGAGCTTCCAGCCCGGTGCAAGGTCAACCCAAATTCTGTAGGTGACCGATCCGAGGGGAACACCGGCAGCGACATCGCCGGCGGTGGAGATATAATATTTCTCGAGGATTACATTTTGTATCCCTGTCTGCGAAAAGGCTGACACCGAGAAAATAAGAAAACAAATAGCGAAGAATATACGTTTCATTTTTTATTTTTTTTGAAGTAATTCGTAAATACAGTCTTATTGGCAAGAGCTGCCAAAGGTGCCAAGGAAGATGAGGAAGTCATCAACATCAACGTTTGTGCTGCCATTCAAGTCAGTAGGACAAGGTACAAGACCGGCAGTCATGTCCAGGATTTTTACATAACTCCAGTCTGAAAGCCAGTTACTGCCTGTTGGGCTGAAAGCCCCTCTGTAATTTGCAGGAGAATAGAAACCATCAACGGGAGGTGTAATAGAAGATGCAATAGCAGGATTGGGGATCGCATCAAATTGGGTTGTTACGGCATTGGTTGTGCTGTTCATAGCCCATACTGGTGCAAAACCTGTCACTGCAGGGATATTGACGTTGCCATCACCAAAGAACTTTGTTGAGTCATCTACACTGATAGCAGTGTTGCTTTTCTGGTTTAAACGGAAGGAGTAATCATTTGCAACAAAGGTGCAATTCTTGATTTTCAATGTAGCAACTGCATCAAGCTGATTCCAGTTGTCATAAGCTTCTCCAACAACGGTAGATGTTCCACAAATGGAGGTTGAGACTCGGGTTCCTGGAGTTTTTTGAATATTCACACCATATTTGAAATTGGCAAAAACAGAATTGTAGATTTCACCTTCGGTAAGTTCTTTGGCCATGATTCCGGCAACACCGCTATTGTCAGCATTGGTATAATGCTTCCCACTTCCGATAAGGGTCATGTTGTAAATAAATGGGTGTGAACGTGGGCAGGAATTGATTTTCTGATCGTCAGCATCTGCTTCAATGCCATTGTCGCTGGTAGTTCCGGTGGTGTCATTGGTTGCTCTCTTAATACCAAAGAAAAACTGGCATTTACCTGTCCATCCCTGATCATAGTCAAGCATATCATCATTACCAAATAGGGTGCTGATGTATTTGAGATTTACAGTTCCTCCGAATAATTCAATATTGTCATCATTGCAGGAAACGGTTTCAACATGTTCGATACTTGTTCCACTTCCAACAGAGCACAGTGTAAGTGCATTGATTTCAAATCCTGCTGCAAGGTTTGCTCCTGCATGCCTTAAGGAAACATACCTCAGCACACCAGAATTGTCATTGTCAGTGCTGCCACCATAATAAACTCTGGGATCTCCTGATGCAAAGCCTTCTGCACGGCCGATGCCAGTACTCCCGGCTATATACAGTGTATTCCCTGTTGTCAGGTTGTTGGCTGCACGTCCGCATAAGACAAGACCACCCCAACGGCCAACCGTGGAAACAGGGTATGTGCCATCAAGGTTATCACCCTCTGCTGTAAATACAATCTGGCAGTCTTTGTCGCCTGCTGCAATAATCTTGGCACCCCTTGAAATGATGAGGGCTGATGCCAGTGCCGGGTCAACAGTATAGACACCTTTAATAACAGTGCCTGGCATAATCGTGATCGTCTTGCCTGAACCCACATAGATTTTCTTGTCTAACCTCCACATTTTGTCGCAGGTAAGAACCAGGTTAGAGTCATTGATGTTTCCGCTGGCATCAGCCAAAGTGCTAAGGTCTACTACGGTTGTTCTGCTGGCTACTGGTGGACATCCGCAGGCAGCACCCAGATCGGCCTGGGCAAAACTGTTGGAAATGGAAACTGCTCCTAATAATAATGTAGCAGCAAATGTTAAAAATTTTTTCATTGTTTGTGTTTTTTGGGTTGTTTTAAAAACCAACAAAATTATTGGCGACACAAAATTGGTTCTATAGTATTGCAATGATGTTAAGGAGCAATTAAGTGGAGATTAAATGAAAATGCCCGGAGTTAACCTAATCTTCACAAGAGAAATCGTATAAAAAACAAAAAGGGGTAACTCATTGCTGAGAAACCCCTTTTTGTAAGGAAAATTTAAACTCTATTTGCTTACCATCATCCTTTTTGTCTCAGTGTAATTCTGAGTTTTTCCGCTTACAGCAAGGTGATAGAAATAAACACCGGTGGGTAAGGTGGAGGCATCAATGGTGCAGTCGTGTGCACCGGCTTCCTGGACTTGCTCGGTTAAATTCATAACCACTCTGCCTGTCAAGTCGAGAACTTTGATGCTCACATTGCCTTCTTCAGGAAGGTAATAGCTGATCAGGGATGTTTGACCGAATGGATTCGGAGAGTTTTGGCTCATCATAAAACCGCTATTGTTTTTAAGCAGTTGTGGGATCGCAAGCTGAACACTGCTGATTTCGGTTCCATCTGCATTGCTGAAAGAACTGATTGGATTTACAGCCCAATTGAGTTGAGCAGGATCCATTGTGGGATTTACCTGAATATTTAATGTGAAGAGGACATCACCTGCATTAACAACCATTGGGTTCAGTTCGTACCAGGCAATTCTCAGTTCGTTGCCGCTAATGTTATACACAAGATTACCCTCATGCGCATTCATGACATCCGTGATTTGGCCCAAATTGCCAGGGATATCCAGCACAAGTGACAGCGCACCAACTTCCATATCCTGTGTACTGATTACAGGAAGTGCCAGTTCGTGATTCGATGGGATGCTTATAACTCCGCTATTCTGCAGGCTTACTGTAGGCGCTGTCTTTGCCGATGGAATATAAGAACCATCAACATCTCCGGCACAAATTACGCTGAAGTTTTGGTTTACAGGGCCGGTTCCAGTCATCTGAACAGCGGGTGTCTCGCTGACCCAGTCATTAATCAGGAAGGAAGAAGTAAGATTCACAAAGCGTTTTGCAATCCACAAAGCGTCGGATGCATTGACATAAACGCTGTTGTTTACATCTGCTGCTTTCAACCGAAGGTCTGACAAACTAATTGTTTCAACAAACTGCTTGATAACCATCAAGGCATCTGTTGCATTGCTACCACCCCATGGTTTGGATGGTGATGCTACAAGACTATAAGAACCGGGGCCAATGTAAGGGAAGTTGAAATTCCCCTGTGCATCTGTCTTGGTTTTGCGAATTTGGTTGGTTCCCTGCAGGAGGCGTACCTCTGTATTAGAGATAGGACTAAGAACGCTGTTGTCATAACTGAGTACTCCTGTTATCGGATGTGATACCTGGAATGCATCGTAGGTGTCTTTGTTAAAGAGTGTAAGCAATTGTCCCCCCTCAACTACAGCACCTGGAATCGCATAGTGTGCCTGTGATGTCAGCAGGAACATCCCTGGACCCAGAATCTCTTGCATGTCAATAACACCTGAAGATTCTTCATCCTGGGTAAGATAGCCCGGATTCCCGGCAAGGAACCTGTTTGGATCGTGTTGTCCGATTAGTTTGAGTTCATCTGTTGCAATGGTATATTGCCAGATTTTTCCGAGATGAGCCTGGTTACCCGGGTCTTCCTGGATCAGCGCATGTCCGAAATTGTCGATGGTCATGTTGTCCATCATTTTCTGACCTTCTGTGCCATCAAGCAGGGTTGAGATAGTGCCACCCAGTTCTGGATTGGATGGGTCGGTGAAATGGACCTTGAACAAGCGGCTTGGGCCTGTGAATGAAGCAGTTGTAACGAAATAGAAATCGCTGAGGTTGGAAGGATCCCAATGGCCATCTTCAGGCCTGAGGAAGCTGGTTACGCCTGCGCTTACGCTGGTAGTTTGCAAAGTAGCTCCGCTGGTGTTCTGGACAGATCCCAGATCAACAAGGGTAAAAGGAGTATTGGCTGCAGGAAATTCAGTGACGGTTTCTGTTGGGATACCGGCAACGGCTACTCCAAACAGTTTACCATTACTCAATCCGGCTTTGTCGATCTCATTGCCGCTATTGGTTTTCGTACCAACATAGAAATAGAGCTGGCCACCGGTGACATCATCCAGGCCGGCAACTACTGTTTTCTCACCTTCTGTTGGGCTGGCAACTGAATTCTCCCAGGAGAACTTGCCGAGATAGGGCAATTCATAAGAAGTTCCGGTATTTGGTCCTGTAGCAATGTGTCCGAAAGCACGTCCTTCTGTTCCGGCTTCTTCTCCATTCATGAAAATACGTTCTTGTGTGCCATTTCCGGTAGCTGAATTGTAGAAAGCGCTGACAAGAGGCAAGTCTGCAGAACATAGGCGGTTCATGGCAGCTGCTGTTGAAGGGTTGCTTGCGTTGTAAGTGTCATAAGATGCACCATTCCAGATGTTGATGTTCTGGATGAGGTCAGC
>Ga0247840_10004266_pt1 | contig 22827 bp, 23 predicted proteins | sample LaCruzMarch2015__FD_192404 | JGI IMG/M metagenome (GOLD analysis project Ga0247840, IMG submission 192404) | Freshwater microbial communities from meromictic Lake La Cruz, Castile-La Mancha, Spain - LaCruzMarch2015_17m | ecosystem: Environmental > Aquatic > Freshwater > Lake | place: Spain... | reverse complement strand
ACCCGCACCCCGCCGACCGGTTTGATGACATAGGGCTTGAAGGCCAGGCCCGAGTCTTCGTTGAAGCCGGGAAAGTCAGCGAACCGGTAGTCGAACAGCGCTTCCTCCCGGACCTGGACATTCTGCGCCACGAAGTCGCCCTTGAACGCCTCGATGTTGCGGATGACCTCGGTATCCTCGTAGGTGAACTCCCAATGGCCGGTCATCACGTCGACCCCGAGCAGATTGCAGGCGCCGACCATATCCTGCCCGCGCGTCCAATAGGCGGTGCCGGAGCCCTGCCAGGTGTCGCCGCCATCCAGTAACAGGCTGTTGCCGTCGCCGCGCTCGCTGCGCAGGCGGTCAACCAGGGTTTTCAACTGCGCAAAGCCGCCGACCGCCCCGAACTTCGCGGCGCCCTTGTCGAAATCGAGGAAGGTAAAGGCGTGGGCCTCGATCCCGCCCGGCTGCACCTTGAACTGTTTGAGAAACGCCTTGCCGACCAGATGCGGTGCCTTGCCCAGCGCGGCACCAAGCCCCAGGTTGACGTTCGGCTCACGGAACCAGATCGGATTGAGCTGGGCGTGGGTATCGGTGATGTGCAGCAGCGTGCAGTTGCCGAACTTGGGGACCTCATAGAGGTCGCCGGGCTGGCGCGCGGCGGCAAAGACCGAGCTGGGCAGCATCCCGGCCGCACCGGCCAAGCCCATGAGTCTCATGAATTCGCGACGGGAGATAGACATGGCGATAATCCTCCAGCGAGTACAGTTGGCGACGACCCAAGGGCAGTCGGGGCGCGATGGTCGACCGCGTAAGCCCGTCGGCGAGCGGCGGGTGCCATTACCGGTCGCAAGTGTTAGCATCAGCCGCACACGCGGGTGCGTGGGCGCGGTTCCGATCCGACAGGTTCCGATCCGACCAGGCGTGCGGTGCGGCGAAGAATCGCATGATCGGGGACCGGCAGCCAGTGCCGCCCCGTCACGCGCAACAACAAAGATCCAGATCAGGAGGTTCCAACCATGAAGTTCCCCTCGATATCCCGGCGGCGGGCACCGGCGCTCATCCTGGGTGCCCTGGCCATCACCGCCGTCGGTGTGGCGTCCGAGATGCCCAAGATCGACCTCACGAGCGGCGACCCGGCCGCCGGTAAGGCGATCGCCATGGATCGCTCCAAGGGCAATTGTATCGCCTGTCATCTGATCATCGGCGGCGAGAGTCCGGGCGCCATCGGCCCGGCGCTGATCGCCATGCAGACGCGCTACCCCACCAAGGAGGCGCTGGCCATCCAGATCTGGGACGCGACCGTCAAGACCCCGGAGGCCGCCATGCCGCCGTTCGGCCGGCACGCGATCCTCTCCCAGCAGGAACTGGCCGACGTCGTGGCCTATGTCTGGACCCTGTGAGCGCGCATTACCGGAGGCACTCCCGCATGAAGAAAACCCACCTGATGTTGACCGCCCTCGGTCTGGTGTGCGCCCTGGGCTCACCGCTGTCGGTCGCCGGCACCCCGCAAGACGACCAGGCCGTCTTCCAGAATTATTTCAAGCAGCGCTTCCCGCACGTCCCCATCGACGATTTCAAGAACGGCGCCTATGCGCTCGACCCGGTGGGCCGCGAGAACTGGGAGGCCATCGAAGAGTTCCCGCCCTATGAGGCCGCCATCGATAACGGCAAGACCCTGTGGGCGACCCCCTTCGCCAACGGCAAGACCTACGCGGACTGCTTCCCGGACGGTCCGGGCATCGCCGGCAAATTCCCCCACTGGGACAAGGAGCGAGGCATGGTGGTCACCCTGCCGCTACTGGTGAATGAATGCCGGGTGGCCAATGGCGAGAAGCCCTATGGCTACTTTCTCGGACCGCTGGCGGAAATCAATGCCTATATGGCCTTCGAGTCCCGTGGTCAGATCATCAACGTCGAGATCCCGGCCGACGACCCGCGCGCCCTGGCGGCTTACGAGAAGGGCAAGGAGTTTTACTTTGCCCGTCGCGGCCAGTTCAATTTCTCCTGTGCCCACTGTCACATGGGGAATTCGGGCTCCACCCTGCGCACGGAGATCCTGAGCCCGGCCCTCGGTCACACCACCCACTTCCCGGTCTATCGCTCGAAGTGGGGCGAGATCGCCACCCTGCACCGGCGTTACAAGGGCTGCAACGAGCAAGTCCGGGCCAAGGCATTCGAAGGACAAAGTGAGGAGTACCGCAACCTGGAGTATTTCATGAGTTACATGGACAACGGTCTCGAACTCAACGGCCCCGGTGCCCGCAAGTAGCGTCCGCGACGGCTTCGGTCAGCGGGCCGCGGCAAACCGGCCGGTCGGACGGCCAACGCCGACCGACGGACTGCACGGTTGCGCGTCCGCAATGATGATCGACGCCGACCGCGCGGTGACGCTGCCGATTGATTGGCGCAAGACATAAAGACCCATGCTCGATGAATCCCCGCCTCCGGGTGACGCCGACGCAGCCGCGCGCATCCGTGAGGCCAGACGAGGAGTAACCAAGAGATGAAGATACGCAGTCTTTCCGCGGGCGCACTGGCCGCCGCCCTGTTGCTGGCCGTGCCGGCGACGAGCCTGTGGGCCGCCCATCGGGCCGACGCGCAGCAGGCCATCGCGCAAGCCTTGAGCGCCCGCGAGAAGGTGTTGGCCGCCGGCCTGGCCAGTGAGACCGCCGCACTGATCGAGGAGGCGCAAGACCTGATTCCGTCACGCCAGTACACCAAGGCGGTCGAGCTTGCCGAGCGGGCGCGCAAGCAGGACGAGTACGCCTTGTCCCAGGCCGCCGCCGCCAAACCAGCCGCGGCGGCGGCACCCGCGTCAACGACCGCCGCGCCGGCGGCGGCACCCGCCGCGCCTGCAGCCGCCGCCGTCACCAACAAGTTTAGTGCGGCCGAGGCCGAGACGGCCATTGCCGCGGCCGAGGCGGCCCGCAAGAAAGCCGACGCGGTCGGCGGGGAATGGCGCGACACCGCGAAAATGATCAAGGATGCCGGGGAACAGTTGAAATCCGGCCAATTCGACGCGGCGGTCAAGCTGGCGAACAAGGCCAAACAACAAGGCGAACTCGGCTATGCGCAGGCGATCAGCCAGAAAGGCGCCACCTTCCCCTCCTATGTGCACGCCAAGTAATGCGATGGCGAGCGCACCACCCGCCGGCCCGGCGGTCGCGCCGCTGATCGCGTGCACCCTCATTCGCTTATGCTCCCGATGGAGGCTTCCTGAGATGAATCGCTCTGCCGTCTTTGCCATCGCCCTTCTGTCCGCGTTCGCTGCCATTCAGCCCGCGGCGGCAGAGGGCAATAAGATCACTCCCAAGCTCGACTCGGTGCAGGTGATGCACAACGGACAGCCGGTCACGGTCCAGCGTGGACATGACCCCGCGGCCCACCTGCCGGCAATCTTTCAGAAGACCGATCGCGGCTGTCCGCCCTTCTGCGTCCAGCCAATGGTGGCGGTTCCCGGAGTCGAGACCGTCGGCGAATTGGAACTGCTCGCCTATCTCCAGCGCGTCGGTCAAGGCGACGAGAGTATCCTGGTGGTCGATTCGCGCACGCCGGATTGGGTGATGCGCGGTACCATTCCTGGTTCAGTCAATATTCCCTGGAACAAGATCAATATCGACACCAACGGCACCTTCGAGACCCCGGGCGAAGCCGAGAGCTTCAAGCACATCCTGGCCGACGAGTTCGGCGCCACCCTGGGCGAGGGGGGCAAATGGTCATTCGGCGACGCCAAGACGCTGGTGCTCTTCTGCAACGGCATCTGGTGCCCGCAATCCACCGCCAACCTGCAGACCCTGGTCAAATACGGCTATCCGGTCGAGAAGCTCAAGTGGTACCGCGGCGGGATGCAGGATTGGGTGAGTGTCGGATTGACCAGCGTCAAGCCGTGAGCACTGGGTTGCGCTTTGTGACACCGCGCTGCGGTGTCACGCACCGGCCTTGATCGTAATCCCGGCCAGCGGCGTGCGTAGTCAGGGCTTCCAGCCCTGACAGCGCCAGGCCAGGATGGCCTGACTACGCACCCGGCGAGCCCAGGTGGCCGAAATCTTGATCGAGGCCCACGCGCCGGTAGCCGGAATGTTAACCGCCAGGGCTGAGGTCCTGACTGCATCGCGTTCTCGAACCAGGGAGCGCCGATATCGATCAACGACCCGGCGTTTCTCAGGACTCCGCGCCCATGACCCTGCAACTCTATACCCTGATCCTGCGCCTGCTGCTGCCGTTGGCCTTGCTGCGGCTCTATTGGCGCAGCCTCAAGGCCCCGGCGTATCGGCACCGGATCAGCGAGCGCCTGGCGCTTGATCGGCCCGCGGCGCCGCCCGCGGCGGTCTGGGTCCATGCGGTCTCGGTGGGCGAGGTCCAGGCCGCGCAGCCGCTGATCAAGCACCTGCGCAGCCGCGACCCGCCCCTGGCGGTGCTGGTGACCACGACGACCCCGACCGGTGCGGCCAGGGTGCAGGACCTGTTCGGCGCGACCGTGACCCACCGCTATACCCCCTACGATCTGCCGGAGGTGATCGCGCGGTTCCTGGACCGGGTCGAGCCGCGTCTGCTGATCGTCATGGAGACCGAGATCTGGCCCAACACCCTGGCGGCCTGCGCTGCCCGCGGGATTCCGACGGTGCTGGCCAATGCGCGGCTGTCCGCCCGTTCGGCACGCGGCTACGCCCGACTCGCGCGGCTGACGCGGGACATCCTGGAGCGGTTCACGCTGATCGCGGCGCAGACCGAGGCGGACGCGCGGCGTTTCCGCGACCTGGGTGCGGCGGCGCAACGGGTCATTGTCACCGGCAGCATCAAGTTCGATCTGCGTCCAGCGGCGAGCCTGCAAGATCAGTCCGAGGCGATGCGCCGGAGTTGGGGCGGGGGTGTCGCCGATCGCCCGGTCTGGGTCGCCGCGAGCACCCACGAGGGCGAGGAGGAACTCATGCTCGCGGCGCACAGGCAGATCCGTGCGCATGTCCCCGCGGCCCTCCTGGTACTGGTGCCGCGTCACCCCGAGCGATTCGAGCGGGTGGCCGGGCTGATCCAACGCGCCGGTTTCCCACTGACGCGGCGCAGCGCCCGCGTGCCCTGCCCGCCGGAGACGGCGGTCTTCCTGGGCGACAGCATGGGGGAACTCCCGATCTTCCTGGCCGCCGCCGATGCTGCCTTTATCGGCGGGAGCCTGGTCCCGACCGGAGGTCACAATCCACTGGAAGCCGCCGCGGTCGGGGTGCCGGTGGCCATCGGTCCGGCCGTCTTCAACTTTGCGGCGATCACTGAATTGCTGGTCACTGAAGGTGCCGCGGTGCAGGTGGCCAACGCGCCGGCCCTGGCCGCGACCATGATCGATTGGTTGACCGATGCGTCGCTGCGCGCCGACATCGGCGAGCACGGCCGACGGGTGGTTGAGGCCAACCGCGGCGCCTTGCAGCGGCTGCTCGGGCTGATCGAGGGGCTGCTGTCGATGCCCGATGATACGTGCGTCGAACGCAATCACCGTCTGTAGGGGCGGGTTTCAAACCCGCCCCTACAGCGGGTTTCAAACCCGCCCCTACGCCAAGGCCCGGTCTGGATATCAGGTATTCCTGAACAGCGACCAGACCTCGCGGAAGTTGTCCTGCGTCGAGTCGCCGATCCACTCGAAGGCGACTGATTCGGCGCACAGGACCTGAATGCCGCTCGTGCGCATCCGATCCAGCACATTGGCCTTACACACCGACTTGCGGGAGATGATGGCATCCGCCGGGACGAAGACCTGATAGCCCCAGCGCTGCAGCCCGGAGACGGTCTGGGAGATGCAGATGTGGGCCTCCATGCCGACCACGATCAACTGGCGCCGCTCCGGATGCGCCGAGATATTGCGCTCGAACCCGGTCGCGGTGCAGCAGGAGAAGGCCGTCTTCTCGGTTGGTTGGCTGTCCGGCGGCAGATTCGCGCTGATCGACTCGATGATCGGACCCAGACCCTTCGAATTGTGCTGGGTGGCGATGACCGGGATGCCGAAGACCTTGGCCGCGGCGATCAGGCGATTGATGTTGGCGACGACCAGATCGAGCTCATCCATCGGCATGGCAGCGGCCAGCCGCTCCTGGGCGTCGATGATGAGCAGTTGCGAATAGTCCCGCTGACACAGGGGCATCTGGGCTTGATGAATACTCATGGGTTGTCCTCCGACTCAGAATACGAAGACCGGTACTTCGGGACAATTGGCGAGGCGCGGGGCACAGGTTTCAAACAGCCCCTTGCGCGCGAAATCTCCAGTCGGCAGGCGGGTCATGAGCCAGGCTTCCATGGCCGGCGGATCGCCGAGGATGCAGAACAGTCGCCCTCCGGCGGCGAGTTGATCCTCCAGCACCCGCAGGATCGCCGTCCGGGGAACGGAGCCGGTGACCGCAATGGCGGCGAAGGGGCCGCCCGCAGTGGGTTCGGCCAGGGCGTCCGCTTCCCGAATCGCGATCCGCTCCAGACCCAGTGATGCCAGCCGTGCGCGCGCCGCGGCGGCGAGCACGGGGTCGATCTCCAGGCTGATGACATCGGCACCGAGCAGGCTCAAACAGGCGGTCAGGTAACCGCTGCCGGTCCCGACCTCCAACACCCGCGCGCCGGGCTGCACATCCAGCGCCTGCAGCAAACGCCCCACGACCTTGGGGGCCAGCATGATCTGACCTTCACCGATCGGGACCTCGATGTCCGCATAGGCCAGCCCCTGGTAGGCATCCGGCACGAAGGATTCCCGCCTGAGCGCGGCCATGGCCTCCAGGACGCGATCGTCCAGCACCCCCCAGGGGCGAATCTGCTGCTGGATCATGTTAAAGCGGGCGATCTCGGTATGCGTGTCCACGCTTGGGCCTCCACTGGGCTTCAGGGCAACGACTGGGCAACGCCTAAGGCTACGAACTTCTGCCCGGCGGTGCAACCTTGGAAGGCATCGGTACGCCCACGGATATGCTATGTTCCGCTCCGCCGCACCCCCCGCCGAACCCATGTGACCCGGACCTTGTTCGATGCATCGCAATCCCCTGATCGCTGCCGTGCTCGTTGCCGCAACCGTCGGTATCACCCAGGCCGCGGAACAGCCCGGGCAATCACCGCCGTCACCCGCGACCCGTTCGGGGACCCTGAGCACGGGCCCAGCCGAGAGCGATCTCCGCGCCGCTTATACCAACAAGATCAACAGCATCAATGCCGGTACCAAGCAGTACCTCGGCGCCCGGGCGGCCGCTCAACTCGGCATCCGGCTGATCAAAGTCAACCTGGTCGAGTGTGACCCTTTCGAAGAGCGCTTGGATCTGTATCGGTGCACGATCGTGGTCGAGTCCGCGGTTGGTGATGCTGCCCCGGCACTCACGCGCCGGGAGGTCGTCTTGCTCAAGGAAAACGACACCTGGCGGGTCCCTTAGCCCGGCAAGCAAGGAAAATACACTATGGCGCCATCTGCCAATCAGCCTGGATGTCGCTTACAATCCGCCCGGCTCAGGCGGCGCGCCTGAGAAAAGAAGACGCCGCCGGGTCCATCGCGGCGATCCGCTTCATCCTTGGCGGTTTCGGCGATGGCGACCACCCGGTATCCTTAGCGTTCGATCGAAGACTTAGAATTTGGTGTGGAGTTAGCTATGCCTCTGATCTCCCGTTCACTTGCCGAGATGATCGGCACCTTCTGGCTGGTACTCGGCGGTTGCGGCAGCGCGGCCCTGGCGGCCGTCTTTATGGCCGGCACCAACGATATCGGTATCGGCCTGCTCGGCGTCGCCTTCGCCTTCGGCCTGACCGTCGTCACGATGGCCTATGCGATCGGACATATCTCGGGGTGTCACCTCAATCCGGCCGTGACGGTCGGTCTGGTGGCCGGCGGCCGCTTCAGCGCGGCTGAAGCGCCTATGTATATCCTCTTCCAGACCATCGGCGCCATTGGGGCGGCCTTCCTGCTCCTGATGATTCTCAAGGGCCAACCCGACTTCGTCCTGGCGGCCAACAGCCTGGCGGTCAACGGCTTCGGCGAACTGTCGCCCGGCAAGTACCCCATGTTGACCGGCTTCATCATGGAAGTCGTCATGACCGCCATGTTCCTGTTCATCATTCTTGGCGCGACCGACAAGCGCGGCATCGGCTCCCACGCCGGCCTCGCCATCGGCCTGGCGCTGACCCTGATCCACCTGATCTCGATTCCGGTCACCAACACCTCGGTGAACCCGGCACGCAGCACCGGCCCGGCCTTGGTGCTGTTCCTGAATGGGCAGGGGCTGGCCATCACGCAACTGTGGCTATTCTGGGCCGCACCGCTGATCGGCGGCGCGATCGCCGGCGTGATCTACCGCCTGTTCGAGACCAACGAAAGCAAGTAAGTTGCGTGCTTTTTCGTTCCCGCGCTCCAGCGTGGGAATGCCGTCCGGCCGCTCCAGCGGCCGGTGGCGCCACGCGATCTACTCACACTGGAGTCTGGGAGCCGGATCGTCGGCTGAGCGGAACCGTTAGGAAATGCCCTTGGCGGCTTGGGCGTTGTCGTTGCTCAGCTGGTTTCCGACCCGTTACCAAGTCGCCGCCCCTCAGAGCACCACCAGATTGTCCCGATGGATCAGTTCATCCGCATCCACATAACCCAAAATCGACTCGAAGCGGCTGGTCGGTTCGCCGCGAATGCGCAGTGACTCCTGCACGTCGTAATTGACCAGACCACGCGCGACTTCCCTGCCCTCCTCGTCCACGCAAGCCACTACTTCCCCGCGGTTGAAGGTGCCATGCACGGCCTTGACGCCGACCGCCAACAAGCTGGTGCCCTTCTCGCGCAGTGCCCGCACGGCGCCCGCGTCCAGGATCAGTCGACCACGCACTTGGAGGTGACCGGCGAGCCATTGTTTACGTGCCGCCTGAGGACACTGCACCGGCACCAGCAGGGTGCCGACGGCTTCCCCGGCGCCGATGCGGGTCAGGACCCGCTCGCCGCGCCCGGGGGCAATGATGGTCCCCGCCCCGGAACGGGCCGCCAGTCGGGCCGCTCGGACTTTGGTCACCATCCCGCCGGTGCCCAGCCCGGTCACACTGCCGCCCGCCACCACATCGAGTTGCGGGTCGTCCACGCGGGTTTCGCTGATCAAGCGCGCATCCGGATCGCCCCGCGGATCGCGGTCGAACAGCCCATCCTGATCGGTGAGCAGGATCAGCAGGTCCGCCTCGATGAGATTGGCAACCAGGGCGGCCAAGGTGTCATTGTCGCCGAAGCGCAATTCGTCCGTGGCGACCGTGTCATTCTCGTTGATGACCGGGATCACCTTCAGACTGAGCAGGGTGCGCAGGGTGCTGCGGGCATTGAGATAGCGTGCCCGGTCGGCCAGATCGTCACGGGTGAGCAGGACCTGGGCGGTGTGCAGGCCGAAGGTCGTGAAGCAGTCCTCATAGGCGCGCACCAGACCCATCTGGCCGATGGCCGCCGCCGCCTGGAGTTCATGCAGTGCCTTGGGGCGTTCGCGCCACCCCATCCGCGCCATGCCCTCGGCCACGGCCCCGGATGACACCAGCACCACATCGTGCCCGGCCGCCCGGCGCACGGCCATCTGCTCCACCCAGGGCATCAGCATGCCCCGTTCCAGACCCTGCCCGTCACGGGTCAGGAGTGCACTGCCGATCTTGACGACCCACCGGCGGGTTGTCGGAAGCGTGTTGCGGGAGATCAAGACAAATTCCTAATCAATCTTGTGAGTTAGCGGTGAGCGTTAAGTTTGATTCTTGAAATCGATTCGACTGCCCGTCGGACACCTCGCGGCGCCGTGGAACCGCATCAACTTCCTGCTCCAACTGACTGGCATGATAGACCGCTTTCCAGCAACGCTACTGTGAATCCAGCGGATGCCACTCGGCGTCGTGCGGATCGTCGGCGCGCGCGGCCTCGCCGGAGTCGCGCTTGATCTGCTCCAGCCGCCGCATCAGGTCTTCCATCAGCCGGTCGGTTCCGGCACCGGTCAGTGCGGAGACCTCGTAGACCGGTGCCTGCCAGCCCAGCGTGTCCAGTATCCGAGTCCGGCGCGCCGCCATGAGGTCTTCCGGCAGACGATCACACTTGTTCAAGACCAACCACCGCTCCTTGTCGATCAGATCCCCGCCGAAAGCCGCCAGTTCCGTCTCGATCTTGCGCACCTCGCCCGCCAGATCCTGATCTTCGTCGAAGGGGGCGATGTCCACCAGGTGCAGGAGCAGCCGGGTTCGCGCCAAGTGCTTGAGAAACTGAATACCGAGCCCGGCGCCCTCGGCCGCGCCCTCGATCACGCCGGGAATGTCCGCGATGACAAAGCTGCGGCTGCGCCCCAAGCGCACCACCCCGAGGTTCGGATAGAGCGTGGTGAAAGGATAATCGGCCACCTTGGGACGGGCGCTGGAGACCTGGCGAATCAACGACGATTTGCCGGCGTTGGGAAAGCCCAACAGGCCGACATCGGCCAGCAGGATCAACTCCAGATGCAGGTCACGGCGCTCACCCGGGGAGCCCGGCGAGAACTGCCGGGGCGCACGGTTGGTGCTGGACTTGTAACGGGCATTGCCGATACCGTGGAAACCGCCGCGGGCGATCAGCAGTCGCTGGCCGTTTTCCAGCAACTCACCCAGGGATTCGTTGGTCTCCGGATCGAAGACCCTGGTTCCCACCGGCACGCGCACGGCCAGATCCGCGCCGCTGCGCCCGCGCATATCTTTGCCCATCCCGTTGTGGCCGCGTTCGGCCCGATGGATGCGCTGAAACCGGAAGTCCACCAGCGTGTTGAGATTGTTGTCCGCAACCAGATAGATACTGCCGCCGTCGCCCCCGTCGCCACCGTCCGGACCACCCTTGGGGATATATTTTTCCCGGCGGAAGCTGACACAGCCGCTACCGCCGTCACCGGCTTCGACCCGGATGAATGCCTCGTCGACGAATTTCATGACCTGTCCGCGGCCTTAAGCCTAAAACGCGAAAAGCCCCGCCCGGAGGACGAGGCTCTCGCGTCGACGCCAGAGGATTCCCGATCACCGATGGTTAGACGCGGCGCCCGGCGAGCGGGCGACTCCGGGACACCACCGGACTGACTCAGGATGCGGCGGCCTCGACGGTGACGAATTTGCGATTCTTCGGGCCTTTGACCACGAAGCGCACCACGCCGTCCTTCAGGGCGAACAGCGTGTGATCCCGGCCCAGACCGACATTGACGCCATTATGGACACCGGTACCGCGCTGCCGCACGATGATGCTGCCGGCCGTGATGGTCTGACCCCCGTAGATCTTGACGCCCAGTCGCTTGGACTCGGAATCGCGACCGTTACGCGAACTGCCGCCTGCTTTTTTATGTGCCATCGTTGCCTCCCGATCAGCCTGCGCTGATGCCGGTGATCTGAATCTCCGTGAACCACTGGCGGTGGCCCTGGCGCTTCAGGTGATGCTTGCGCCGCCGGAATTTGATGATGTGAACCTTGTCGCCGCGCCCGTGAGCCTTGACCGTCGCGGTCACTGTGCAGCCGTCGATATAGGGCGTGCCGACCTTGATCGTGTCGCCGTCCGCAACCAGCAGCACCTTGTCGAGCGCGACATCGGAACCCGGCTCGACCACGAGCTTTTCGACCTTGAGGGTGTCACCCTCGGAGACCCGGTATTGTTTGCCACCGGTCTGAATCACCGCGTACATGATCTTGAGTTTCCCCAGGCAAAGTCAAAAGCCGACGCTCCGCGCCGGGTGAAAGACCCACAACAATACCCGCGTACACTCGCCACGTCAACAGAAAACAGTTGCGCCGCCAAAACACAAGCAGCACAATCCGGCGTCCACCTTGACAGCCCCATGACACGCACCTAGCATCCGCGGGCATCATCCGACCCTTATTTTTCGTGATCTGAAGAACTCCCCAGCGCATGGACCTTTCCGCGATCCGCCTTCCCGTCGTTGAAGACTCCAAGAGCGTCGACGCACTCATCGTGCGGCGGCTGCGCTCGGACGTCGTGCTGATCAACCAGATCGGCCACTACATCGTCAACAGCGGCGGCAAGCGCCTGCGACCCTTGTCGGTGCTGCTCGCGGCCCGTACCTGCGGCTATTCGGGCGCGCGCCACATCGACATGGCCGCGGTCATCGAGTTCATCCATACCGCCACCCTGCTGCACGACGATGTCGTCGACAGCTCGGAGCTGCGTCGCAACCAAGAGACCGCCAACGTGGTCTGGGGCAACGAGGCCAGTGTCCTGGTCGGCGACTTCCTGTATTCACGCGCCTTCGAGATGATGGTCGACGTGGGCAACATGCGCATCATGGAGATCCTGGCCCACGCCACCAATCGCATCGCCGAGGGCGAGGTGCTCCAACTCCTCAACACCAAGGACCCGGACACTAACGAGGCACGCTACATGGAGGTCATCGTGCGGAAAACCGCCACCCTCTTCGAGGCCGGCACCCGGCTGGGCGCGGTCCTCGCCGAAAGTCCGGATTACATCGAGACGGCGATGGCCGACTATGGCCGCCACCTGGGGATCGCCTTCCAGTTGATCGACGACGCGCTCGACTACGACACCGGCAACGCGGAACTGGGCAAGAATGTCGGCGACGACCTCGACGAAGGCAAGCCAACCCTGCCCGTCCTGCGCGCCATGCAAGTGGGCACCACGGAGCAACGTCAACTACTGCGCGAAGCCATCGAGCGCGGCGGACGCGAACGCATCGACGACGTCATCCGGGCGATTGCGTCCACTGACGCAATCCAGTACACTACGCAGCTTGCATTGGATCACGCCCGTCTGGCTCGTGAGGCGCTCTCAGTCCTCCCCCCCTCAGACGCTGCCGAAGCCCTTGCCGCCTTGGCCGATTTTGCGGTGAGCCGAACCCACTGATGCGTGGCGGTTTACTTTATCGGATCAAGTAACGACGCCTGATCCCGCGCGTGTCGTTGCGATCGACCCTTTTTCACGGGGTGTAGCTCAGCTTGGTAGAGCGCTGTCTTCGGGAGGCAGAAGTCGCAGGTTCAAATCCTGTCACCCCGACCAAATCTCCCGCTTGAAAATAACCGGCTTAGGCCGGTTTTTTTATGCCTCCGTGATCGCCGCGCCGTTGCATTTGCGTAAGCGCCGGTAGCCCGCCTCGATGAACTTCGCCACATCCCGTTGGCAAGATAAGGACTTGGATGATTTCCGAGAAATGATCTGCCGACGTGTAGGGGCGACTTTAGTCGCCCCTACAGCCCCCTGCGGATCTTGCTGCGCCCGCACAACAGACCGGAGGTCGAGGCTTCAGCCGGACGCGGCACCGCCGCCCGCTAAAGCGTCGGCCTCCGGTCGCGTCGCCCGGGTCACCGGAGGTAGATCTCGCGTGGTAGGAAGTTCTTCGCAAATTGCCTTGCCCGACCCGGAGGACGCCGCAACGACCGCGTTGTAATTGGTGGCCGAGTCAAAGAGGTTGAAATCCAGGAGCTGTCCGGCGCGCCCGACCAAGCTGAGCACCGGGCTCCCCGTGCCCTTCCAGTGGCCGAGCACCGGCATCAGGGTCGTCGCATGACTCGAGGCCATGGTGCGATATCGGATCGCATTCGGGCACGATCCGGTCGCGCCAGCCGGCCTGTGCGTCCCAGTTCAGCAGGGTCGACATGAGCCGCACATAGCGGTCCGCCGTCAGCGGGACCGGCCGCAACCCGGCCGTCTTCAACACCTGCAGCGCCGTCGCGCACAGCACGGCCGCGTCCGTGATCTCGCGGGGGGTTGGCTTGCCTTCCGCAATGGGCAGCTTGACGGTGACGATGACCTGAAGGTCGCGCAGGCGCAGCTCGCTGGCCGGGCCCGAGCGGCGCCTCGGTCCCGGCCCGCAGAAACGCGGCGCGCTGCTGGGTCGATGCGCGCAGCAGCTCGTCGCCATGGCCGATGCGCAACGCCTGCATCCGCGCCAGGCGCTCTTCGATGTCCGGCGAGTTTAACATAACCCCATTGATAAAGCCCCCAGATGGCGCCTAACCATCTGATCCGTAAGTCCACGTCGCCAGCGACCGTGGGGACAAGCCGGGGCCAACGCCGCCGGGCCGTGGCGCGTCGGCCAGTGCGGTGCCCGGCATTGCCCCCGGCTTGCCCCCCACTCTTTCACGCCTTTACCCACACTGCGCCGCACGGCCCACAGCGCTGGCTGAGAACGCCTGCGGCGCAACAACGATGAGGTCTTATTGTGTTTAGACAGTGCTCTTTGTCGCCCAACCAACCGCTCGTATGACCAGGACCACGTCACTGGACATTGACGGCGGACCGCCTCACAGAGTAAACAGCCTCACCCCCGCGCGTCGCTTCGCTCCGACTGTCCAGTTTGACCTGGAACAGCCGTCTAGTTTGCGCTGGAACGGCTGTCCAGTTTGCGCGGAATACGCAGGAAATTTCAATGGCCGCCACCGACGCCGATGACCGACGAGGAGAGCATCGTGTTCAGAGAACTTCCGCGGCCTCCCCGCGCATCGGGCGCACGCCGTCGGGCCATTCCGAGCGGCTTTTTGCTGGTTTGTGGCATAGGCGCAGGTATGGCTTTCGCTGCCGATTCAGGACCGGTCTCCTGGGACTCGCTCTCGCTGTCGGGGGGACTCGCCGAACCAGGGACCCGGTGGGTCTTAGCGACGCTGTTGGTGCCGTTACTCTGGTTGCTGTTTCGCGACCGGGTTTGGAAGCAGATCCGGTTTCGCGAGCTTGTCTGGTGGGCCGCTCGCGGCGGCGGCGGCGCCTGGCGTTGGCTGACCACCGGCTGGCAAGGCGCCGTGGTCTTGCTCATGCTCGTGGGTGGCGCCACCTGGCTGCTCGACTGGGCGGCCGGAACGAAGGATGAGTTAGGGGGACTCCTCACACTTGCATTCGCGCTGAAGGTCGCTGCTGCAACCGCAATCTTGACACTTTTCTATTGGGTGGTTCACGCGCGCAAACAGCTCGTCGTGCTGTCTTTCGCCGACCATACCGGAGACGCTGGGATGGCCGGCGCCATCGCGGCCCTCCCGACGCAATTCGCGAACGACCTGGCGCGGTTGCGCTCACTGTACGAGCTGACCGACGAGGCGCAACCCCAAGCGGTGAGCGGCAACGACAAGCCAATCGAGGCCACCGTCGGGGTCGATGACTTGGGCACGTCACTCAAGGGCGCCATCAGCGCCGATACCCATGTCAATCTCGGCCCGCTGCAGATCCCCGTCGGCGCCGTGCTGGCGATTGGTGCGCGCGCGTTCGAAGGTCCCCGGCTCACCGGCAGCGTGCACCGGATCGGCGACCAGCTCGCCTTGATCGCCCAGGTGCGCGGCGGCGAGCTCAGGGGGAGTTGGCGCATCACCCAGGCAGACCTGGAAGACGCGCCGCAGCGCACTCCCGACGAGACCATCCGGGAGCTTACCGAGCAATTGGCCTATCGTGTCTTCACGGACCTCTCAAACGCCGGCTCGAAGCAGTGGCGCGCCATTGTCTCCTTTACCGCGGGGCTGCGTACCTATCGCGACTCGACACGCGTCCACCGCGATCAGGTGTTTAAACGCCAACAGGCCGAGCAGGCATTCATCGACGCCCTCGATCAGGATCAAGGGTTTGCGCGTTGCCACTACAATCTGGGCATTCTCTATCGCGATCGCGGCCAACTGGCGTCCGCAGAGACGGTGCTGCGTCGAGCGGTCACGGCGAATCCCGATCTCTACGACGCCTACTATGCCTTAGCCACGGTCCATTATCGCGCCGGGCATTACGCGGAGACCGTTCGGGTGTGCCAGCTCGCAATCGCCCTGTGGCCGTCTCAACCATCGGCTTGGGACCTGAAGGGACTCGCGCTACGACAACTCGACCGCTTGGAGGAGAGTAGCCGCTCGGCGAAGAGTATCCACGATCGCGAGGAGGCCACGGCTCTCGCCTGGCAGGCGCTGTGTCGATCGGCGCTGAGTGAAACATCCAACCTGAAAGCGCGACGCACCGCCGAGCTTTGCACCCGCAACCTGGCCGTGGCCCACGCGATGGCGAAGAACTATGCCAAGAGCACAGCGCTCTTCCACCAGGCAACTCGACTGGATCCGACCGCGACCGCGCCTCACTTCGAACTCGGCAAGACCCTCTACCTTCAGAGTGAGTGGCGGGGCCTGGTAGCCGAGTTCGAGGCCGTGAACGAGGAGGCGTTGACGCGGAACGACAAGGCCGTTTATTGGGCGTGCTTGACGGAGGCCCATACCTGCTTGGCGAAAAAATTAGGCGCAACCGGGACTGTCGAACAAAAGTTGGCGGAGGACGCAAAGCAGCACTTTGCCGAAGCCGTGCTCGCCGCGGATGCGGTCACCATAGAGAACGACGTCCCAGTGGGCGCGAGCGTCAAGGCGACCTGGGACGAACTAAGGGCGTTTCAGCTGACCATGACGGAGAAGCAGGAAGAATCACCGGCGCAGTACAGCGCGCGCCTGCGGGCGGAGCTGGGTCGGCGACAGCAGCCCGCCTGGGCCGCTGCGCGGATCGAAATCGCGTTGGCCAAACAGTTGGAGGGGAACCCCGGTGCCGCGACCGAAGCGCAAGAGCATCTGCGCAATGCAATGACTCACCTCAGCTCCGCCGTGATCCGCAATGAACACCTGTATGGTCAGTTGGCTATGGCATTTCAACGCGGGGGCAAGCTCGGCGAGGCACTGGTTTACGCCGAGCGCGCCGTGGGGTTGGAGCCTCAGGGGGCGTGGGAACGCCAGGTGCTTGCGGAGGTCTATTGGGCATTGGACGACCAGGAGTGCGCGCTGAAGCATTGGGCCATTGGATTGAGTCTCGACCCTCGGTCCAGGGACATCGTTCGAAGTATCGCACAAGGATACGCGCAGCGCGGTTGGTCGGTCCGCCGTCCGAAATTGCGGCAGGAGTCCTTTCGGCAGGTGGTGAAGTCTTTGCGCCACTTTCTGGCGCTGATTGAAGCGGACGGATCAAGCATACCGGATGCCACCTCAGAGCTGGAGGTGCGCGGGTTTGCGCATTTCTTCTTGGGCTTGTCCCTGCGCGAGATCTTGGAGCATGACACGGCGATCACTCATTTCAAGATCGGTCTGGCGATGGGTTACAAACCGGTGCAGTCCGCGGTCGAGCTTGGCTGGGCCTACGTCAGTGCCAAAGCGTTTGACGAGGCCGAAACCGCCTATTCCAAGGCCATCCAGACGTCCGTCAAAGAGCTGCGTAAGGCGACGCCGGCGGCACGCCGAACCGCAGCGGAGCAACCTGCGGCGCTCACGGGCGAGGCTACGCCAATCATTCAACTCAGGGCCCTGAGCTATCTGCAGTCGGCCTTTGCCTTCGCCCAGCGGGGCGTCAATCTCGAGCGGGCGCAGCGGCGGTTGCGGTATGCGAAGAGGCTCATCGATCGGATCGATGTCGCGCGGCGCAAAGAGTATTTGGCGGGCTACCACGACAGTCTCGGCTGGCTGTATTTCAAACGCGAGCAATGGCAGCTGGCCGTCGATTCACTGAAGCAGGCGGTCGCGCTGACCGCGTCCGATGCGGGAACGTACTATCGTCTGGCGCTGGCTTACGAGGCGTTGGGGGAGGCCCGCGACGGTACGAATGCGTATTGGTTACGCAAGGCTCGTCAAGCTGCTATCGATGCGCGCGATGCTGACCGGGATGGACGGTACGCGTCGGAGATCGACACGGCTTTAAAGCGGCTGGAGCAACGACTGGATCAAGTGGCGAGTCTCTCGCCGGCCTTGATCATCGTTCCGGCCAGCCGCGGACGGTCCGCACAGCGGACCCAACGGTAACACCGGGATCTGTAGGGTCCGCTGCGTGGTAATCGGGGACGTACACGAAAAAAGCTCGCCGCTAGCTCCCCGCACCCGATAGTCCGCCCGCTCAAGCCGATCCGCCAAAGACCTCTTTCAGGCTCTGGCACTCCAACACGCGATCAGCCCACTGCTCAAGCTCGGTCTCGCTAGCTTGACCTAGGCGCTCCTCAGCCCATGACGGCAGGGGGCCAAAGCGGCGAGTGAGTTGGCGGCGCAGTAACTTAGGCTCGCCCTCCTTCCTGCCCTCCCGAAGGCCCTGATCCTTCCACTCCTGGGTCCAAGTCTTGACGCGTTCGGCCAGCATGTCGTGAAGCTCCTGTAATTCGCTGAAATTGGGTATCTCGACGCCGGGTACACGCGCCGGAAGCAGCACGCGCTTGAGCCAGACGACGAATGCACGGCGCAGGCTCGCATTCTCCGCCCCGGCCAGCCACTCGACCAGGCAGGCGATGACCCGCTGGATGTTCTCCGGCGCCTGGGCATTCTCCAGGCGGAACAAGGCGGCGACGACGTTGGGCAGACGCGCGAGGTCGGCCTCGGGGTAGCGGCGTTCTTCCAGGAGAAGATAGCGCATCTGGGGTTGCCAGCAGCAATTCCAAATTTGGGCGGCATCGCGCGACCCCTGGTGGATGCGGCGCGCGCGACCGCCGTGCCCGATCCCTGACACCGAGCGGCGCGCCTTATCCACCCTACAGCAGTGCCGGTTTTGTAGGGTGGATAAGCGCAGCGCATCCACCGTCAGCCTCGCCGCCGGCACGCTGCCGGCGGCGACCACCCAAATTTGGAACTGCTGGGGTTGCCAGTGGCGCAGTTGCGGCGGCAGGCTCGGGGCGATCAGGTCCGCCAAGTCGGTCTTGGCGGTCCATGGCTCGGCGCCGTTGTAAAGCACGATCGGGAGCACCGGTGGGAGCGGATCATCCGGCCCGATCTCTTTCGACCGATGCAGGTCCTCGTAGAGGAGGCCGATGTAGGTGAGGAGCCGAACGGCCATGAGGCGGTCGACGGTGGACTGAAACTCCACCAGGATGTAGACGTAGAGCCAGCGCGCCTGTCCGTCCTCAATGATCCGCAGACGCCAGATGACATCGTCGACGCGCTGACGGAGGTTTTGGCTGATGCCGACCTCACGCACACGCTCCAAGATGTTGAGATCCAGCCGCTCCGCCCACTCCTCGCGCACGAAGCCGCAGAGCAGATCAGAAACCATCTTGCTATGGAAGAACAGCAGCTTGTAGGAAGGATCGTGCGTCGCCATGAGCGATTTACCGCGTAGAGTCCGGTATTACAAGGATACCCAGTCCGTGGGCCTATTGCAGCCGCTGGAAGGAACCCGTCACGCCTGCATCCGACCGTCTGCCAGCCAGGCTTCTCGATCCGATTCAGCCCGGCTAAGATGGCCATGCCGGTGGTCATTGCACCACCCCTTGCCCGCAGAGGATGATTCCAAATGACCGAGATCTCAGTTGCCGAGGCCAAGACCCGGCTGACCGGTCTGATCCATCGGGTCGAGGGCGGGGAGGTCGTGCATATCACCCGCCGCGGCAAGTCGGTGGCCGTGCTCATGTCGGAGTCTGACTATGCCGCCATGCAACCCGACCGGACGCGGCCGGGCCTGTGGGACGCCATCGCCGAGTGGCGCACCCAGACCGCTTTCGACTGGCCGGATTTGACGCCGCAGGAGGTCGACGGGTGGCGCGATCCTTCCCCCGGGAGGATCGTCGATTGGACCGACTGAGGTTCCTGCTCGACACCAACATCCTGTCCGAGCCGACCAAGCGGTCCCCCGAGCCCAAGGTTCTCAACCGCCTGCGCAAGCACCCATCCGAGTCTGCGACCGCGGCGACGGTGATCCACGAGATGCGCCACGGGCTCGGCCGTCTGCCGCCGGGGCGCCGCCGCGAGGCGTTGACTGACTATCTGGAGCGACTGCTGCGTCAGCCGATCGCGGTGCTCGCCTATGACCGCAACGCGGCAATCTGGCACGCCGACCAGCGGGTGGCATTGGACGCCCAAGGAACGCCCTACGCGGACGGGCAGATCGCGGCCATCGCCGCGACCAACGGCCTGACCTTGGTGACTCGCAACGTGGCGGACTTTGAGCACTCTTGCGGATTGGCGATCGAGAACTGGTTTGAGTAGACCGACGCGAGATTGGGCGCGAGCCCAACCCGGCCGCCGGGGACCTACAGTCGCTTCTGGCTATTGGCAAGCACGAGCCCCAAGAGCACGGCAACGACGACCACCCCAACCGGCACGCCCAAGGCGGGTAACGGGATAGGAGCAACCAACAGCATCAAGGTCCCGATCAGTATCCACAGCAGCGCCCGCACCGACCAGAAATGGATCAGCGGACTGGCATAGGAAAAACTGTGCTGCCGGATGCGCCGCCGTAACAACGCATCGTACGCGGCGGCACCACACAGGATCAGACTGAACGGCCACCAGAAGCGCAGGATCGCCAGGCGCTGACAGGCTTGCCCGAGCGACCACCACACCACCTGCACCCGGCCCGCGAGCCAAGGCCAGACCGGGCTGTCCGCCAATTTCTCCAGCCCCGCCCCCGCGGTCTGGTGATCGGGGACCAAGAGGTGGTAACTCCATGCCTCCAGTCCGGTGCGGACGAAACACGCCCGATACCACCGCACCGCGCGCTCGACGATGGCGTCAGCCTGCACCGGCCCCACCGCGTCCACCAGGGAGGTGAGTTCCTGCGCGCTGACCTGGCGCGCCTAGTCGGTCGGCACCAGGGCGGCGAACAGGACGAACTCCATGACGACCTGGTGGTTGTAGCGATCCCCGGCGACCGCGGCCAGGTCGGCAATGAGGATCGAGCCGATCGCTGACCCGACCATGGCGCCAAGGGTCGGTATAGGCCGCGCTCATGCGGCAGTGACCTGCGCTCCGCCGTCAGGGGTCATCCGGCAGCCGGGCCGGTGCATCAGAGCGAGTTTCAGTGATGGCAGCTTGAGTCTCGCGTCGTGCGCCGCGGCGGCGATGTCCGCGGGAGTGACCAGGACCACGGCACCCGGCCCGACCGCACGCGCGGCAGTTGCGGCATGTGCCGCACGTACCCCGATGCTGATAAGTCAAGGCGAGAGGCGGATAATCAGGGTCCGGGCGCCTCGCAATGGCGGTGCAATCCCGGTTACTGCGAGCCGCAGGATGTGAACGATGCGGCCAACCCGATGTGTAAAACCAGTGAAACGGAGCACCCAATGCCTGAGCTCAATATTGACGCTGCGCCGCGCTGGTCCAGTGCGCCAATGCCCATCCCGCGGCAACCGGGACGGTCGGAATAATGGCCAAATACCCGCGGGCACAATTCTCCCCGGCCAAGGACGAGATGCTGGCCATTGCCATCCTGCGCGAGTCGGTGGTGAAGCACGACATTCGGCCGCTGCTCGACAAGCTCTTGCCGCTCGCGGCAACCCGCGAGGCCGCCATCGCCTGGGAAGGAAAGGTCACCTTCTTCTTCGACGGATGGGACCAGGACCCGCGCGAAACCGCCGAGATTCCGGCCATCCGTGCCTACTTCCTGGACACGACCAGCTCGGTCTGCCCGCGGCGATGAACGAACGCATCGCGCAGGAGATCGCACAACTCATCGAGTGCTCGTTCGAGTGAACTGGGTGGGCACGGGTCGCGCGGTCCCTTTCCATTGCTGAGCGTCAGGACCATGACCCCCACACGCTGGATCATGCACCTGGACATGGACGCCTTCTATGCCGCGGTGGAGCAACGCGACAACCCGGCCTTGCGCGGCGTGCCGGTCGTGGTCGGCGCCCTGCCCGGCGGTCGCGGGGTGGTGGCCACCTGCTCCTATGAGGCGCGCCGCTTCGGCATCCATTCGGCCATGCCCATCCAGGAGGCTCACCGGCGCTGTCCGGACGCGGTCTACCTGCGCCCGCGCATGACGCACTACCTGGAGGTCGCCCGCCGGATTCGCGCGGTCATGGCCACCTGTGCCCCGGTGATGGAACCGATCTCCATCGACGAGGCCTTTCTCGACGTCAGCGGCCTCGGGCACCTGGTCGGTCCCCCGGAAACCATCGGCCAGCGGATCAAGGCGGCGATTCGCGACGCGGTCGACCTGACCGCTTCGGTCGGCATCGGCCCCAACCGGTTGGTGGCGAAGATCGCGTCGGACTTCGGCAAGCCGGATGGGCTGGTCGTGGTGCCGCCGGAACAGGTCTTGGATTTTCTGGGCGGGCAGCCGGTCGGCATCCTGCGCGGGGTTGGCCGCCGGACCCTGCCCCTCCTTGAGCGGCTGGGGCTGCGCACCGTCGCGGACCTGCGCCGGTTGTCGCTCACCCAGTTGCAGGCCCAGGTGGGACCGCGCGCCGCCACCAGCCTCTACCAGCAGGCACGGGGCATTGCCTCCGATCGGGTCGGGGAACGCGCTGCCCGTCAGTCACTCTCCAAGGAGACCACCTTCGGCGTCGACGTGGCCGATCCCCAGGTCCTGCGCGACACCCTGCGCGCACTGGCGGCCGAGGTCGCCGCCGCGGCCCGGCAGGAGAACATCGCTGGGCGCACCGTCACCCTCAAGATTCGCTTCTGCGGTTTCGAGACCCACACCCGCCAGCGGCGGCTGCCGCGGCACAGCGACGACGCCCGCACCCTGTTCGCCGCCGCCTGGTCGCTCTACGAGGCCGGCCATTGGCAGGGCAAGCCGGTGCGCCTGATCGGCCTGGGGATCGCCGATCTGGGAACCCCGGCGCCGGTCCAGCCGGACCTGTTCGACGGCGCGGCCGAGCGCCCTGCGGACAACGACCGGGAGCGGCGTCTCACGGTCGCGGTCGATCGCATCCACGCGCGCTTTGGCGTCGGCGCCCTGCACCGGGGGTTGTCTGCAGCGGACCCTGTGGATCCGGCCCGCGGCCTGGATGAAACCCTGAAGTGCCCGAAATAATCCCGCCTTAAGTTTGATTTCGCGCGCGTCTTCTCAGACACTTGCTGGCCACGTAGAAGCTTGGGCAACGGGACCTAGGTGCCCCGCTTTGAGTCCAAAGGTTGCGCACGATGACAGGAGTGAGGGGATGGCCTTGACCAAAGCCGACATGGCAGACCACTTGTTCGAGGAGCTTGGGCTCAACAAACTGACGTACGACAAACCCCGAG
>Ga0247840_10004263_pt1 | contig 22847 bp, 28 predicted proteins | sample LaCruzMarch2015__FD_192404 | JGI IMG/M metagenome (GOLD analysis project Ga0247840, IMG submission 192404) | Freshwater microbial communities from meromictic Lake La Cruz, Castile-La Mancha, Spain - LaCruzMarch2015_17m | ecosystem: Environmental > Aquatic > Freshwater > Lake | place: Spain... | reverse complement strand
AATTCAAACATGAACAAGTTCTTGAATTTTACTCATAATTATGACTGATATCGAAAAGAGTGCACTCAATGAGATTATTGATTATGGTCGAGTGTCCACAGTATTTCAACCAATTATTTCACTTCGCGATGGTAGTATTCTCGGACATGAAGCTTTAAGTAGAATAGTGGAAGAAAGTATTATTCCTAGTCCAGATGATCTTTTTAGGATTGCTAGTGATTCGAAAAGATTATGGGATTTAGAGCTTCTTTGTCGAACAAAAGCACTAGAGGCTGCCTTTCTATATCATAAACCACCTTATGACAAGAAGTTTTTCTCAATGTAAATCCAAATATTATGCATGATCCAAATTTCAAGAACGGATTTACGAAAGAATTTCTTTCCCAATACAACATTAAGGCAAATAATATAATCTTTGAGATCACTGAGAGAAATGTTATTGAAGATATATCTATATTTAAAACAGCAATTAATCACTATAGAAACCAAGAGTTTAAAATCGCTATCGATGATGCTGGATCAGGTTATTCTGGTTTAAACCTCATTAGTGAGATAGATCCTAACTATATCAAACTAGACATAGATCTTATTCGCGATATTGATACTAACTCATTGAAATATGCTTTGGTCAAAGGTATGGTAGAGTTTTCTAAAGTATCATCAATTCAGATCATAGCTGAAGGAATTGAAACGCTCTCTGAATTAGAAACATTAGTTAATCTAGGAGTTCAATTTGGGCAAGGCTATATAATCCAGCGACCAGATGCTCTTTTCAAAGAGATCGACCTTACCTTTCTTTCATTCTTAAAAGAGATTAATCTTAAGAAGAATCACAATTCACAATATGTAGTCTCATCGCTATTTATCAAAAATCTTTCAATTGCCTCGAAAACACTAAATCCAGATGATAAAGTATTGACCATATATGATAACTATAAGAATGATGATAGTTCATTTGGTTATTGTATAACGGAAAACGGATTACCTGTTGGTGTTGTCACTAAAGAAATAATTGCATCAAAATTGAGTGGACAATATGGTTTTACTCTATATCAAAATAGTTTAGTCTCTGAACTAATGGACAAGAGTTTCCTCTGTGTGGATTTCGAAACTCCGGTAAGCCATGTAGCTAATTTAGCCATGTCTAGATCTAATAAGAATTTGTATGATTTCATTACTGTCACCAAAGAAGGTAAATACTTAGGTACTGTAACGATTAAGGATCTTCTTCAGAAAGTAATGGAAATTGAAGTAAATTCCGCCAAGCACCAAAGCCCTTTAACTGGATTACCAGGAAATATTCTGATTGAGCAAGAGTTGATTCAATGTATAACTCATAAAGATCAATATACTGTTGCATATTTGGATATCGATAACTTCAAGTCATATAACGATATATATGGATTTGAAAACGGTGATTCAATAATAAAGCTTCTTTCAAGTATTATTAAAGAAAATATTAGACAAGTAGATTTCGTTGGCCATATTGGAGGAGATGATTTTGTTGTTATTTTGGATAGAATTGAATCTGTAAATTATTTTGATTCAATAACGAAATCCTTTGAAGCAAAAGTATTGGAATTTTATCGTGAAGCAGATAAACAAAGAGGATATATTTCTAGCCACAATCGCGAAGGTGAGCTATGCAGATTTCCACTAGTGACTCTTACTTGTGTTGTGATAGACAACTTAACTCATTCATATAGTAGTCCTTCAGAGATCTCTGAAATACTTGCACATATGAAGAAAAAATCAAAACAAGACCATCGTCTGAGTGAAGTCTCAAATCTGAGTAAGCAAAATAATGCTAAAACTCATTAGTAAACAATATAATTAGGGTTTCTTTTACACTCAAACTATTACTACTTAATTAGAATCTCATAATCCATAGATTATTAATCCTAGATACACTAAATCATTCACTTAACACCAGTAAATAGAGGTATTTACTAGAGTTTCGTCTTCATAGTAAGTATTAAAATGAATATAGACTTTCCAATCTAACCTTCCAATAAAAAATCCTTATGACTAAGGATTTCTAAAGATCAATCGATCTTTGTTTATTAATGGTGCGCGTGAAGGGAAGGTAATTAGTTGGGTTATAGGTTACGGTATAGTGCTTAAAACCGCATAAATCTGCCATTTAACTACCAATATTGAATCCTTTTCGGTGTGTTATCATATTTTTTTCAGAAATGGAGGGATTTAAGGGGAATCCGTTTCTATCCACATGTTGTCCTAAATTATTTCATCCTTAAGTTGATCCATGATATTGTCCTTTTCTCACAAGCTTTAAAGTTATTACTCTATACAAACGACGATAAAGATGTAGTCGCAACAAAGTATATCCTCGACATCAGGTTTATTCCTCTAAAAGAAATTGGATTATATTTTTGTGGATGATTCCATTCTGTGAGAAGTTGACTTCATCCATTGATAGGACAAATTTCGGATAAGAATCAGGTATACGTTGATACACACCGAATTCTCTTTCACGTGTAAGTTGTGACTCTAGTAAGTAAGCTACCTGATAGTATTCTTTTTGTTCATTTTTAGAAGCTATAAAATCAATTTCAAACTGATCAACTTTTCCGATAGTGACCTTGTATCCTCTTCGAATAAGCTCAATGAACACAATATTCTCTAAAATGAGTTCGATAGAATTTGAATTTCTTCCTACCATTGCTTCTCTGAATCCATGATCTGCAATGAAGTACTTTTCTTCGGTTTTTAACATTGCTTTCCCAATGACGTCTTGACGAGATGCTTTATAAATCAAAAATGCGTTGGTAAGGATAATAATGTAGTGTAAAACAGTGTCAACTGTAACCGTGATATTTTGTGACTTTAGATATTTAGAAATTGATAAGGCTGAAAAGGTTTGGGAAGTGTTAGCACAGAGATAGATGATTAATTTTTCTAGTACAACCGTATTTCGGATTTCATGACGTTGAATGACATCTTGCAAAACAGCCGATTGAAAACTATCTCGCAAGGCGGTCATCGATGATTCATAATCCAAATCAAAAACCGATATCGAAGGTAGTCCTCCAAATACGATATAATCCATAAACTTGGCACTTGGATGAACTTGGATAAATTCCCTGTAAGAGAAAGGATGAACGAGAATCTCAATGTATCGGCCAGCTAAAAATGTCGACAGATCTGAAGATAGAAGATCAGCGTTAGAGCCAGTGATGTAAAGATCGAATCTATTTAAGGCATGAAACCCATTGACGGCTTTCTCCCACTCTTTGACTCTGCCAATTTCATCCAGAAAAACATATAATGGTCCACTTTTTTCTAGTGACCAGTCTAAAACTTTGTCAGTAAGCACTTGGTAATTTGTAATTTGGAAGTTCTCTGGTAATTCAAAATTCAGTTTAAGTATATGTTGTTCATCAACGCCTTGTTGAATCAGTTCTTGAATATAGAGGTCCAAAAGAACAGATTTACCTGAACGTCTAAGGCCAGTGATCACTTTAATGAATGGCTTATCTTTATATTTTGTGAGTTGATTTAAATAGTGTTCTCGTTTTATCATTACATTACCTCTATTTCGATTATATTCGAAATAAAACAAATAATCAACATATATTTCGACTATGGTCGAAATATATTTGGTTTTTAGGTCAATTTTGTATATATGGCAAGTTGGTGCACAGTAACATTTCGCAACCCACGAACTCGCCAAGTCACATTAAACCTTTTAGACAAATGACTTACACCTCTTAAATATACTGCCTCGCTCTTTATTTCCTTTAAATTCCACCAATTCCGAGGATTATTCATGGGGAATGATGATCAGTTTTAAATACCATTAAAAAAATCCTTATAAAATAAGGATTCTTTGAAGATCGTTAGATCTTGATTTTTGCTTGGTGCGCGTGAAGGGAAGGCAATTAGTTGGGTTATAGATTGCGGTATAGTGCTAAAAACTGCCTAAATCTGCCATTTAACTACCAATATTGTACTCTATTGCGGTGTGTTATTGTGTATTTTTTTAGAAATGGGGGAATTTTGGGGAAATCTAATTATTTCAAATAAACAAACGATCTTTTCCTATTTACTTAACAATAATTCATTAGTTTTAGCTCAACTGTATTTCTATGACATTTTACAAAGTGACTTTGCTTTTCTCAACATAACTCACAATATTTATTTCGAAAATAGGTACTGATACTTACGCATTTGTTCAAAAATAATATTCTTAACTCTGTCTTCTATTTCCTTTGAATATAAAATATTACTATTAAGAATATCCTCAACATCCTTTTTAGTAAACGAAAATGACAAGTTTTTTCCATATAACTTTTCAACAACATCTAGTTGCTCATCAAAACTATCAGAAAATGTTTTCGATTTCACTTTTTTCATAAGTGTGTACACATCTCGTGACAATGGAAAGTCTAATTTAATATCTGATAGTAAACCTGCACCATTATCAAAAATTGGGCAATAATGATAATTACCTTTTTCATCCAACAAGACCGCAATATTATGTGTATGTCTATCTTCATTCAGAAAAAAAGCATCGATCGTCATCAATTGACTGAAATAGACTCCAAAGTCTTGTAAATTAGTCATTCTAATCGTTTGATCAACAATAAACTTCGCTCTGTTTTCATAAGACTCGATTGAGTATATACTTCTGTTCAAACTTTCACCGTAGTAGTTCATAAACAGTCTTTCAAGAGTAATTAATTGCCAACCTTCGGGCATGAAGTTATTACTCTTACACCCAACAAACTTATTATCTTGGTATTCGATTTCTTCACAGTCGTACTCTGTATAGTCAGTTTTCTCAAGATTAGAGGATTTTAGTAGTTTTGAGATTGTGTATTCAGATAAGCCTTCGTAACCGGTATAATCCGCTTTATACCAAACATCACTTTGAAACCACTTCATCTGATTTCCCTTAGAAGACTTCATCATATTGTCTTTTAAGTCATCATTATTTAATTTAATCATGATTATTCTCCCTTTCTATTCTAATCCAGAAGTTATCATCAGCCATTTTACCCAAGGTTCTCTCAATAATCATGAGCGGTTCATAAAACGGAATATCAAGTTCTCTTAAGTATACTTTTAAATTGTCCCTATTTTTTGGGAAGCATCTTGATTCGATGAAACCTTGATACTCGTCATAACTTGGATCTTCATTTTTGCCAAAAGCACGAAAGATAAGATCGTTTGTATAGTTATAAATCTCAATCTTTCTGTTCTTTTCGTCAACATCGATTAGTGTACATACTTCTTCCTTAAACATATACCATAATCTCAAAGGGTATTGACTTTCTTGAATTTTAAAATCGGACGCAAAATCCTGATATATGTTCAGCATTTTTATCAAAGTTACTATGGGGCCTTTGATCTTTTCGTCGCTCATTTCCCAGTTCTCAATCGTCTTTATTGAGCTATTAACCAAACTTGAAAACTCCTTCTGAGTTAAGTTTAGTTTCTTCCTTATCTCCTTTACATCTGAGCCTTTAATACTATTTCTTATTGCAAATATTTTTTCATGGGTCATAACTATTACCTCTAAACTAATATTACCCTTTTTTATAGGGTTTTTCAAGTATTATTTACCCTATATTTTAGGGTTTTATCTCTTTGAATGTTGATATCTATAACAATTCTCATCTTATTACGCTCAACCAAAAACGCAAATGTAACTCTAAATGAAAAGTTTATATTAAATGGAACACCCTTAGACATAGTACTATGGCAGTTCATCTCACGTCCTTGATAATCTATTAACTTTTCAATAAGAACTAACGTTCAAGTGATCAAAAATCTAGATAACTAGTTTAGTGCGCCGTAAAATTTCGCTACCCACAAATACTACGGGTCGCATTAAACCTTATAGGCTAAGGACTTTTCTCCTCGTTAAAATACTGTCCTGCTCTTGATTCCCCTTAAATTCCCCCAATTTCGGGGGAATTTAAGGGGAATGACGATCTGACTAGTATTCCCAACCAATTAAAAATCCTTATAGAATAAGGATTTTTTGAAGATCATTAGATCTTAGTTCACAAATGGTGCGCGTGAAGGGACTCGAACCCATATGGTTGCCCGCTAGATCCTAAGTCTAGTGCGTCTGCCAATTTCGCCACACGCGCATTGCTTTTAGATTATATCAAAATCTGCCTCTACCTTCAATATCTCTTTTAGAAGTTCCCAATGTTCTTCCATTCTTCTTTTCATAGGTTCAGGAAATTGTCCTTCATAAAGATACTTTAGAAAGCTTGAGGCATCGATCCAACGATGATCGATGGTTTCTCCATCTTGATATCGAATCTGACTATCGTCTATCGTCTTCTTAACCAAGTAGGTAAACCATATACTATCCTCTTCGATCATGGTATATAAAATCTTAAGGTCACTTGGATCTACTAATATCCCTGTTTCTTCTTCAAGTTCTCTTACAGCACCTTGAAGTTCATCTTCACCTTTGATGACACTACCTGCCGTGACTTCCCATAATAAACCAAAGATCTTATCAGGATGTCTTAGGGTCACTAAAAGTTGATTGTCTTGATTAAAAGTAAAAATCTGAACGACTTTATGATAAACACCTTCTGGGATCTGCTCACCTCGAACCAAGTCGAAACCTAGCTTATTCCCGATCTGATCTACCGCATCAAACAATTCCATATTAACCCAGTTTTCTCAAGTAAGTAATGGCCTGTAGACCAGCGACACAGCCATCTCCAACTGCTTTACTGATCTGCATAAGTCCTGGTGTACAATCTCCGGCAGCGAATAAGCCGGGCACATTGGTTTCCATTGAATCTGAAACTACGATCTTATTCCCACTGACTTCTACACCCAGTGTTACCGCGAGATCGACTGAAGATGCACTCCCAAACGCAACGAAGACCCCACTGACAGGATCGAGTGTCCCATCTTCTAGTTCAATAGATTCTACTTTTTCTGAGCCATTGATGGACTTAAGTTTAGCAGTATTCATAATAACTCTAGGATCGAAGTGACCCGTAGCTTGTAGACCATTAGTGTAGACCGTGACTTGTTTAGCTACATTGACCAGTTCAGCTGCCTCATGGGCCGCATATTCACCATGTCCCAAAACGGCAACATTCTTATTGCGATGAAAAAACGCATCACAGATCGCACAGTAAGAAACACCTTTTCCTTCAAATTCTTTAACTCCTTTTAGCTTGGTCGTCATACGAGGAGAACCTGTCGCTAAGATAACGCTTCTAGAAGTATAGGTATTCTTATCGGTAATGATACTGAAACCTTCAAGTTCCATATGAAGCCCTGTGATCTCTTCTTGGATCAAAGGAATATTGAGATCTTTGAGTTGTTGATGACCAATGGCCAAAAGTTCAGGACCACTCATAGTTGGTACCCCAAAGTAATTGGCGACTTTATCGGTTCTACTTAAAGAACCTCCATCTTTCCCAATCACCATAACATCTAAATTTGCGCGTTTAATATAGAGTGCTGCTTGTATTCCCGCAGGACCACTACCACAGATGATAACGTCCATTGTGTTCTCCCTTATTTAATTCTGATTGAATCGATGTGATTAAATTTATAGATCAATTCTTTTTCTAGTTTATGTGCAGCTTCTTTATAATCTGTATCGTTTGAGGCATGTGTCATAATGATGTCTACTTTTGGTAATGTCGTTCTATGAGTAAATAAATAGCTTCTTACAGGTGATGCCAACTTACCCGCATGTATAGGTGAAAACAGAGTCATATGATCATAATGTTTTAAGTTGATATGGTCTTCTTTAAGTTTAACAGGCTTCTTAAAAGTTGATTTATAACCAAAATAAATATAGGCAAAGAAGTTTTTGGGATCGAACTTTGGTTCTATACGATGAAGATCCGCATTGTGTTCTTTTGCGTAAGCTTGAGCTAAGGCAAGTGCTTTCCCTGAATGAGAATAAACAACCACGATTTGTTTCATAGGTGACCTCTTAACTCATTTATTTTAACATAAAAAAACAGAGCCTGGGCTCTGTTTAACGTACGGATACGACTGTGAATCCTTTAGATTCTAATAGCTTCTCTACTTTTTTCTTATCTTGTTCATCGACTCTAATGATGAATTCATTATCAGACATAGAACTGATCAAGAAATGAGATACATTGATTTTCGCATCGGCGAAGACTTTACCTAATTCAGAGATAACTCCGACTTTATTTTCACTGATATCTAAGACCACACGAGTCCCAGTTTCGTGATATCCAAAGAATTTTACGAAAGCAGATAAGATATCACCTGTGGTAATGATCCCTAATAAGGTACTATCTTTCGCAGTGACAGGTAAACAACCGATGTCTTTAACTTCCATCGTATCAGCAGCTTCTTCGATCAAAGCATCAGGAGAGATCGTAACGACTTTCTTGATCATGATGTCTTTAACTTTTGTTTTCGATAAAAGATAATTCATCTCATGGATACTAAGCGTGGTCAAGTGTGATGGGGAATTCTCCGCAACGACACCTTGAGTTACCAAACCAACCAATTTCCCATTGTCTACGACAGGTAATCGATGGATATCATGGTTACTCATCAGATCCAATACTTCTGAAATGGTTTGGTTAGGCTCAACACAAATCGGACTAGCGGTCATCATATGTTTTACAAGCATGGTTTTAACCTCCCAAGTAAACTTTCTGGACTTCAGGACTACTCAACAATTCAGCTCCGGTTCCACTTAAGACAATGGTTCCTGTTTCTAAGACATAGGCTTTATCTGCGATCTTCAAGGCTTGGAAAGCATTCTGTTCAACGACCAAGATGGTCGTTCCTTGAGCGTTGATCTCTTTGATGATACTGAAGATTTCTTTGACTAAGATAGGAGCCAATCCCATGGATGGTTCATCCAAGAGAAGTAATTTAGGTTTAGCCATTAAGGCTCTTGAGATCGCCAACATCTGTTGTTCGCCCCCTGATAATGTAGAGGCATCTTGATGTTTACGATTCTCTAGGATAGGGAATCTTTCATAGACTGATTTAAGATCTTTTTGAATACCTGCCTTATCTTTTCTAAGATAGGCTCCCATCAAGAGATTCTCATAAACGGTAAGACCTGAGAAGATCCTACGTCCTTCTGGAACCTGAACTAATCCTTTTGTAGGTAAGATCTGAGGTGATAAGGACAATGTACTGATGCCTTGATAATTGATGCTTCCTGAAGTTGGTTTGATCAAACCACTGATGGTTCTAAGTAGGGTGGTCTTACCTGCCCCATTGGATCCAATCAAGGCTACGATCGATCCTTCTTCTACTTCTAATTCTACATCTTTCAAAGCGTGGATAACACCGTAATGGACATTTAATCCGCTGATTTTCAGCATGGTTATTCCTCCTCGCCCAAATAGGCTTCTATTACTTTAGGATTATTCTTGATTTCAGAAGGATTACCTTGGGCAATCAGTTTTCCATAATCCAAGACAAAGATACGTTCACAGATCGTCATAACCAAAGACATATCATGTTCAATCAAGATGATCGTTAGATTCATCTCTTTACGAATCTGAGCGATAAAGGACGTTAAAGCGTGGGTCTCTTGAGGATTCATCCCAGCGGCTGGTTCATCAAGAACCAAAAGCTTGGCTCCTGTAGACATAGCACGAGCAATCTCCAATTGACGTTGTTTACCATAAGGTAGATTCTTAGCTTTATCATAAGCAAGATCATCCAATTGAACTGTCTTCAAGAAATCATGAGCACGCTTTTCGATATCTGCTTCTGAACTGAAGAATTTACCGATGCGTGTCAAGGCTCCAAATAAACCATATTGAGTACTTTCATTCATCGCGACTTTGACGTTTTCTAATACAGTCAATTCTTTGAATAAACGAATGTTTTGGAAAGTACGAGCGACCCCATGGTGGGTAATCTTATAAGGAGGTAGTTTACTCAACTCGATGGTTTTCCCATTCTTAGTCAGGGTGATCTTACCAGCAGAAGGACTATATACACCAGTCAACACATTAAACAAAGTCGTTTTACCAGCCCCATTAGGACCAATCAAGCCAACCAATTCACCTTCTTCGATCGTTAAGGAGACATTAGATACAGCCGTTAAACCACCAAAATTACGCGTTACTTTTTCGATTGAGAGTAGGCTCATGAGCTTTTCTCCTTTTTCCTAAAGAAGGATTTAAAATCAGGCAAGACATTCAGTGCGACTTCTTTCGCACCCATCAAACCTTGAGGTCTAAAGATCATCACGATGATCAAGACCAAGGCATAAGAAATCAAACGCATTTCAGCGTAAGGCTGAAGTGCCATATTGACGAAACCAATGAAGATCGTAGCGATGATGGATCCACTTAAGGAGCCCATCCCACCAAATACGACGATGATCAAGATATTGATCGAGGTATTGACCCCGAAAGTCTCAGGTTTAACGACATAATAGGTGGTCGCGAATAATGATCCTGCGACAGAAGCTAAGACAGCCCCAAACATAAACGCCATGACCTTATACTTGGTGGTATTGATCCCCATGGCTTCAGCAGCGATCTCATCTTCTTTGATGGCGATACATGCTCTGCCGATAGCCGATTGTTTAAAGTTATTGGTAAGAAAAACAGTCAAGACTACAAATCCAAACAACAAAGGCCAACTCATCAACATCTTGATATTACTGATCCCTGAAGCCCCGTTGGTGATGGACATATTCAGGATAACGATACGAATGATCTCACCTACACCTAAGGTTGCGATCGCTAAGTAGTCACCTTTTAATCGTAAAGTCGGCATCGCAACAATAAACGAAACCAACATCGTCAATAAGATTCCTACTCCCATCCCAATAAAGAGACCTGTAATGGTTGGATTAGACGCCAACACGACAGCTGCACTATAGGCCCCAATAGACATGAATCCCGCATGGCCTAAAGACAATTGGCCCGTGATCCCTATGATGATATTAAGACCTAGAGATAGAATGATATAGATACCCATCCAATAAAGGACAGTACGATAATAAGGAGTAATGATACGTGCTTTGATTAAGTAATCAAAGACGAAGAAAATAATAACTAAAATGATCAGTGAGACAAGATTTTTCTTATTCAGGAGATTTTTCATACTATACTTTCTCCTTCACATTCTTACCTAATAAACCACTTGGTTTAACGATCAAGATAAGGATCAAGATCCCATAAACAACGGCATCTTTATATAAAGTACTTCCATAGCCTGCCACTAAGGTTTCTATTAAACCAATCGCAAAGCCCCCTATCATAGCCCCAGGAATGATCCCGATGCCTCCAAAGACAGCCGCAACGAAGGCTTTTAAACCAGGCGCAAAGCCCATAAATGGATAGATCTTGATATAGTAGAGACCAACCATGATTCCCGCAGCCGCAGCCAACGCAGAACCTATGGCGAAAGTAATCGTGATCGTATTATCAACATTGACTCCCATCAAAACAGAAGCATCTTTATCTACCGCAACAGAACGCATAGCACGTCCTAGTTTTGTCTTACGGACAATGAACTGTAGGATGAACATCAAGATGATCGACGTAAAGAAGATAACGAGCTGTAACAAATTAATACGAACTCCGTAAATATCAAAGTATTGGTTAGCAATGATCTGTGGGAAGGCATAGATATTCGCTCCCATGATCAACTGAGTTCCATTTTGAATCAAAAAAGAAACACCGATAGCCGTGATCAACGCTGCAGTCTTAGATGATTTACGTAAAGGCTTATACGCAACGCGCTCGATGATAACCCCGAAAAGCGCCGTTACAGCCATCGCAACGATCAATGCAGCAAAGAAATTGAGTTTAAATGTTGTGATGGCCACCATCCCAACATAGGCCCCAAACATAAAAATATCGCCATGGGCAAAGTTGATCAATTTGATAATTCCATAAACCATGGTATAGCCCAAAGCAATCAGTGCGTACACACTACCTATGGACAATCCATTAATGAGCTGCTGTATAAATTGTGTCATATACCCTCCTTCTTTTTAAGAGACAAACAGGTGAAAGTTGACCTTTCACCTGTTTGTATAATTACACTAAGGTTTCGGATTAAGGATTGACGATAACAGCGTTTGTTTGTTCGCCATTGGTCAATTGTACAACGATCGCAGATTTAACTGGGTTGTTCAAAGCATCAAATGAGATGGTTCCAGTAACCCCTTCAAAGGCAGTGGTAGCTTTCATAGCATCACGAACTTTAACAGGATCAGTACCAGCAGCATCGATAGCAGCAAACAACATGTACATAGCATCATAAGCCAAAGCACTCAAAGCACTTGGAGCTTCACCAGCAGAAGCGGTATAAGCAGTAATGAACGCAGCAACTTTAGCATTGTCAACGATGGTTGAGAAGTGGGTCGAGAAGTAAACGTTGTTTACATTCGATGCTCCGCCAGCCAAGTCATTAAGATCAGGAGATTCAAAGCCATCTGGTCCAACGATTGCAACTGTTTCTAAACCAGCAGTAGCACGTGCTTGATTGATGATCAAACCAGCTCTAGCAGCATAGTCAGCAACGAACAATACATCAAATTCGCCTAAGGCAGCAATTGAAGTCAATTGAGCACTAAAGTCGGTATCTGAATCAGCATAGTAGAATACATCGGATAATACTTCGCCACCATTGGCTGTAAACTGGGTTGTAAAGATGGAAGCCAAGTCTTTAGCATAATCAGAAGAGTTAGATCCCATAACTACTGCTTTTTTAGCAGATAGATTATCGGAAGCAAAGTTCGCTAGTACTAAACCTTGGAATGGATCAATGAAGCAAGCACGGAATACGAATGGATTAACAACATCCCCGTTCATCGTAACTTTAGCATTTGTTCCAGATGGAGTAATGGTCAATACTTCAGATTCTAAAGCAACAGGCCCAATCGCCATGGTAGGCGCGGAAGTCGCAGAACCTAAGATCGCAACAACACCTTCTTGAATCAACTTCTGTGAATTTTCAACAGCTTTGGCTGTATCGTAAGCATTATCATAAATAACGAGTTCAACTTGTTTACCGTCGATCCCGCCCGCTTTGTTGATTTCATCAACAGCCAATTGAGCAGCGAGTTTTTCTGGAACACCGTAAACGGAGACTTCGCCTGTGAGTTCCAGATTCAACCCGATTTTAATCGTTTTAGGCGTAGTTGTACACGCGGTCAATCCGGAAAGTACCAGTAAAGTCAGAGCTAATAAACTTATTAATTTCTTCATATGTACCCTCCTTTGAGTAATATGGATTTATTCTATATGAAAGTTATGTGAAATGCAATCAATTTCTTACATTTTGTTTATGTAAATATTTACATTATAATCATAGATAGAATAAAAGCATCTTTCGATGCTTTTGTGTAAAGATGGTGACCAGTCAGGGATTCGAACCCTGGACCCACTGATTAAGAGTCAGTTGCTCTACCAACTGAGCTAACCGGTCGTTAGTTGCCTTATGATTATAGCGTAAAAAACAAGACAATGCAATAACCCATAGTGCTTTGATACACTTCGTTTTATTTTTTCCTATCCTTATTATATAATATCGCTAAGGAGAACACGTTATGAAAAATGTAGGAAAGAAAGACGCAGCCATTAGATACTTCCTTGCGGCACTGCTCATCGCTGGAGCTGTCTATTTTGGGAAAGATACAGTTACCAAAGCAATCTTGGTTGTAGTCGCAGTTGGGATCATGTTTACAGCTCGTTATAACTTCTGTCCCATCTATAAAGTATTCGGGATCAAAACCAATAAGAAAGACTAAACATCATAAATATGATGTTTTTTTAAGCATAAAAAAAGTAAACATCTCAGTTTACAGTTTTTTTAAATTGGTGACCCGTACGGGATTCGAACCCGTGAATGTTTGCGTGAAAGGCAAATGAGTTGACCGTTTCTCCAACGGGCCACGATGGCGCCTAAAGTAGGGCTCGAACCTACGACCAACCGGTTAACAGCCGGTTGCTCTACCACTGAGCTATTTAGGCAAGTGCTCAATAAATATAACACAAGTGTTCTTTTTTTTCAAGACAAAAGTGTTAAATAGGCGTTTCAAAGATTGGAACTTTCTCCTCATGGACATGAGACAAATTCTTGACCCATTTTTCTTTCTTTACTAGACCATAGGCGAAGAAGAATTTAAGGAAATCCGTGCTTTGTCCTACCAGGTAGATGACATAGACATTCCAGTTGGTAAAATAAGCTACTGCACCTACTACAGGAAGATTAACCAACCACATAAATACCGCATCCATCAATAAAGTAGACTTCGTATCGCCACCCGCTCTTAAGATAAAGAAGCACTGAGCGTTGGACATATAGAGCCAAAACATACAGGCCATGATCCTTAAGAAAGCTTCTGATGTCGCTCTTGAGACTTGGCTTACATCATACCATTGAGGTACGATAAATGAAGCCCCGAACATCAAGATACCTAGTAAAACTGCCAACATTTGAGAGAAGTGAATCAGCTTATAAGCATCTTTACGTGCTTCATCAAGTTTATTGGCGCCTAATGCCTGGGAAATAACGACAGTCGTGGCGACCATCATCCCACCAAATAAGGTAAAGAAAAGATCAGCGATCGTACTTGAGATAGACATCCCTGCCATAACCTCTGTACCTCGAGTTGAATAGAACTTAAATAGAAGACCCATTCCGGCTGACCAAAAGATCTCATTGGTGGTTAGTGGGATGGCTTTTAAGGTAATGGCTTTTTCTAAACGTGTTGAAATCTTAAACAAATCTTTGATCTTGGTGTTAAAGATAAAGTGTTTCTTTTTTAGGACGATCGCAATAACGATGACTTCAACGACACGCGCAATAACGGTTGCGATCGCAGCACCTTGTACGCCCCAACGAGGAAAACCGAAATTCCCGAAGATCAAACAATAATTAAAGAAGGCATTGGTCAGTATCGCTACGATGGATGTATATAAAGGAATCTTTGTTTCACCAACTGAACGTAAAGCACTACTTACTACCATTGAGAAAGTCATTGGGATATAAGTCAATAAGGCCAACCTTAAGTAAGCTGTGCCTTGTTCAATGACCGCAGGGTCACTGGTAAAGAAACGAAGGATGGCTTCTGGGAAAATAAATCCAATTACAACGAAAGGCAAGATGACCACATAGCTTGCGATGAGTGCATATCTAAAAGACTGCTTCACATGTTCTTCATCTTTAGCTCCGAAGTATTGAGCGATAAAGATACTTGCTGCACCAGAAAGACCCATGATGGCAAACATGGCAACCATATAGAATTTATTGGCAGAAGCAACTCCAGCGATGGCCGCATCACCCAATTGTCCAACCATCAAGTTATCCAATAAGTTGACACTGGATCCAATCAATTGTTGAAGCATAAAAGGCACCGCTAATGCTAAGACGCGGAGATAAAATGCCTTGTTTTCTTTGAAGCCTTTTAGTTTAATCATGTTTTTCCGATCTATAAGATAAAAACCACAACTTCGTGGTTTTCGTAGAAAATGGTGGAGCTTAACGGGCTCGAACCGTTGACCCCCTGCGTGCAAGGCAGGTGCTCTCCCAACTGAGCTAAAACCCCGATATTGTTGGATATGGTGGGCCTGAATGGACTCGAACCAACGACCTCGCCCTTATCAGGGGCGCGCTCTAACCACCTGAGCTACAGGCCCATACCACAACCGAATGCTTTATAAGTTTAACATTATGCTTAAATGATGTCAATAAAAAGCGATGTTTGTCTCTAAATAAGTGTAAAAACAAAAAGGCTTTGAGCCTTCCTGTTTTCTAATCAATTTATAGGTCGTTAAATCAACTCAAATGTACTTTCTTTTGAATCAACTGGGATGAGTTCTTGTTTGTGATCTTTGATCGAGATACGCTTGATATTTAAGATATGTTCAATAAGATATAGTGCCTTATTTTCTGGTCCTTGTATCTCTAATTCGATCTCACCTGAGGGTTTATTATTAATGAACCCGGTAAGCTTTAAACGATGAACGAGGTGCTCAGTTTCTAAACGAAGTCCTCGATGTTGAAGTCTACCAGAGAATAAACAAAGCATCCGAACTTCTTCGTCGGGTTCAAATTCAGGTATTGATAAATCTCTTACCTTATTTATGATGTACTGATTACGAGCCTTCTTTAGCTTGCTTTTGATGCTCATGGTATACCTCAAATAAATCTTAACATAAATAAGCACTAATATAACATATGACTTTAAGTCAATGGAAACTCATAAAAAAACCTGTATACAAGATACAGGTTTTTAGATCCATTAACGTTTGGAGAACTGAGGAGCTCTTCTGGCTTTCTTGAGACCGTATTTCTTACGTTCCTTACCACGTGAATCACGTGTTAGGAATCCAGCTGCCTTTAAGGCAGGACGGTAATCAAGGCTGGCTTCCAAGAGTGCGCGGCTAATGCCGTGTCTCATGGCACCGGATTGACCGGTATAACCACCACCGATAACGTTGATCAAGACATCGAAGCTGTTAAGCGTTTCAGTCAATTCTAACGGTGAACGGACGACCATTCTGAGGGTTTCTAACGGGAGGTATTCATCTAAAGTTTTATCGTTGACGGAGATGATACCAGTGCCCGGTGTCATATAAACACGAGCGATGGATGTCTTACGTCTGCCGGTGCCCAAATATTGGACAGCTGCTTTCTTTTTCTTTGCGACCATTTTTCCTCCTAGCCCTTAATCTTCATTTCTTTTGGCTGTTGAGCCGCATGCGGATGAGTAGAGCCTGTGTAAACGAATAAGTGCAGTCTCTGTTTGTCACCCAGTTTCGTATGAGGAAGCATCCCGTGAACGGCCTTTGTGACCCATTCTTCTGGATATTGTTCACGCATAATCTTGGTAGATCTTACACGTAAGCCGCCTGCCCATTGTGAGGTAGCATAATAGTTTTTCTTAAACTCTTGATCTCCAGTAACGACAACTTTGTCGGCGTTAATGATGATTACAAAATCACCGGTATCCACATTTGGGGTATATGTAGGCAAGTGTTTGCCTCTTAATACTGTAGCAACCTCAGTTGCTAATCTTCCTAATGTTAATCCGGCTCCGTCAACAACATACCATTGACGTACAACTTCTGCTGGTTTGGCCATCGTAGTTTGGCGCATAGTTTTTTCTCCTAACCATTGTAGTTTCCGGGGCTACATTGGCATAAAGTGCCGATTACCATTGTAATCAATATAAGCAAAGGTGTCAAGGGTTATTTCTTGACACCAGTGTTAAGTTGACTTATTTATGAACTCTAGGCATTTTAAGCTCTTTTAATGGGTTAATCCCTAATTTCTTTAAATATTGCTCCGCTTTTTCGATCGTCTCATAATCGATGAGATCTAGTGGAGAATGGGCATCAACCCCAATCATCACAGGTCCTTGTATCTTCGCTGCGAGTTCCCAAAACTTAGGATAAGGATAGGTCATTCGATCGAATCGATTACGTATGCCTCCTAAGTTATATTCCACAGGGATATTGAGTTCTTTCGCTTTCTTTAAGATACGAATACTCATCTCAGTAGCTTCAGGAGTCCATTTATCCATACTTCTTACGAAGATGTCTGGATGGGCAAAGTAATGGAAGAGGCCACTTTCTAGTGCATTCATCGTATCTTCTTCATAATCTCTTAAGAGATTTTCAGTATCGTTATAATGACCATAGTATCGACCATTGGTCTCAAAGAGATGGAAGTGATTGCCTAAGACGACATAATCCAGTTGATGGGTATCGATCAAGCTCTTTAATTGATCCATTCTTCCTTCATAATACTCTGCTTCTACTCCTAAATAGATTTTGATTCGACTCGCATATTGACGCCTTAAGGCATTGATATGATGGACATAGTCTTCCATAAGAGAAATATCCATCCTTATGTTTCTAGAATCTAAAGGATGATAAGGCCAAGGACTATGATCACTAAAACCAAGTTCACTTAAACCAGCTTCTAGTGCTTTCAATACATAGTCTTCATCTGTTCCTTCAGCGTGTCTACAACGCATCGTATGAGTGTGGTAATTGGTAGTGATCATTGGCCCTCCGGGTATTCGACTTCCGTCAAATAAAGACCGCAGGGTTCAGCTACACCACTATACGCTGTCTTATCTTTTGATTCTAAAATTCTCTTAGCATCAGAGATCTTAAGCTTACCTTTACCGATATCGATGATACAAGCCATCATCATTCTGATCATGTGTCTCATAAAGCCATCACCTTCAATCGTAAAGCGTAAGACATCTCCTTCATCTTCTAATTCAAAACGGAAAATGGTCCTTACTTGATTGGGTGTTTCCGCAAAACTGTTTCCACAGAAAGCACTGAAATCATGGGTCCCTATAAATACGCTCATCGCTTTACGCATGTTGTCTCGATGTAGATGAGGCTCTATACACGCATGTGTTTCATAGTTGAACGGTTGGATCTCTCCTTGATAGATAAGATACTCATATTGTTTACGCACGACTGAATATCTTGCATGGAACTGCTTAGAAACAAACAATACTTCTATAATTTTGATGTCCATAGGTAACTGTCGATTAAAGGCCTTCATCCATTCTGCTTCGTTTAGATTGAGCTCTGTATCAAAATGAAAAACCTGCCCCAACGCATGGACCTTAGCATCGGTTCTTCCTGAACCTACGACTTGGACATCACGTTGATGCATGGTTTTAAGGATGTCTTCTAATAGACCTTGGATACTTGTAACGTTGTTTTGGACTTGCCAACCATTATAATGGGCTCCATGATACATTACAGTGCATTTGACGCGTTTTAGAGGCTTAACCATATGATTACTCCCAATAAGGATAAGACCCCACCCATCATCACTGTGTCCCTATAGGTAGGTTTCAGTTGTTTATAACGAGTACGATGTTGAGCCACTACATAGCCTCTGGCTTCCATAGCATCAGCCAATTCTTCAGCTCTTTGAAAACTAGAAACAAACAAAGGAACGATCAAAGATAAGATGGCCATGATCTTCTCTTTAAATGAGCCTTCTTTAAGATCTACACCTCGGCTCGCTTGAGCTTTCATGATTCGATTCGTCTCATCGATAAGCGTAGGAATAAAGCGTAAGGCAATAGAGATCATCATTGCGATCTCATGAGATGGTAGACCTATTCTTTTAAATGGACTCAAGAGATCTTCGATACCTAAGGTAAGATCCATAGGTTTAGTAGAAACCGTTAATAAGGTCGTAATGATGATCATCAGGGTCAATCTCACCATAATGTATAGCGTCTGAAATACAGCATCACTGTATAAAGTAAAACTGTAGATATTGAATAAGACATAACCTGTTCTTATGACCAAAGAGTTGATCACAAACAAGAAGCTCAACATAAAGATCATAGGCTTCATCGACTTTAAGATCATCTTAAGAGATATCTTCGTAAACAATAAGGCAATAAATACAAAAGCCGCAATGACCCCATATCCAATAAATCCAGATGGGAAAAATACCGACACCATCAAGATAAGCATCCCTAAGATCTTAAATCGTGGATCGAGTTTATGAGTAAAGGTATTTAAAGGAATGTATCTTCCTAAGGCGATGTTATTCATCGTTTGATCTCCTTAGAAATGGCTTCCGCGAGATCTTCTAAATATCGCATCGGTTGTTTAAACTCAAAGCCTCCATCAAGTAATGCTTCTTTAAACATTAGAAGCTGAGGAAGGTTCATTTGTATATCTTCGACTTGGGTCTTTCTTTCAAAATAATCAGTCACTCTTTGATGATTGATGACTTCTCCATCTTTCATGACGACCACATTATCGCAATAGTTTATGACATGTTCCATATCATGGGTAACGATAAGGATGGTCTTCCCATTTTCTTTATTGAGTCTTAAAAAGAGTTCCATCATGGCTTTAGATCCTTGAGGATCTAAACCCGCTGTAGGTTCATCTAAAACCAAGACATCTGGATCGATCGCTAAGATACCTGCGATGGCGACTCTTCTCTTTTGTCCTCCTGAGATATCTAAAGGTGATTTCTCTGCGAAGCTTTCATCTAGACCTACCAGTTTTAACGCATTCATCGCTAAAACCTTGGCTTGAGCTTCAGGAACTTTAAAGTTTAAAGGTCCAAACATAATGTCTTTTAGAATTGTCTCTTCAAACAATTGGTATTCTGGAAACTGAAAAACTAAACCTACTCTTTGTCTTAAAGACTTAAGTTCTTTAGGTTTATGTTTATTCGTGATGGTTCGATCTAAAACCAATACTGTTCCTTCTGATGGTAAGAGTAAGGCATTGAGATGTTGAACTAAGGTACTTTTACCTGAGCCTGTAGGACCGATAATAGCGGTTACTTTTCCCATCTCAAAAGCCAAGTCGATATTCTTAAGTGCCTCATACGCAAAAGGAGTGTTTGGGGCATATTTAAAGTTTACTTTTTCGAACGCAATAGGCATAGTTCAGCCACCATCCTTTCCGTATCTAAGGTCTCTTTTAAAACGATACCTTTACGTTTTAAGGCATTGGCTAGTTTTACACTAAATGGGGCATCTAGTTTAAGTGAGATCATTTCTTTCTCATCGATCATGATTTTAGAAGGATGTCCATCTTTGACGATCTTCCCATCAAACATGATCAAGACATGATCAGATTTCTTAACTTCTTCGATATCATGCGTAATGGATAAAATGGTCATCCCATACTCTTTATGAAGAGCATTGACCAAGGCATTTATTTCAGACTTGCCTTCAGGGTCCAACATACTTGTAGCTTCATCTAAGATCAAGATCTCAGGTTTCATCGCTAAAACACCAGCGATCGCAACACGTTGTTTTTGTCCACCAGATAAGCGGGTCGGTTCTTGATCAAGATACTTACTCATATCGACTCTTGCCGCATAGTTATTGATGATGTCATCCATTAAGGCAGGGTCTACTTGATGATTCTCTAATCCAAAGGCGATATCATCTCTTACTGTAGCGCCTATGAATTGATTGTCTGGATTTTGAAATACGATACCTATCTTACGACGAATGACATCAAGATTGACTTCGGTGAGTTCCAGATCATCGATGAGGATTTCTCCTGAGCCTTTCTCTAATAGACCGATAAGAAGCTTCGCAATGGTGCTCTTACCTGATCCATTATGACCGATAAGAGTTGTATAAGAACCCTTCTCAACCGTAAAAGAGACGTCATTGACGACGTCTGTTTCTAAATCATAGGAAAATTTTAAATGGTTTACTTTAATAGGGTTCAAATCTTCTCCACCTTTATTCGCTAAAATCCCAGCCTAAGTATTTCAGTTTGTGTGTTTTAGCAATCTCCGCTGTAAATATAACAGCGTCTAATATCGTTTGGGCATCTGCTTTTACTTTCTTCTTAAACATCATACGAGCTGTTCCTACGACCTTTTCATAGCCATTGGCGATCAGAAGTACTTCGACTTCTGGACCTTTGGTTTCATCAGTTGCGATGTATTGGACCAAGGTAATGTTTTTCTTAGGATCCAAGGTTTTAGTCATCTCAGCTATTTGGGTACTATAACTTTGAGTCAATGATTTCGATAAAGTACTCTTAGGGGGTGCTTTTGGAAAAACAGTTGTGGACTCTGGAAGTTCAACACTGACAGATGGTTTGATGTCTTGGGTACGCTTGATCTTACTCACGACATAAGCACTGGCTGCTGCAACGCCTACCAAAGCGATAAGTTTAGTTCTTGTTTTCATCATTTAACCTCGCATGATTATTTTACCATAAAACACTAATATTTACGGCTTATGAGTATTAAGCCATCCCCTATTTCTAAGTCGATCACATTTAAATCGCTCTCATTTAGGATCCATGTTTTGAAGTCGTTGATTTTTCTAACCATTTGTTTTAGATCTCGGCTTTGATCAGATCGCTCTGTTTTAGTTTCCCCATGAAAGTCGATATTATCGACTAGGATATATCCATTAGGATTTAAATAAGGTAGATACTTTAGAAAAAGGGCTTTGTTTTGACTCTTAGGGCCATCAATAAAAATGAAGTCATAGAGTTTAGTAGGAGTATAAGATAAGGCATCACTGTTCTCTACAGTGATTTGATCTTGTAGAGCCATCATTTGAATATTTGATTGAGAGATCTTCGCTCTTTTCTCTAAGAGCTCTATACTTGTGATATGGATATCTTTATTCAATAAGGCCATACTGATCGACCAGATCCCATACCCTGTTCCTATTTCTAAGATCGAAGTGATCTCTTGGCTTAGGATCAAGTGCTCACAGTAGAAAAGACCATCTTGTGTCATCGATGGGATCTTATCTAGTTTAGCTTTGGTTTTGATCTGGTCGAATGTGTTCATCATTAAGAAAAGCACCTTGCGGTGCTTTTAGTGTTATACCAATTCGATGGTGGCCATTTCCGCGGAATCACCCCTACGGGTTCTTGTTTTTAAAACGCGGGTGTATCCCCCATGACGATCAGCATATTTAGGCGCAATGACGTCGAACAATTTCTGTACGGCGGTTTGTCCAGTTGCTTTATCAGCGACTACATCTTTTACGTAAGACATGACTTGACGACGAGCGTGTAGGTCATTTTTCTTAGCGATGGTAATTAATTCATCAACGACGGAACGTAAGTCCATGGCTTTCATTTCTGTGGTTTCAATTTTACCGTAGACAATCAGGCTTGTTGATAAGTTTCTAAGTAAAGCTTTACGGTGGTCGGCTTTGCGGCCGAATTTACGATTCAACATGTTCAGTCTCCTTTGTTAGTCGTAGTTCTTGAAACCGAGACCCATGGCGATCAGTTTCTCTTTGACTTCTTTTAGGGACTTTTTCCCTAAATTGCGAACTCTCATCATTTCATCTTCTGTTCTCTGAGTTAATTCATCCACAGTTTGGATACCTGCTCTCTTCAAACAGT
>Ga0247840_10004262_pt1 | contig 22849 bp, 28 predicted proteins | sample LaCruzMarch2015__FD_192404 | JGI IMG/M metagenome (GOLD analysis project Ga0247840, IMG submission 192404) | Freshwater microbial communities from meromictic Lake La Cruz, Castile-La Mancha, Spain - LaCruzMarch2015_17m | ecosystem: Environmental > Aquatic > Freshwater > Lake | place: Spain... | reverse complement strand
ATGGGACTGGTGGCGCAAGCCGTCAGTCACCTGCAAGCCGTGTTCAGAAGGGGAGCAATACCTCATCTGTTCGCCGCTTGCGGGAGACATCAACTAGAAATAGCCCCAGCCGGAAATGTAGTCGGACCGGCGAAAGTGAATCGGGCAAGGAAAGTCGCAAAATCAATGCGGATTCCTCGTCGCAAATTCATTGAGTGACGACACATATTGCTATGCTGCTGGAGTGCTTTTTTCTTCGGGCATCGAGATCCGTCGTGGTTTTATGTGAAAAAGCGGCCTATGACACTTTCCCCGAATATGTTATGTGGGCGGCCGAGTGTGCTTTTAGACGTGGCGTGGACGTTAGAATCCTTTGTAAAACTGATGGCCGTTGCCAATCTGCAACCTCTTTGGCCTATCAGAATCTCTCTGGGTTTACCCGGGCTGGGTACATCCGAATTCCTGCTACATTCGCCGTAGTGGATGGCGTTGGATTTAGGTTTTGTGCTGGGACTGGGCAAGCCGCCTCTGCGACGATGAACAATCCGCATTTGGCAAAACAGTTAACTTCAGTGTTTGATGGGCTTTGGTGGGGACGTCCGGCGGGCGCTCGGTGACCACCAAGGAGGCTACCATTGGTTTCTCGAAGTTTTATTTAACCTTGCGCTTTTTGAGTATATTACGCGTGATACATAATTTGGATTATGGATAAAGACCTTTTTGACGAAATTTTGACGGCCGCCAAGCCGTTTTACCCTGACAGCGACCCTGCGCATGACTGGGGGCATATTTGTCGGGTTTTTGCGTATGCCCACAAAATTTGGCGGCAGGAAGGCGGCGACCTTGACATTATTACAGCGGGGGTGTTTTTCCATGACTGCGTGAATCTTCCAAAAAATCATCCGCAGAGCAGCGAGTCTGCAACCATGAGCGCGGAGCGTGCTGTCGAGGTTCTTAGCGGAATACCTGCTTTTCCGCAACACAAAATCCCTGAGGTGGCTGTCGGCGTTACGGAGCACTCCTTTTCAAAAGGCCTTCGTCCTTCGACGCTTGAGTCTAAAATTATCCAGGACGCGGACCGTTTGGAGTCCACGGGAATCATCGCCCTAATGCGAATATTCACGGTTTGCGGCAAACTCGGGCGGCCGATTTTTAACTGGCAAGACCCGTTTTGCGATGAGCGCGAGCCAGATTCTCGCTATGGGCTTGATCTGGTTTATAGTCGCATCCTTAAAATTTCGTCCATGCTGAACACAGAGACGGCTAGGGCTATCGCGAGAGAAAGCGACGAGCGGACACGGCAGTTTATGGCACTTTTGAAGTCCGAGGCAGCCATGTTCCCTACTGAGGAGTGTCACTGGGACGACAAGCTGGAATTTCCGAACGACGATTAGCGATGGCACAACCGCGTATTATCGAGGGAGATTTGTTGGCTCAGCCTGTTGATGTCATCGTTAATCCGTGGAATCGCAACCTTATTCCTTGGTGGCTGCTTTTGCCGCGTGGTGTTTCTGGCGCGATAAAGGCGCGGGCAGGACTTGCGCCTTTTTGGGAGCTGGGCGGCAAGGGTGTTTTGCCCCTCGGTGGAGCCGTTGACACGGGCGCGGGCAGATTGCCGTTTAAACGCATTATCCATGTTGCAGCCTTGCATCATTATTGGGTTGCCGACGAAAATACTGTTTTTGTTAGCACGAAAAACGCCTTAGGGCTTGCCGAGAACCTGGGCGTTGATTCAATCGGCATACCTCTCATAGGCGCTGGGACTGGCGGAGTTGGCCACGAGCGAAGCCTGCTAACCATACTGCGCGCTTGCGAGGGCGCTCAATTAGATATCACTATTGTGGTCTGGCCAATTCCCTCGTCGCATGTCACATTACGAGAGATGTTAAAAAGCGTTCGCCTACCCTTTGTGGGTGCGCCTTGTCCAGCAACCAAAACCGTTAACCCTCCCACATAATCGAATATGGCCAAACTCTACTTTTATTACTCCGCAATGAACGCTGGTAAAAGCACCTATTTGCTTCAAGCGCGCTACAACTATCTTGAGCATGGTATGCGGCCGGTATGTTTTAAGCCTGCAATTGACACCCGGAGCTTAGAGATTTCCTCGCGAATTGGGCTGTCCGCGCCTTGTATACCCGTTGGCGTTGGAGACAACATCGTGGAGCTGCTTCCTGAAAAGACGGATTGTGTTCTCGTGGATGAAGCGCAATTTCTGAGCAGGACGCAAGTTGAGGAATTGTGTTATCTTGTCGACACTTTAGGGGTTCCTGTTCTATGTTATGGACTTCGGACGGATTTTCTCGGGCACACTTTCCCTGGTAGCGAGGCTCTCTTAGCACTTGCGGATGTTTTGGTGGAGTTGAAAACGGTATGTTATTGTGGGTCCAAGGCAACTATGAATCTCAGGGTGGACTCTGGCGGGGTGCCGGTTCGAGATGGTGAGCAGGTTTGTATCGGTGGGAACTCCATGTATGTCCCAGTGTGTCGTAGGCATTTTTTCTCCTCAGACGCTGTTCCGGTTTTGGGCCATGTTGTTGCCGATGACGAATCCTAAATTTGACCTTGCCTTTCGTGGTGTGGCGCGTAGTATTGGTTGATGAGGCAACGGCTTTTATCTCTCCTTCTTGTTTTTGCGGCTTCTGATGTTGCGTTTACTGCTGACCGAGTAGCGGCAAATTACAACACGGTGACAGCCCCCCCGCCTGTTCTCGCCGGGCAATCCGCTTTTTCTGTATATCAAAACAACATTGGCGTAGTCGCTCTTGGGGATATCGGCAGTCGCACGAAACCAATTCAGTCCGCCAACATCCCTATTGCGCCGGGGGTTGCCTTTTTGTTTTTTAATCTGAATGGGCAGAAACTCGTTGAGAGCGCGACTGAGGCAGCAGCGGCCAAACCTGAGATTGCCGCGAGTATTGCAATTGCCGCGATAACAAGAAATGTCATTGCGAATGGCTCAACAGACCTAGACCTTGAAATAGCAGACAGCGTTTTGGGGCTGGCGGGGAGGAGAATGTCGCCCGAGCAGGCGCTTCAAGTGATAGCCGTGGCGACTGAGCGATTGAGTGGTGAACCTTTGGCGTTGGCGGTTGAGAGTCTCCGGCTCGCTTTCTTGGATAACTTTGAAGGCAATGTTCGCGGCCAAATGGCTCAAACCCTTGATGCTTTGCTAGTCTCTGAGGGGCTGGCCGCAATTTTTCAAGGATTTGAATATCAAGCCGCTCCTGTGGAAAGCGGTGACCAAGGCGTCGACGATGTTGGCACCCAACCTAACCCTTTTAATGGTGGCGCCGGGGGTGGGGGCTCTGATTTACCGAATCCTCCCCCACCAGTATCGCAAGCACAGCCCTGGATGCACGGAATTTTGGTTTGACCTTTTAAAATGTTTTCCACGCGTCATCTATTTATAGAAACATGCCTGCTTTTGATGTTGGTGTGTTTCGCGTCAGACGCCTCCGCGTCAGATGCCGTTATTCCGGCTTTGGCCGAAGGGGTGGTTATGCGGGATGGCGTGGTTTATCCTGCACATTCTGTCGAACAATATGACGTGAGGGCTGCCGAAGCTACAGTTGCGGCCTGGATTATTGGCGTTGATGCAGGCGGGTCATCTCCCTCGCTGGATGCTGCTATCGCTGAACTTCATTTGTGGGCTGACGCTGATTTTCATGGCGACTTGACTGTTCTTTTGCAGGAAATGTTTGGTGTGGAAACATTTCCGGAGTTGCTAGCTTTGGCGCGCCTACGTCAATGAGGCATAAGTGGCCAAAAGTGGCACGAAAACTCGAGATTTGGCCACTTATAGCAGTGTTGAACATTTTTTAAAACAGAGGTATATTGTTGCTGCACTATCATTCCATGACCGAAAACACGCCCGCTAAACCGCTTAACTTTGCAGTCCTTATTGATGCCGACAATGCAAGCCCTTTGGTCTTTTCAGAAATCCTCTCGGAGGTAGCAAAAATCGGCGAAGTTACCGTTAAACGAATTTACGGCGACTTTTCATCTCCTCATAGCACAAGATGGACAGATGTGATTCATAAGCATGCTGTTATGCCTCGGCAGCAATTTGCGTTTACCAAAGGCAAAAACGCGACAGACATTCTCCTCGTTATTGATGCCATGGACCTACTTCACACGGGGCGGTTTGATGGCTTTTGTCTGGTGAGCAGCGACAGCGACTTTACCAGCCTGGCTATGAGGCTGCGAGACGGTGGAGTGATGGTGGTCGGTTTTGGCGAGAAGAAGGCACCGGAGGCATTTCGTAACGCTTGTCAGCGGTTTGTTTTCACCGAGGTGCTTCGGGACGCAATCAATGCGCCTGCTACCGGTGAAGCAAAAACTGGTGATGAGTTGCAGGAGCCTGTTTTCCCCGATGAATTCTTTTTAGCGGCCTTGGCGCAAGCCAAGGGCGATGCGGAGTGGGTGAATCTTGGCGCCTACGGAACGCATCTCATTAAACTGCGATCCGATTTTGACCCTCGGCTTCTTCGTTATGACCGACTTATCAGCCTCGTTAAGGCCCGCAGCGATTTGTTTGTGCTTAAATATATGAGACTTGGAAATGGGGCGCGTGTGCCGCATATTAAAGAGGCTGGCGCGCAACTTTAATCTTGCATGCTGCAAACCTTTCTTGTATTATATGAATATGGACAAATCTTCAAAAAAACAAACGGCCGCTGTTTCGCTTTTTGCGTCTCGTCGCGAGGCAAATGCTTTTTGTAAAGAATTGCTTGATGGCGTGCCAGGAAACTCCAAGGCAACGGAGAGCGTGACTGTTCGGCTGCGCGGGTTTCTTTCTCAGACGCAGGCTAATCGCATCAAAATTGAACTTGGTGACGGACCTGACGCAGACACCATCGATTTGCGTTTATCGCCCTCCGATTGTCTGATGATTTTGGAGAATATCGTAGCTCAACTTAAACGTCCTGTTGAGAAGTTTGAGTTTGAGATGCTTGTCGCTTTTCGCGATGATCGGCTATCCCCAAAGGCCGGCAAAACGCCAAAACAAAAGAAGAAACCGCAAGCGTAGTTGCATTGGCCGGGCTGGGTTCCTGCCACTAAACCAACAATTATCGTTTTGCGGGATTGACGCGGTGGAGTTTGCTCGTTATTCTTTGCGCCATGAAAACCGAACTACAAAAGCGCCTTTCCATTCTCATGCCCTCGGTTGCAATTGAGACTATTTGGGAGCCAGACCCTGATGCCCAGTGGGATGTTGATTCGGCCACTCTAAAGCGGTCGGATTTTCGAGCGTGGCAGAGCGAAGTTCGAGCGACGGCTGTTGTTAACGGTGAATTGGTTAGCGGGTCCGCGTATTTGGGGGGCACCTGGGAAAAACTTGGCACGCATCCCGCAGAGAGCAACCCCGAGATTTCCGGCTACGAGCTGCAAAAAACAGATGAGGCTATCCGCGAACTTTCTGCATTGGCGCCAAACCTCAAAGTGGGAGGGGCGCTTGCGTTCATTAAATCTGAATTAAAGCACCGATATGACGAGCAATTCCCCACGCACGAACTTACCCTTGCTGGGGCGTCCCGGTCGTCCGAGCGGAGTCATCCACGGGCCGAGCGTCGGGCCGAATTGACGCAGGCTCGGTAACGAGCTATTTATCAGTATGAGCAAACCCACGGTTACAATTAACAATGAGCGGCGGTTGTATGTTTTGACCACCCCTCACGGAACATCGGCGTATGGCTTTGACAACTGCTTTAAGGAGGCAAACGCCTTGGCTGTTCGGCTGGGCCGGTCGCCTCTTCCAAAAGAAAAGATTGGTTCTGAGGAGGCCTACCTGTTCCGCGACTCCTGCATCGACGAGGTGCGCACCAAAGGGATTGACCTTGGGACGTGGTTTGACCCTGATACGCCAAGAGAACTTCGTGAGACTTTAGAGTCTTTGCGCAAATCCGGCACGAGCGTTCGCTTATGGTATGGGGACCCAGACACCGGTAAAACTTGGCTTGAAGAACACGACCTCGTGGGCAAGGTTGGTCGCAGCACGGGTATTTTAAAAGTGCCTCTTCTTGTGGCTAAGGGGGATGATGGCGGCGGAGCAATTTTAACGGCCAATGTGTTGCGCATTGATAGTGCCAAGCTAACAAAGTCGTTTTATAAGCATCCGAAATTTCACGTTCCCGAATTGACGGTCAAGCAGGGGGAGTGTGAGGGGCTTGCTTTTGAGGTTCATGCAGAAGGCGCTTTGCAGGCGCGCTTTGCAGATGAACAGGGCGCAGAGGCCTATATCGCTTTCCAGGAAGGGCGTCAGCCAAGTGGGGGCACTTTGTCTGGTAAAGGGAACAAGGCGAAGTCAGTGTCTTCCGTGAAAGCAAAGACCATTTAATGAGTGCCGGAAGAAAGGTCAACTCGCTTAGCCAGTCTTGGGGAACGCCCGTTAAATATATTGATGCCATAAAAATCTTTTTTGGTGGAAGCATCGATTTAGACCCATGTTCTAATGATTACTCTCTTGTAGGTGCAAACGTCGAATATCGGTTGCCGGCAGTGGATGGGTTAACTGCATCATGGAATTATCCCAGGATTTTCGTTAATCCACCTTATGGGCATGATAGGACGAGAGGGACACGGATTTCGCATTGGCTCGCGCGGTGTGTTGAGGCAAATCGGCTCTACCACTCTGAAGTGCTTGCGTTGGTCCCGGTCGCTACAAATACCGGACACTGGAAGGCTAGCGTTTGGGGAGAGGCTTCCGGAATTGTATTTTTGGCTGATACGCGACTAAAATTCTTGGTCGATGGTCAGCCGGGTGGAAACGGAGCGCCGATGGCTTGCTGCATCGTTTATTGGGGGGGGCGCACAGGTGATTTTCGAAGCGTGTTTTCTCCATTTGGCGCCGTAATTATTCTCTAAAAAAGCGCTCGACTTTTCGGCTTTTGTTTGGTATCTTCGGCTTATGAGTCTTCCCGATTTTGATGGTATGTAGTGCGCTGTTCTTTGGTTTCGCATGGTGCGTGACCTTTTCGGACTGCGTCGCTACATACGATGCTTACAGAAACAATTCAGGATTATGTCGATGTCGCTCCCGGTGAGCGGCTGGTTTTGTTGTGGTCGCCGTGGGTGCGCGGGGCTACATTCTTCCTTTTCCGCCGGGGTGGGGTTCCTGGTATTTCTCATCCAAAGGGCGGGCATTACTATCGGCACCCCAAAACATTTGCACTTCTTCGAGAGGCTGCGCTTGATAAGGCACCGTGCAGCATGGCCGATGACACTTTGGTTGACGTGCCTAAACTGCGGCAAAAGCTCGGACGGATTCCAACACTCTACGACGATGTCATTCCTGGGCGGACTCGTAGCTGGAAAAAACATCGGAGGACGCAATGGAGGCCGAAATGAAATCCAAGCTCAAATGTAAGACGCCGGCGAAGGCGCAGGTCAACTTTCGAAAAGCTCAACGGACGTCTATGAATCGCCGCGAGCGGAGAGAGTGGCGATGGCTTAAATCTCCTTCTTGCCACAACTCGCGGTATGAGATATCTTTTTCTACGCATGGATAAGAAATGCACAAGCGGAGCGCGCGTTGCAGTGCCCGGTGTTCGGGCTTCTGGCGCGTTAAAGAAGGCCGGTGCGATTATGGCGTTAGCCAAGCGGGGCCAAATAGACAAAGCTTATGCGTGTCTTGAAGCGGTGTATATCGAATATACGCGGCTGAAAGTTGATGTTCCGAACGACTATATTTTGGTGCATCTTGCTCTTCTCGGTGCCGAAGTTGCCATTGAGCAGCGGCGGGCGTAAGCGGTGATTTTTGCTTCTTTTTTTGAGCGAGGCGGTGTATCTTTCTTGTGTGAAGTATTCTTGTGAGCCTGGTGATGCGCTGATGTTTGAGCCCGGGAAGCGGTTTTTAACTCTGCATGTTGTTAATAACGCCGGAGGGTGGGGTGCTGGGTTTGTGCTGGCCATTAGCCGGTTGTCTCCGGTGCCCGAAGCGAAATATCGGGCGTGGTCGAAAATGCCTGGTTTTGGGCTTGGCTTCGTGCAGCCTGTTACGGTGTCTCCTGAGTGGTGCGTGTTGAATATGTGCGCGCAGAACAATTATCGAACCGCTAAAAACCCGGTTCCCCTTGATTATGCGGCGCTGCAGACTTGTCTTGTTAAGGCGGCACATGTTGCATGCCGGTTTGATATTGTGCAGCTTCCAAAAATTGGTTGCGGGCTGGCGGGTGGGGACTGGGAGGAGGTTGAGCCTCTGATTATTTCCGCGTTTTTGAGGTTCCCCGGGGAGGTTCGGGTTCGCTACCAAGACTAATGGTCTTGCGGGTGCCGACGAGATGAGCTATTTTGACCAAATGCAGCCGCTTGTCACGCCGCCGGAGATACTTTCAGTTTACAGCTTTGACTTTCCGTTTTTCTTTGGCGGGTCACTGGGGTTGTTTTCTATTTCACTGGCCCTGCTAATTATCCTTACTGTAATCATTCCGATTGTGGTCCGTTCGCGAGAGACGTCTGGGCTGATTTGTGCTACTCTTTTGAAGTATGGAATTGGGCTGGCGGTTGTTTTGTCTCTTTTCGGCGGATATTACTACCAAGACTTTCAACGGGCCGCTTTTGCCGATGCTCTTGCGCAGACAATTGCTGAGCGGAGCATCCCAGAAATCGGGCATGCTGACAGTCATGGAAACGTTATTGTTTCGATGGGCGGTGTCGCATATCGGGTTCCTGGGTCTGTTCTTCACGATTTGCGCGACCGTCTTTTCCAGCCGAGACACATTAAATTTGATGTGCCCGAGCTTATCAAATCCCCGTAGCAGTGGATACCCCTCCCTATCCCACGCCCATGGCGCCTCTTTATGGCGTTTTTGTGTTCCCTGACAAGCAAGGGCCTTTTGTTCCTTTATCCCGTGGGAAACAGTGCCGAACATGGCGGCCTGGGCTCGCTCTTGTTTCAGCCGCTCCTGGAAAGGCGTTTTATGCTAGCGACGAGCAAATCGAGCAGCCTTACGCATGGGACATATGTGCGCTGCCGGATGTCTATTATCCATACAATGACATCTGCCATGCTGTTTTTTTAACGGAACACCCTCGACTAATGTTTTATGGCGCACATCGCGACGGACAGCGGAACGGAGTCGTTCCTGAATTCTTTTCCTGCCACAAGGATGATATGATTCCAGTAATGTGCGTAATGGATGTCTTCAATAGGAACAGCATTACTATTGAGTGGCCGCAGGCTTTTGATGCCGCCCTGAAAACACGCATGGTGGCGCGGGCTTATTTGCCTTCTCGCGGAGGTGGTTTTGCGATACCTTGTGGAGAACTTCGCGAATATAACCGGGAGGCGCTCGGATTTAAGAATATCCAGGGGCAATTTGTTCCTTATCGCACGCGGCCGGACATTTACCTTTCTGTTCGAGAGCCTAAGTCGCTAGCTCACTCATGTGAGGCTTTCGAGGTGGCGTGCCATGGTAGTGGGGGCCGCGTTTTTTTGAGGGGAGTTAGGGTGGCTGTGCCGGACTTGGCCGCTCGGCAGAACCCAGTTTTTGGAAAAATTTCGCCGGGCGGCACAATTAAGATTCTAGAGGACCCGCCGCAACACCTATTAAACAAATTCTACCCCCTTGTTTGCTCTGCCGATATGTCAGATGTCCCTGACCAATCGCTACCTTCTCTTGTAGGTGTCCCAAGGGTTACTGGAACGGTTTTTGGGGTGATTGTTGATGCGAATTTCAATTTTGATTTTCCGAAGCCTCTCAGGTTTCGGAACGGCAAGGGCGAGGCGGTTATCTTCTCGAATTCGGCCGAGAACTACCTGAGTGTTCGCAAGGCGTCTGCCACTTTAGATCTTTCTGGTGTGCCGACATTTTCTCTTTATACGAGAGATGGGTTGTTGCCGGGGAAGTTTATTGAGGTCAGTAGCGTCCGAGCCTTACCGCCAAGGCGATGTGTAGCGCAAAAAAGCAGGCTGGTTGCTTTGCGGCAGATGTATCCCGGTATGCCGGCCTCCTATCTTCAATGGGCGGACGCTGAGATTCGGCAACATTATGAGGCATCCGCTTCGGCGAACGTGCAGCTATCTACCATTCCCAATGAGGCAGGGTGTGCGTTTTTGAATGTTTCGGGCGCCTTGGTTCACGCGCTCAGTAAGATAGGTTCTTTTGCGGAGTTTTTTCCGCAGAGCCCAGTTACCGGGGCCGTTTATGTGCGGCCTTTTTCATTGTGCGATGTTTTGGCCATTGATGGGTTTTTAGATGCGCTTCGTGGAGTCGCCGGATCTGCCTGGGGGGACTTTTTGTCTATCCTTGCTGATGATGGACTTCGCGACCGAGTCTTGGCGTTAGCGATTTTGAGGTAAAATCCGGGCGGTCTGCGTATCTTGCCTGTATGAAAACTTTGATTGCGTTGACTTTTCGTCTTTTGGAGTGGGTAAAGGAAAGTGCGCCGAGGTCTGGGTTCGTTGAGTGGCGGACTGATGATGGTCGGGCTGGGAGGAATTTTTTCAAGGGTTTGTCTCGCGGCGAAGTTGATATATTTGCGAGCGGGGTGTGTAGGATTATTCCTGGGTCACAACGGGCTTGCGTCCCTGTTACGATTACTTATCGTATCGTATCCCGGTTTGACGGGCGGGCGGTTCTGCGGCGCGGCGCGGGGTGGGGAAGTGGGCCTGCTAATTTGCAGAATGCTGTTTAGCGGTTTGCTTTTTTGAGATTTGGTTTATGATTTGCAAGCATGAAAATTCCTGCCGCCGCTAAATATTCGCCGCTGCCGAAACCGGATTTCTCCGGGCGCACATGGCCGAATAAAACCGTTTCGTCTGCTCCAATATGGTGCAGCGTTGATTTGCGTGACGGAAATCAGGCTCTCGCGCAGCCGATGAGTGTTTCCGAGAAACTTGAATACTTTGAAATGCTGCTTGCCGTCGGGTTTAAGGAGATCGAGGTTGGTTTCCCTGCTGCATCACAGACGGATTATGATTTTTGCAGGCTCCTCATTGATGAGGGACGGATTCCGACTGATGTCAGTATCCAAGTATTGTGCCAGTGTCGAGAAGATTTAATTTTGCGAACTCTGGATGCGATTGCTGGCGCTAATAACGCCATTTTTCATCTTTACAACTCAACATCGCCTAAGCAGCGTGAATATGTCTTTGGTGCATCGCGGGAGGATGTCATCCGTCTTGCTGTTACATCCGTCGAGTTTCTGAAAGAAAAGCTTTCCGGCGGGGGGCATCCGGGGCTTCGCCTGGAATACTCTCCTGAGAGTTTTAATAGCACCGAGCTAGACTTTGCCCTCGAAATTAGCAACGCGGTGGTGGACAGTTGGGGGGGGGCTGTTATCCTCAATCTACCGGCCACTGTTGAGTATTCTACGCCGAATGTTTACGCAGACCAGATTGAGTGGATGTCCACGCATTTGGCCAACCGCGACAAAATTACGTTATCTGTTCATACGCATAACGACAGAGGCACTGGTGTCGCCGCGACTGAGCTTGCAATGCTGGCCGGGGCGGACAGAGTCGAGGGGACTCTTTTTGGGATTGGGGAGCGCACCGGCAATCTCGATATCGTTACAGCAGCCCTCAACCTTTATACCCATGGAGTTGCCCCGGGCCTTGACTTTGGGAACCTTGATACCATTCGGAGCGTCTATGAAAGGTGCACGCGAATGACTGTTCCTGCCAGGCAACCGTATGTAGGCGAGCTGGCTTTTACTGCGTTTAGCGGGTCCCATCAAGATGCCATTAAGAAGTCCTTGGCCTATCAGCGCGATGGACGGGTGTGGGATACACTTTATATCCCTATTGACCCATCAGACATCGGGCGCACTTACGAAAAGGTTGTTCGAATTAATTCACAATCTGGAAAAGGGGGAGTGGCCTATGTTTTGGAAAAAGATTTTGGCTTTATTCTTCCAAGGTTTTTTCAGAAAGAAATGGGCCGGGTTGTCAATGATTTATCCGACCGTGATGGGGGAGAACTTTCTGCCAGCGATGTTATGCTTGTCCTAACGGATTCTTTCATTAACCTGTCGGCGCCGCTTACCCTTGGTGGCTTTAAGACCATTGAAACACTCGACGGGGTTCTTTGTTCGGCAGAGATTCTTCGCGATAATGTGCAATATCAGATAAAGGGTGAAGGCAAAGGCCCTGTGGCTGCTTTTTTTAATGCTCTTCGCGGCATAAATCTTCCTGCTTTTAATATTGCTAACTACGCCGAGCATTCTCTTGGTTCCGGTGCGGGTATGTGTGCCGTTGGATATATTCAAATTGTCGATGCCAGCGGACGGTCTTTTTTTGGTGTTGGGCAAAATTACAGTATTGAGATGGCTTCCATTTTGGCACTCCTAAGCGCAGTCAACAAAAAACTCAAACTTGATATTCAGCAGCACAGCCATGGCGACGCCAATTCTTAACACTTTCTCTATTATGACTATTCCAAATTCCATGCCTGTCGAGTAGGTTTTCATATGCCAGGGTTTCAAACTTTACTTGAGCGAGTGAATGCTTTTTGTGATGGGCTGAACATTAATCGTCCGCACGAAATGAAACTTCGGCTTGTTTATTTGCTGTTTGTTTTCGTGGCCGGGGTGACCTGTTTTGTTTGCGCAGCGGCGGTTTGTGCATGTTTTCTCGTTATTCTTGCCGGTATCAACCCCCTGTTTGCTGTGCTGAGCATGACTGGTGGGGCGGGTTTGTTTGCTGTTTCACGAAATTTTCGCGAAATTGGCCGCAATCGATTTGAATTTGACCGGCTTGAAAATCTTCTCGAGTCATCTGCCCAAGGGAAACCTCAAATCGCTCCTGATGTTCAGACGCTTTTAGACGAGATGCGCAGGGCGTCGGATGTTTTTGAAAAACAAGAGATTCGCGAAAGGCTTATTGCGATTGCGCGAGACGACGCCGATGTGACAGAATTTCTTCGTAAACACGGTGATGCTCGCCTTGCCTGGATGCTTGACCGGCAACCGGCAACTAAACGCTGATTCGGGTATTGTCTCTGGGGAGGGCGGCGTGTCCCCTGCTCGTCCGGCCTGCCAAGCCGCGAATGTCAGGTTCCTTTGTAAACCTTTTGTTTAGCGGGATGACCTCCCCTTTATCATCTCTTTCAATTGACTCAGCGGATTTGATTTGCCATGCCTCATTTACGCGGACGTCGAAGCTACCATCTTTAAATAACATAACTTGACCATCGAATCCGCGCGCGGCAACGTCTACGCTTGGCTCTCGGACATCCGTAAACGCCGTAAATTGCTTTGGGTCTTCTCCGTCAAAGACCTCTGGATTTGTGACTTTAACGTAGGCCCGATACATTTTTGGGTCAGATTCGCCGAAGTCTTTTGCGACCTCGCAAAACCCTTCTGCGTAGGACAGGTCAGTTGTGAAATATGTTCCGAACTTTGCCATGAAAGCGTTCCCTTCGAGCGAAGCAGAACGCGAGCCATGATACACTACTAACGGGACCTCGGCGCGGCCAGGGATTTTCACGGAAAATCCAGCCTCTTTTGCGGCTTGGTCAAGGAGTTCCTGGGCTTTAACTAAATCACCCGATTCGACGGCTTTGGTATACGCTGACATGGCTATTAGCGGTGAGTCCGGGAGCGCTTTTTGTGTGATAGTCCAACTGGACGGTTGGCGGGCTCCAAGGCATGGGCGTCGGGCGTCGGGCCGATGGTCTCAGATTTATTTAGGCATTCCAGGATTCGGTGGATGTAAGGCTTTGTTTCCTCGGCGTTATTGTATACGAACACCAGAGCCAATTCTCCTTTTGGCGTGAGAAGATCCTGGTGGATGGTGGCTACGGGATTCGCGGGGCCGATAATACGAGGTTGGCTAACGGTCCATGCACCTGGTTTAGGCGGTGTCAGCTTGCCCGCCAGGGGTAGCAGGAAGTCTTTTATTTGTTCCAAGGAGGTGTGTTTTGGAACCTCGATGGAACTCCCTCTCTTTGATGTGGTCAAAAAAAATCCGTTATCAAAGCCCCATATGCTTGCGCGAAACTCGCCACGGTGGTGACAAGTTGGCGGGCCAAACAGGTCTTGGAATAGCTTACGATTATCTGCAAGCATGGCATTTATGTCGTCAAATGCCATATTTTCGTGCACCCATCTAGCTGCACCTGGCACGTTTTCGTAGCGCGTCAAATCCTTTGCGACTTTATACGCATTGGGGTCTTGTGGAACGACAGCAACTGAATTGAGCATGTTTCAGAGTGTAGCCCGCGAAGATGATTATGGCAAGGCGGAGCGGATTTGCCTTGCTGGAGGTGGTTAAAAACTCATCGGGTTACGCGGCCAGGAAGAAATCAACGCACAGCTTTTTCATAATGATTTTCGTTTTGCGTGATACGTTTGTCGTGTTCGCTGCTCCAAGTATCTAGCAGTCAGCACCTTGATTGCTAGAACAGATCCCTGTAAAGATTTTCGGGGAGCCCGTGAAGACCACGCGCCGGACAGCTTTCCAATTACCGCCGGTTATGATATAATATGTTTTTATGAAGATCGAAAAGTTTACGATGGAGCCTACCGATGAGGCCATGCGGCAGCGCCTTATTAGAGGTATATCAAACGCGGAAAGGCTTGCGTGCATGGCGACGCTTTCCAAGCTAGTTGATGCGTCGACTTATGGACGCGAGCCCACCACATGCTTATCTGCGAAGCATATAATTTCTTTATTGAGCGATTCCCATTCCAAAGCCATTGAGATGGAGACTGTGGAACCGGAACCGCTGCTTTTGGCAGAGGGGTGACCCTTGATTGAAAAATGGGCCGTAGTTAAAGCCACAGATGAACTATCACGCTTTTTCTAATCAAAACTCCGTCGAACGTGCATTCACCGACCAACGTCGGGCGGCTGCATGGATGATTCGCATGGGCCGTGCACTTTTGGCCTCAAATGTGCCAGTCTCTCCGTTTATCAGCCGCGCGGACAATAACGAGAACTTCAATGCTGGATGGCGCCTTATCGAGTGCGGCAAGCGGATGGCAAATGGGTATGGACGAGGACGGGGACAAAAATCTAAGATGCGGAGGCCGGTGGTTGGCCCTGGTGGCGTAATTGGTGAGCGGGTGTGCCCAAAGTGTGACGCAATCGGTATCAGCGAACTCCCGTGTTGGGGGGCCTGGTGTGTTTCCTGTCGGGCGGTTTTTGAGAATAAGAGTTTGTCGGACTTTCAACGCTTTTGACAGTAAACCAAAAATCGGACGATAAACTCGACAGGTTTATCGTCCGATTTTTGGTTTATCGATAGCTAGCCGCGTAGACTTGCGAGGAAATAAAATTCCCTGCCGGTAGGTGTCTAATTCTACCTCAAAGAAAGTTTCATTGGCGTGACACCCAGTTTCGGGCTCAGCCAATATAAATCGTAGTCCAGTGAGAGGCCCTCGTTAAAGAAAAACCACTCAAACGCCTTGCGCACCACATTATACGCGCCGTTGATTTCAGCGTGCACGTATTTGCGCCAATTGCGGGGTTTTCCTGCTCCGTGTCCCTCGTTTCGATACACATGACGGTTCTTCTTTCCACGTTCGCCACCATTCTCTTTTCTCGTCTTCCCTCTCGGGGATAGTCCGGTGCGTGGGGAGGTCTCCTTTTCTGTGCATCCCTCTTTTTGTTTTACATGTTCATAATTCCTCAGCTTCGTGTCGTTGCAAAATGAAATCTTGCTCGTGTAGCTTTCCTCGATTGACACAACGAGAATTCCGGCCTTCTCGCCGGCAGAGCGAAGATTGCTCAGTATTCGTGAGTGGGCGAGCGCGTGGAACTTCCTGTTCATCTCGCCACCCATATTAGATTCTGTTTTCCAATTCTTGTTGAGTCCTACAACGATGGCCTGAATTCCACGCGATGATGCGAGCTTAATCGCCCCTGCTGCTATCTTCTTAAACGCATCGTCGCACCAGAGCTTGTAATCGCGTTTTAGTGCCAGGTATTCCGGGTGGGAATACAACTCGCTATAGAGTGCCCTTATTTGCCGGCTTTCAGCGAACGTCATGCGTTCCCCCTCCGGGAGTTTGTCGCGCTTGCTCAACAATGCTTTTAGCTCAGGCGACACATGAGCCGCCTTCCACTTGTCGATTTTGTAGTTCATCGACATCATTTTCGACACAATGCGGCTACCAGAAACAATCGCGCCATCCGACCCATCGGCAAATGCCATCCCCATCACGTTCGTAATTCCAAGGTCAATGCCCGCCAGGGCGCGTGTCTTCCCGTCTTGCACAAGACTTTTCAATGCAGCAAGCAACATCTCGTCGGTAGGTTGCTTTTGAACTTTTCCCCCACTCTTTGAAACCCGCATTCCTGCCACCTTGTTCGCCATCTCATGCGCCTTCGCCATGAGGCAGCCATCGGGGATTTCAAAATCGACATCGAATACAACCACGAATCTCGGTTCCCCCTGCCCGAACACGACTTTGAACGATTTGGCTCGCGCAGGGTGCGGGATATGCTTTTTCACATCTTCAATCGCCTTGCCCAACGGGTATTTATCCCAGATGCCCTTCTGCCGGGCCGTCAACTGCGTTTTGCCATCAATATCTGTGTTTACGGCCTTCTTACCAATAGGCGGCAGCACCTGGCCATTGGTGCGGGAAATAGGAATATCAAAGGTCGTGAGGGAGTGCCGCCCTTGATAGGCAGGCATTTTTGGGTAACCAGAAAACTTGGCAGGATTAGCCATATATTCCTTCACAGATTTCCGCCAACCCTGCATGTCAGAATAAACTTGCTGAATGACGCTTTGTGCCACGGCAGCCGGCACGGCTTTGTAGGGATGGTTCGGGGCAATGTCGGGCTCCTCACGCACGATGTTGTCAATGAGTGTCGGGTTGAGTATCACCCACGGTGATTTGCGCACATCACCTATTAAGGTTGGCGGCTTTTTCTTGCCTTTCGACTTCTCGATACGCCGGGCGTTAATGAGCGCGATGTGCTTTTCGGCGGCTGCCATCGCCGTAACGACATTGGCATGAATGTCGTCAGTGCGAAGATTCCCTTCTTTGTCAAATGCCGCAAACACATTGCGAATAAAGAACAACGCCCTATGCCTAATGTTCTTGGCTTGAAAGCCCACCGCCTTAAGCGTCTCTCGCATCTCTCGCGTGGGATGCCGTAAAGGAAAGGTTCTCGGGGCAGTGAAAATCACGGTCTTCAAATATACTATGTTTTCGCTAGATAGCGAGCTATTATTTGCTCCATGAAATGCCTCGCGACGTTCCTGCAACCCCGTCAAATCAAGTCTATCACTTCGTTGACTGCAACGGAATTTGCCGACCTGATACCAGCATTCAACAAGGCATGGCAGGCCGCCGAAAAAGCAAGGCTCTGTTTGCGCACTGGGCAGCGCCGACAACGTGCTCTCGGCGGAGGAAGAAACGCAGTGCTGCGCACTTCTCGGGATAAACTCCTTTTCGTTCTTTTTTGGTTCAAGGTTTATCCCACGTTCGACGTGATGGCGTTTTTCTTCGGGATGAGCCAATCACAAGCCTGCCAGTGGGCACACCGCCTGGCGCCCATCCTCGAAGCTGCCCTCAAGCGCAAACTCTGCCTGCCAGAACGAAAAGCTCATAACCTCGCAAAGACGCTGGCTGAATACCCGGCCTTGACGTTTATCGTTGATGGCACAGACCGCCCGGTTTGTCGTCCCAAGCACGGCATGACCCGCAAGGCCCGTTACAGTGGGCGCAAAAAGCGATATGCCGTTAAGAACATCATCGCTGTCAGGGAAAGGCGGGTTGTGCTTTTGGGCAAAACCCGACCCGGTAGATGGCACGATAAGCATTGCATCGATTTCGAGAAGTGGCGGTTCCCACGTGGTTCCACCGTGCTTGGTGACAGGGGATTTGCTGGATACACTCAACCTCATGCCGAGGTGAGAACACCCGAACGTCGGCCCAATGGTAAAAAATCGCGAAACCGACCTTTCAACAAGCGCCTTGCGCGCAAACGAATCGTTGTCGAACATGCCATCGCCGGGGTCAAACGCTCACGCATTTGCTCGGACATTCTGCGAACCAGAAAACCCGGCATTCCTGACAAAGTAATGCTCATCGGATGCGCGCTTCATAACTTCAGGGTTGAGTCCCGCCGCGCCGCATGATAGTCCCACAATGGCAAAGCTTTTCCTCTTCCTTATTTCCTCTCAACTTCAGGTAATATAATACGGCTGTTTTGACTTGTATAATGCTATCGCTTAGTTAAATACAAAGAATAACGATACTCTGTTATTCTGCTTGAATACGCCCTTTATTTCCGTTTTTTTGACGTTCCGATGTATCCATTTGTATCCAGACATTCCCGGTTTTAGCACTCTCTTTCAGGCTGAAAGCAGGGCTGGTTTTCGTTAAAAAAGACCTCCGTATCTTGCTTGTATCTTTTGGGGGATATGTCTAGATCTCCCATACCCTACAGTTCACCCCGAGCCGCAGGCGTTGCGGCTGTTTTTGGCGTTTCGCCGAAAACCTGCTTGGCATGGAACAAGCGGGGCATCATTCACAGCTACGGCATAGGTCATAGTAAGTTCTACGACTGGAACGAGATTAAAGCCGTGATGGCCAGAAACCGCTACCTCTGCGGTGTAAGGCGTTCGGCGGCAAGGTTCACCGGTTGGGATATTATCGAGACTGACCAACCCTCTACCGGGAGGCCGCCATGCTAACCCCGCGTTCCATATCAGGGGATGACTACGGCGATAGGCGCAACACCGTCATGGGATGGTCGAAGCGCGGAATAATCACCAGTCATCAAATCAAACACGGCACCTTTTCGACTGGCACGAGACAGATGTTGTGCAGTGCAAAACCGCTACGCGTGCGGCCCTAAAAGCCCTGCGGCGGAGCTTGACGATTGAGTGCTGATAGCTTTTCTCTTTTTGGCTGGTTTTCCGGCATTCACCAATGGCGCTGTAATTTGCTCGTAAAGTTTGAACAAGAATTCAACGCGGTCGCGGTCGTTTCTAAACGGTTCAGGACGATAACATTTTTCGACGGCCTTATCTAACTCCACGTGTGCAATCGAAAGCTCTCGGGGCATCGCAAGCGGCGCATAGAGTTCTGCTAATGTGCTTGTTGAGTATAATTCTCGGGCAGACACAACGGCCATCGCTTTTGCGCCAATGTCACTTTCTTGCTGTTTTGTTACTGTGGGCCAAGGAAAGTTGTTGTAAACAAGCGTCCCTGAGTAGCGGAAATCAGATTTTATTCGGCCACAAACAATTTTTACCCATGCCATGTGCATAAGTGACGAAATGACGCCAAAGTGATATGGTTCCGGGTCGGGAATCGCCGTGCAACTGTCGTGAATAATGTTTTCTGCCGAGAAAAAGCCGAATGGAATATACGCTCTCGTTTCAGAAGAGTGCCGGGGGATAAGAATGAATCGCTTTGTAGGCTGGCGAATTTCCGCAAAAAGATGCGGTTGCAATGCCTTGTCCCGCGTTGGCGCTTTTTTGCTGGCTAGCCGAAATTCGCGGCAGGCATGAACTCTCTCCTTAATGCCAGGGAGCAGAATATCACGAGGTTGTGCCCCTTCGAGCCAGAGGCACCATCGTTTTCCGTTGTTGAGGTATTCCTCCGCTGAGAGCATGGGCTTTATGAATGGCGCAGCTTGGGGAGAACTCCCCAAGAAAGCTTCTTTGCACTCATCTTCAATTATCAGGGCACCTCCGTCTGCTGGCTTGTTGCCATAAATAGCGGGAGGGACATTGCAGATTGGTTTTCTGGAAGCGTTCAAGGCGAAGTCAGGCCCTTCAATAAGATAGGGGCTGATGTTGGAAACATGAATAAGGGAAGGAACTCCTTTTATATCGGTATATTCGTAGAGTGCCCGGTCGCCATTCGTTCGATTTGCAAAACCAATAATCACAACATGCACGTGCGCTTTTCCACGTGCTTCGCTTTCCCATGCAAAGGTTCGATGAGCAAAAGCAATTTTAATTTGATAGCGAGGGAAAAGGTAATTCCAGAGGACTCCCGCTTGCTCTCCTTGCGTGATGGAATTGGTGGAGACAAATGCTACTTTCGTTTCTTGACTCTCAATGAATGCAGAAGCTTTTACATACCAAGCCGAAACGAAGTCAAGGAGTCCAGCACCTTTGATATTTTCACAAACGTATTCCATATCGCTAGACTGCTCTGGCGACAGTAAATGTTTTCCGATAAACGGCGGATTTCCCAGAATGTAAGAACATTCCTCCGGTGCGATGACTGCTTTCCAGTCAACACGCAAAGCATTACCATGAACAATGTTCGCCGATTTCGTGAGCGGGAGTCGCGTTATCGCCTGTCCGAACGCATAGCCAAGCTCAACATTCATTACGTGGTCCATGAGCCAGAGGGCAACGCGGGCAATCTGAGATGGAAACTCGTCGATTTCGATGCCGTAAAACTGGTCAACATCGAGTTTTGAGAGGAGCGCGACATCAAGAACACCTTGACCGGATGGGTGTAATTCTTTGAGAAGTTCGATTTCCAGCCGACGCAACTCCCGGTAAGTAATAATGAGAAAATTCCCGCACCCACAGGCCGGGTCGAGGAACTTCAGCTTCGAAAGCTTTTCGTGGAACGCTTCCAGCTTTTGCTCTCGTCCGCGCTGCGGCCCGGTCTTGATGGCTGCAAACTCGGCACGTAGGGCGTCAAGAAACAGCGGTTTGATGACTTTGAGGATATTGTCCTCGCCGGTGTAATGCGCCCCGGCTGCCCGCCGTTCGGCTGGTTCCATGACCCCTTGGAACAGCGAGCCGAAAATGGCCGGGGAGATTGCCGACCAATCAAATTCCTCGCAACAGGCGAGGAGTGCTTTTCGCATTTTGGAATCCGTTGCGGCAAGGGTGAGACGGCCCGAGAACAGGCGACCGTTTACATATGGGAGACCTGAAACGGACTCGTCTAATGCCCTTTGACGCTTCCCCTTCTCTGCATCCAGCGTTTCAAAAACCTGGGCGAGACGAATCCCCAAATCAGATCCATCCTCCGCTGTCCGGTTCAAAATGATGTCCGTGAAGGATTCCGGCTCGAAAATCGCTGTGTCCTCAGCGAACATGCAAAACAAAACGCGAACTAGGAACGCTTGAAGGTCGTGGTCGGGATACCCGCCCTCCTTCATCGCATCGTAAAGTTTCCCCAACCGCTCCACTGCCTCGATGTTGACAGGTGCCTCTTGGCTGGGGCGTTTCGGCTCGTAGCCGCCTAAAAAGCCCATCGTCTCCGCCTTGGCTGGCAACTCGTCCAGCGTAAAAAGGTCCTCGTGGCCGTTATGAAGGTCGAAAACCTGGAACCGGTGGAAATCGCACGTCACGAGGAACCGGGGTCGTTCAGCAGGCTTCAGCCGCTCCATGTAATCCTCCGCTTGAACCTTTGCCGCTTTGAGGTCTTTCCCCCGGCTTTTGTGCTCAACAATGAGCTTTCCTTTCCAGAGAACGTCGATGAACCCTTTATTCCCGTCGAGCTTGGTGACTGGAACCTCGAATTTTGCCACTTGGCGGCGGTTCGTCCCGTAGCAAAGAAATAATTCATCCCAGAACGATTTTGCATCAGCATCCTCGTCCTTGGCGTCGTTCCACTTTTCGGCGAACAGTGCAAGCCGGGCGCGGATTTCGTTGTATGAAAGAGATGCCATGAAACTCTTTGCTACCGCATTTTTGAATTTCTGTCGAGACGCTGGGCGTGCTACGATGCTACCATGGTTGAACGAATTATCGCTGGCGGTCAGACCGGCGCGGACCGCGCCGCGCTTGATTGGGCGATTTCACGCAGCGTCCCGCACGGCGGGTGGTGCCCGAAGGGACGGAAAGCCGAGGACGGAATGATTGACGCCCGCTACAATTTGGAAGAGTCATCATCGGCAAGCTATCTCCAAAGGACGGAATGGAACGCGAGAGACAGCGATGGCACGGTAATTTTCTCCCTCGCGCCCGTTCTCACAGGCGGCTCCCTCAAAACCCAAGTTTTCGCCGTGAAGCACAAAAAAACCGCTACCCATATTCACCCCGGCATGTATGCGCCAGAGGCCGCGCTTCTACGCTTCATTGAGGCGCACAGCATCAAATCCTTGAATGTGGCCGGTCCCCGAGGCAGCAAAGAGCCGGGTGTCTATGATTTTGTGATGCGGGTTCTTGATGCGGCATTTTCCTGACCATTTTAATATCTGAACAGAATGCGGCGGGCGGGAAGGCCCGCTATTGGCAAGTTTAACGCGGTTCAATAGCGGCCAACGGTATTGTCACGTTCGCAGGCGGGTGAGATTTTCTCGTCCGTATCTTTTGCCGCGTGAACAAGACACTCGGCGGAAAGCGCGCTGTTCCAGCGTGGGAAATTGGCGGGAGGAAATCAATGATGGCCGGGTTGCCGTGTTGTGACCCGTGCGGTGACGGGCGGCTGCTCTCGCGCACTGGAACTTACATGCTTTATAACAGGATAACAAGGAAGCCTTACATTGGCGTTACGAGCGGGAGGTTTGGGAAAAGAATGGGCAGACATCTATCGGGTGCGGGCTGTGTTAATGCGGATTTCAGGGCGGATTTTGAGAAACATGGGCGGGAAGCGTTTGACCGCTATCTCCTTGAGGTTCACATCCTAGATGGGATGACCTATGACGAGAAGAGGCTTTTTGTGAGGGAACAGGAGGATTACTGGATTAACGAAGCGAAGGATAAGAATGGAGGGTGGAGCGGGATTTACAACGTAACCAACGCGCGTTTAATTGGTTTACTGGCTGGCGAAAATGAGCGGCCGGTTCGGCAGCTCCTGCCGGAAGGAGGATATGTTGATTGGCGGTCATCATCCGACGTAGAGCGGGAGACCGGCATGTGTGGTAGCTATATTTCAGATTGCTGCCGTGAACAGACATCCGCCCACGGTTTTGAGTGGGTGTGGATAGTGAAGGTTAACCCCGAACGGCTTTTTAATCCTGACAAAATTGACAGGGCGT
>Ga0247840_10004255_pt1 | contig 22868 bp, 29 predicted proteins | sample LaCruzMarch2015__FD_192404 | JGI IMG/M metagenome (GOLD analysis project Ga0247840, IMG submission 192404) | Freshwater microbial communities from meromictic Lake La Cruz, Castile-La Mancha, Spain - LaCruzMarch2015_17m | ecosystem: Environmental > Aquatic > Freshwater > Lake | place: Spain... | reverse complement strand
AGGCATCATCCACCGGCACCTTGCCCATTTTGTAGTCGATGACGACGGCAGAATGTTTGCCGAGCAGTATCACGTCGGCGGTGCCGAAGGTCAGCCCGCAAACATCCACCTGCATTTCATTGAACCGCTTACAGTCCGGAATGGATTCTTCCAATGTCTGGACATAATCCAGACAGAGCTGAACCTGCGCAGTCTGCTCCTCGTTGAGGCCGTCCAGATGGCCGGTGTCAGCGGCATCGTGCATCATCGTACCTTCGTCGGCTGCCTTGGATGAACCGGGGCGGTTTTCCCAGTGAGGGCAGAGCTCTTTGTTTTTCAAGGAGCTGGGGCTGTGTTTGGCGTGTAATTTTTCGGTCATGGTTATTCCTTTTATTTGTTGGTTATTCGTCTTCCTGCTGTTTCAAATCTTCGGAACGACGTTTAAGAAGTCGATAGATGTCGCGGGCGGCACCAAGGGCGTCGCTGGAAAAGATGACGTGTACGTCGTGAAAGTATTCGAACTCTGAAAGCTGATGAAAGATGAAGTCCGGCCCCACTCTACCGCCGGTGAAGATGGAAAAGTCAAAGTGCTCAATGTCTTCACGGTTGGCCTCGACCACATAAAAGATGCGCGGCATTTTCTGGAGAGCTCGGGCACGGCGAATCTTTTTCAGCTCGCGGCAGTAGTTTTTCTGGATGGCCAGTGATTGAATCAGGTCGGGTAGCGATTTGCGTTCGACGGCAAAGTGCAACTGGTCGCCCTCAATGGAATAATCGAATGTGGGGATGGTATCCCGGACAACGGCGCAACGGTCGAAGTCGAGGGGATGCTGTTCGCGGGTATCTACTCGAATGAGCATTACATGCCTCCTTCGAGAGTGTCGGGTGTTCCTCCTTCGCCAAGGCTACGGCGGACAGGCGGGTGGCGAGTGTCAGAAGACGGAGGGACTTCGGCGTGGAAGTCGAAGTCAAATTCCCACCAGAGAGATGCAACGGCGGCTTCGTCGCCAGTGCGGGCGAGATCGAGAAGCTGGTTGAAGCGGGCGTTATCCATTGCGCACCGCCTTCCCGTTTACGATTGCGAGAATGTCGGAGCGGCGGAGACGGAACGCGCCGGGGTAGAGTTCCACCTTCGGCAAGCGACCGGCTTTAATGGTTCGCCAGAGCGTGGCGCGGCTCACATGAAGGAGCGCGGCGGATTCGCCCATTGAGAGTAAAAGCGGGGCTGCGGCGGACCCTTCGACGCTGCTCAGGGCGGGCGGCTCCCTACCTTCCAGAATGGCAAGAGCGCGTGCCTTGGCTTCGTCGGTGGCGGTAAAGACCGCTCTGATCAAATCATCGTTGCTCACTGTTTTCATTTTTCGTCTCCGCGTTGCTTTTGTGTGCGGAGCGAAAAAAAACCTGCCCCGCGTTTAATACGGGACAGGTCTATCAAGGGTCAGAGGTGCAAGTGGCGGGCACTTGCACCAAAATTTTACCAATCGGGGAAATCTCCTTTTTTTATGCGGGTTTTAAGCGCCCTTTCAGAGAGGTGCAAGTGCTGAGCGGTCTTCCGGAGAGCCTGCGTAAAGCAGATAGACGGGTTTTTCTGGTGGTAATCCAGAATGGAACTACGCGCTTCTTCATATTGCGGCAGATACGCCTCCGCCCGTGCTTTTCCACCTGCGGATGCTGATTTTCTGGTCTTTGATCCGCGCTTTGCGTCGGGCAAAACGTTCTTCTCGAAGGTGTCGAAACGGGTCTCCAGCTTTGCTGTGTCGGTCGTGAAACAGGCTGCGCAATTCATCGGACACTCGCCATGGAAGCCGTCCGGCTTGATTGAAAGGCACTCGCGCAAGGCGACCGAAGCGATGCCCCTGCTCTTGAGCAAATCGGCCGCCTTGGCGTGATGGGCCGGGAATAAAACGCATCCGGTCTTTTTTGGATCGGTGCAGTTTTCGGCAGCTTGCAATGCTTTTTGATCGGAGACCGCCAGGCAGGCATAGACGTGCCGCGACTCGCGGTTACGTTCACAACGGCCAATGTAGAACAGTCCTTCAATCGGTCGAGAAGCCGCGGGCTTAAAATTGAATGTCTTGCGGAGAGAAGTCCGCAGGCGGTCACAATCGAAGTGATGAGCCTGCACGTCATCCCAGTCAAGCAGCACATCATCGACTTCGTCCTTGAGTTCGTCTGGGGGATGCGCCCGGTAGCGTTGTCCGGACTCACGGATGGTCAGTTGAACCGATGGGTTGTCCGGTGATGGGTAGAAGTCGCCGCGACGATCCTCGCAGGGCGAGAGGAATGGCCGAATTGATGCGAACATCCGACCAAACAGATTATCCCACCAAACCAGCGGCTCATAGGCGTCGCAATGTTTAAGCAGTTTTCTGATGGGAAATTCCATGGGGAAAAACCTCCAAAAAACAGGTTACAGAAAACAGAAGTTGAAGCGGACAAAGCCGGGCCGCTATGCGGCGGCGGGAATGAAGTGGGGAATAAAAAAGCGCCTGCGGATTAGACGCGAAGAAGTTTTCCAGAACTTCAGCCGTGATGTGATTGGACAGCCTGATTGCCATCGTTATCTCCTCATTTTAATTTAATGAGATAAAGATTAGCTGACTTTTTTTGGAGTGAAAGACGGGATTTTTACAAGGCTTTGAATTCGCGAAAAGTGTTGTTCCAAACCTCTGAAATAGAATGATTTAGGACTGAAAAATATAGTTTACGGAAAAGCTTGAAAGGCGGATTTGCGGGCTTATCGAGCCAAAAGATCGGGGCGAAAACTGCGCGAATGCGTAAATGTTGGATTCGACTCTTTTTATTAGGTGGGCGGCAAAGATGAAAGCTTGATGCGCTCGTAGGCTCCGCGCTTTTTATCTTCTGGATGCGGTTCGATAGCCAGCACGGTGATGTCGCCCTGCTCCGGGCCGTAAGCCCAGAAAATCCGCCCCGCACCCGGTGTGTTATTCTCAAGATACGATTGAAAAATTCTGATACCGTATTTACGGCTCAGCTCGGTGATTTCGTGCGAAGCGAGGCTATTGTGTTTCGGGTTGCTGCTCAAAAAGCCGAGTGCTTTGACGAGCTTTTTAAAGAGTTTTTCTTCGTCTTTGTCCAACCCGCCTCTCAGCTTCCGCGTAGAAAGGTCGAGCCAGAGCGCCTCCATTTCAGGCTGCCCCATGCGGATTTTGAACACCATATAGTCCCCCAGCCTTAGATGAATGGAGACAAATCAATCGGCGCGGAGGCTTTCCCCTTTTTCAGCTGCACCACCGAGCGATTCAGCATTTTCAGTGTGCGTGCCGGGATTGCGTCCGGCGAGACCAGGACGCGCGGCTCCAGCACGTAGCTACCGTTTGAAAGTTCCTTCACGTGAAAATACTTCGCCTTCGCCCCGCGCAAGCTGACGCGGTTTTTGGCATCGGCGGCGGTGTCGTAATCTCGGAGGATCGAGATGCCCTTGCGGGCGGTTGTGGATTTGAGTGTTGCCGTGTTCATGATGAGAAGATAGTGGGATTTCCCACGTTTGTCAAGGGTAGCGAAAATCCGATAGGGGTTTAGAAAAGTGAACTCGGTCGCTTTCCATGGTACAGAAAGTACAAGACATGAGGGTGAAATATTTTTTCAAGAATGCCGACCTTTGCTATCCATGAAAATCTAAAAAGTCGTCGAGATTCCTACGTTTTTTCCCGGAAAGCAGCCCTGACTCTCCTTGCTTCCAATGTTTTTTGATCATTAACCATCGATAAACCCCAAGGAGACAAAGCAAACATGTCAGTGCTAAGAAGCCGATTGCGATTTTCATATTCTGCCCGTCCTATTTAGTTTTATTTTTTAAATAAGCCACCGGAACGCACGTTATCCAGATACTACGCTCCCAAATCTCATAAATTTTCCAATGTTAAACGCTCATAAGAACCCGATGCCAACGCAGCACGTAAAAATAAGCACCAAAAAAATTACGGGGAAAAGACATCCTTGCCCCGCCTTCTTGCCTTCTGACCGCCAGCTCATGCCGGTTCCTGGAATGCCAAACGAGGTGTATGAGCGTCCCGTCGAACTTTTCCCGACCCTCGCGCCTTTTCTTCCAACCGAATACCCGACACCAGATTTCCCTATGTTGATGTTCACGGGTCCAAAACGTACTGTCTTTCTAAATCGAAAACCCATGTCTCGCCTCCTAGAAGATCCACCTCGCCGCAAGATATACGATCCCAGACGCATACAGACCGCTCACCAAATCGTCAAGCAAAACACCCCAAGCATCGTGGATATGTTGATCAATCTGCCGAGCCGGAGGAATTTTGATGATATCCAAAATACGGAACAGCAAAAACCCCGCCACAACGATAAACCACAAAGGCCCTGTCTTAATCAAAAGAGGAACAACCAGATAGCCCGCAACCTCATCTAATACAAAGTTGGCCGGATCTGAGTCATTCCAATACTTTTGGGCCCAAGGCGTAAGAATGAAGTGAACTACGCATACCGCGAGGAACCCCGCAATCAACGCCACATGCTGATTCGCCTCAGCAACAAAACGGACAATCGCCAAGTGTATTCCGACACCAAGCAACGCCCCAAAACTGCCGGGCGCTATCGGCATCAGTCCCAGACCAAAAGCCGAAGCCAGAGTTAAACATAAGGCATCTTTTACTTTTCTCATAAAATTTTCTGGTTAAGGCACGCCTGCGCCCCCTTTTTTCATATTCGCATGGATTTGCTGGCCTGCCCCAAGATAAGACATCAACAGGACAACCGAGCTTACTGCGATAAAAAGTCCTATCATGCCGGGGAACGTGTTGTAAGTGGCGTGCAACACGGCCGGCACTAAAATTGCCAAGACACGTAACGCCCATCGCTTATTGCCATGCAACATCGAAAACCCGATGAAATAGCCAGAAAGGCCAGCCCAAACCGCATGAATAAAGGGTAATGAAGTAAGGCGTAACATATTTAAAAAATAGGCTCCATCGATTCCCTGATTCCGATTAACCCCCATTTGATACTGAACGCCCTCCCAGATTCCGAACCCGAGACCTGATATCATCCCATACAACATGATAGTCTTTGGTTGAAGTATACGCCCGGGTTTTCTCGCCAGAAAAAAAACAGGTGTGGCCTTACACGACTCTTCGATGATGCCAACCGCAAAAAACATGCCGAGCCAACGGAGTAGAAGTGTTCCTTCTTTTGCCCAGTGATATAAAATGGACCACGGCGGAATACGTTCTGCAAGCGTAACGACAATAAGCGCTAGAAGCGGTGTTTGAAAGAATACCCGAACCGCATCACGCGAATTAGACTGTGGTGTTTTAAAAACCAAAAAAAAGAACAGACCCCAAAGCACTGAAAAATAGGCGGCCAGACCTAAATAAGATAGTACGTTAGAAGAGATAACAACCAGCAGCAATGGAACGCAACCAATGGCCATTAGTGCGACAATCTGTTTATCACTGATCCACTGTGCAGAAAGCAGACGTTTCCATGGGAAGAGGATCTCGTGTTCTTTTTGAACAATATTTACGAGTTGCTTCCAAACCGAAGATGATTTGGGTGCCATGTGATTATTTTTAAAGACTGCGAGCAGCGCCTTCGCCGTCGTACTGCTACTGCCTGCCTCATATGCCAAATCGTGTTCGAACAGAAGCCCGCGCTCAAAAAATGAAACCGCATCAGCCAAAGAATATGGGCCTAACGTGGCAGAGTCCCTCAGAATATAAATTTTATTAGCCATGAAGTTTCATATTTTCAATTAAGTCGATTCTGCAATCAAAATGAGAACCAAAAAAACACCAAGAAGGAGTACGGCTGTAATAGCACGCCACCAACTAATAGATTGATGCGTGATTTGTGTATTTCCATCTTTATCCCAAGAAGTAATACCTGTTTTGTTGAGTGAATTATAAGCCGTGATCTGTGTGAATAACGCAACGATCGGTATTCCTAACCCCAGGCCCCGCCAACACACTTTGACCGAACGTAACAAGCCCTCTTCATACGTCACCTTTTCGCCATTTTTCTTTCGCAACCGAACCTTAAGTAACGCTTTCCCGGGCGTCGTACCCCATGTTGACAACAATAACGGTTCAACAAAAATAAGCAGAAGTAAGTTTATTACATTAAAAAAAACATCAGGCACCTCAAGAACAGACGGGCAAGCCACACCGCAAACGAAGCCGAACAAGCCAGCAAATAAACAAATATCGATCATCCTTGCCCAATAGCGCACCCACGGACGCACTTGGGGGCCAGACGGAGCATATCCGTTAGCTGCGGCGCTACTATTATTTTCATATGTCGACTCAGGTTCTTTCTGAAAATTAATCGCCATACGGGGGTTCCTTCATTTTTTGCCACGACACCTCACCATATCCCCCTGTACCCAAACGGGGGGATACAACCGCCCTAAATCGCAAAACCGGATTACCCTGTCGACTGATTAATTTCAAAAGAACCGCCAAACGACATCATACCTTCGCTGCCGCAGACGGGGCACTTCATCCGAATGACAGGCATCCCCTTGAGCGTTTCCGTATTTTTAAGATCCAAACACATCATCGCTCCGCAGTCGCAACGCCCATGACCGGAATTCCCGCAATGGGGACAGTCCACAAGGCCCTGTAATTCATCCGACGATACGGACTCGATGCTACCGGCCTCCTCCTTTGAAAAAGGGCGGCTCAATTTATGTGCCATCGAGCAGACATACTTACCACTATCATTCAGCTTGTAGCGCAACAGATATGGTTTCTTCTGCTTCTGGCAAACCCCTGAAATAAAGACCTGCCGTTTTTTCTTCGACTTGGGTTTTTCGACTTTCTCAACTTTTTTGACCGCATCACCCGCCCATTTTTCAAGATCTTGTGCGCCCTCCTGAGTCCCCGCTGTACCGATGCTGGCGCTGGCGGATTGCACACTCGAAGAAATACAGACAAATAGCTTTGCGAATGCATCGGTATCCATCTGGGTCATTGCAAAAGTGTTGTCTGTCACCTCGCGCAGGATGGAAAAGTCTATATCATCCCCGCACCCTATCGCGTATACCGTGGCAGACTTATGGTTGCGCTTAAACTGGGCAGCCGCTGCCTTCCATTCATCTGTTGGCTGGCCATCCGTTAGAATAAAAATCAACGGTTTGTAGTCACCTTTTTGCTCCGGTGTTGTTTTAACGAGCTCAGCGGACAGAGATTGATCCAACAGTCGAATTCCCGCCCCCAGGGCCGTGCCTGGCGCAACATCCAGATTTGGGAGTTGAAATGAATAGACCTCTGTCAAAGGCACTAGCTTTTTTGCCGTGCGATCAAAAGAAATAATACTGATTGCCCCCATCTCTAGGGCGTAAGGATTCTTTCTTAAGGCTGTCATAAGCGTGCCGAGCCCGGCTTGAACCGCTTCGATAGCCGTGCCGACCATCGACTCTGATGTGTCAATCAATAGATATACAGGCAAACGACGCATACTATCACCTCTCTATCTTCAACATTGAACCAACTGGACCTGAATGAGGCGTCCGCCGTCCTCTTCGGAAAGCAGAATTTGCTGCCCTTCGGTGAGCTGGACAATCTCGCCAAGACCAATCACTTTCCCGCCATGGGTGATGTCTTTCATCCCTTGCAGCGATTCGTTCCTCAGATACCACTGCCCATTATGGAACTGGAAATATCCGACCGATTTTCTCTGCGCCGGCGTAAGTTTTTCGTTTGGGGCCACACTACGGTTTACATGCCACATGTAGAGCCGTACACCATTGTACACCATCACACGGTAATTCTCTGGCTTAAACGGATTGTTCCCCCGTTTTGAGTATAGGTTAAGAATTGGCAGAATACCTTTAAAGGGTGTCTTACAAAATGGACAAACCGGGCGAGTGGAATTGTCAAAAACATACCATTTCTGCGTACAGTTTTTGCCCTCACATGGCTGCAGCAAATCCGTAGTTTTCACTAAAGCGACTTCCCAGTCATCCGCCGATGGACGAGCTAGGGGATTGTGAAGCCCGTCGACAAAGGCTTTTTTGACCAACTCTGACAAATAGGGTCCAAGTATCGTATAGGGTAGCGCATCAATATCCTGCCATGGCAAAAGATGCGGCATGCGTGATGGCGCTTCATTTCGCTTTACCCATTTCAAATCATATCGGTTGGATGGATCCAATTGATTTTCAACAAACAGCGCTTTCTCGCCCATTGCTAACGATTCGTCGTTCGTCTCGTCATCACAGTCATGCACTTTTCGCCCGCGCAAAGGATGGCGATTGAGCAAATACATATAAATTAAGACCGAAAGGGCATGCTGGTCAGTTTGACGAGAAGGAAGGATACGGTTTTTATCAGATTTCAGAAGTTTAGTTGTGCGCATCACCTCAGGAGCGATAAAATCCGGCGTACCGATCACATCCGGCGCAAACTTGCCAGGAACCACAAGGCCGTCAATATCAATAATGCTAGCGCTGCCGGTTTCGGGGTCAATTAACACATTTTTATACGAGAGATCTGAATGCGCAAGACCCGCTGCATGTAACCGCTTAACCGAACGCGAGATTTTAATACAAATTCGCAAATAACTAAGCCAATCGCCGCGTTCTCTTGGATCCAGTTGGCCATATTTTAGAAACGGAGATGCAAACCATTTTCCTTCCTTATCTTTTCCTTTTATAGCTAACGAATCATTGTTTGCTGAACCATGCTTAAAGAAAAAATGTTTGGCATAGGTAGGCGCGACTACGCCTAAGCGGCCATTATATTCAACAATTTTCTCCGGCCAGCAATACATGTCCTTCCAATATTCGCCGCCCGTCTGATTAAAGATACTCTGCCGATACCTTCCAACAATATTTTCTAATCGGTCTTTTGCGGTTGCATCTTGCTTATCCCTAAAAAATGCGACTACATAGCTCTTATCTGGTGAAAAATAGACATCCTTCATTCCTCCCGAGCCGATAATCTTGTCGACAAACTCAACGGGGGAGCCATCGGAAGCCTTTAGCTTAATTATACTCATCGTTAGTCCTCTATTTTATTAATAAAGAACCACCATGGTTCGATCATCGTGATTCCCCGACGACCAGAAATCCATCCAAGCTAACAAGCTATCTGCCACTGTGCTGTCGCGCTTCTCCCAAGGAACTGTTTTTGACAGGTCAGCCCACACATCGTTCCAATGAGTTACCGAGCTTAAGTTATTCTCCGTTTCGAACTTCGGATCCGTCACGCCATCGGTCATTAAAATAATCGCCTTAAACGAATCCACCACGTCAAACCGGACACGTCGTTGGATTAGGATGTTGGCGTCAGGCGGCCAGACCTTATCCTCCGTCAAGAAACAAGTCTGTCCACCGTACTCTCCGCTATCCGGAACCCCGTGAAGGATCACCTTGTTTTCATTCGGCTGATAAACGCCCACTCCGCCATCACCGACCCAATAGGTTGCGACAAACCAACCAAAATCGAATTTTTTAGCAAGCGTTACAATTAGCGTAGTTGCATAATCGCGTGACGAAAATTTTTCGTTTTTCTTATAGTCCGCTTGATAGCGTGCTTCATGATCTTTGGCCTCTTGACTGATCTTCTTTTTTGCCTCAAATGCCGCATGTATCAGTGTCTTGTAAAGAGTCTTCTGGATATTTTTCTCACTACCAGAATCCTTTTCTGTCTTCCATTTACGAATCGACGCTTCAATTTCATCCCAATAGGTTTTGACCATTACCTGAGAAACGTGTTCGAGCGCCGTGCGGACGGCAATCTGTGACCCTTTTCGTGAAAATTTTGCAGAGCCCGCCCCATCCGCGACCACTAATACAGCAGCCGCACTCTCAGGATCATAGTTGAATGCAAAATCATCATCCCTAGGCTTTGCCTCCTGTGCATGTGATCGGCCTCGCTGACTGGCTGCAACAATGCTCAAGTCCTCGGCGCACACCCTAAATGCCTTATCACAATCCGGTTTTGAGTAAATTCCATCCTGTGGTGACGGGATGTTCTTCCAGAGCGTTTTGGGATCAGGATTCACCGTCAGCCGCAAAGGGAACACATGTCGTTCGTTCCGTTGTACGTCGACGCATAGTTCCATCTCAAACTCGCCTGCCTCGGTCGGCTTGCACGAAATCGTATGCAACGCCCCGTCATACACCCACTCGATATTGTCTGTAAGTTTCTTAATCTCGGTGTTTTTAATTTCGTGCGGTTGAAAAGCCGAAAGGATATCCGCAAGAGCGGCCTGATAATCCAGACCCGTTATTTTACAATTTGGCAGCCTTTTAACCGCGTGTTTCATTAGAGTCTTCGGGAATTCGGCTGGTTTAGATGCCGTCTCAGCCGCAGACGGCGGAATCTCATTCGAGGACAAAGCAACGCCATCCCGAGCGTCTTCTACATCGCTCAAAGACACGTTGCCATCATCTGCGGTCAAAGCACTTTGCACCACTAGCGGCGTTTCGGTGTCGACGCCCCGGACCTGCTCTGACTCACTGTCTTTTGACATTTTGGACGCCCTTTTTGAGTTCATCTGATAACTAGTCCTTAATCAATTTTATTTACATCGGGGGGCGGGGGAGGCAATACGAGTTCCGAAGTGACACCTACACTCTGGGCACCACTGCTAATGGAAGCCGACACCCATGCAAAGAACTGACTGAAAGTCGCACTGTCGCAGGTATCCAATGAAACAATATTATTTGCCAAATCTTTCAGCATATCGATCTTCGCATTCATGCCGGCCGCACAGGCCGTGATAGCTGCGAAATGCCGTTTTTTACACTCAGGCACCATCGCTTTGTACTTTTGAATATCGCTGGGAGCCCCGTCGGTCATAATAAACAGAAGTGGCTTCCAGTCGCGCTTAACATCAGTTGAAAGAATGCGCACCTCCTGATCCACTCGCTGGCAGACCAATTCGAGCGCTGCACCTGTATTTGTCGGCCCCGAATCGGGCGTTACGATATTTGGCACTTGTAATTCTTCAATTGGTGTCAAAGGCAAAATAACATTCACCTCACGATCAAACGTAATGATACTTAAGCACGCCGTTTCAAGAGCCTGGGGATCACGCCTCAACGAAGCGACCAACGTTTGGAGCCCTGCATTTACGGCTTCAATCGGCTCGCCTTTCATCGACCCCGACGTATCAATCAACAGATAGACTGGCAATCTACGCATAAGAACTCAACTCCGCACATCCCGCTTTACGCCCTTGACTCTACCACCAGTGAGCAAAAGCAGATAACATCCGTTTTACACAATCGTGATTTCCGGCGGCGGCGGCGGAAGCTGGTCGAGTCCTGTGACCTCTTTTTTGCCATCATTCACACTTTTACTGCTTGTGGAGATGGAAGCCGAAACCCACTTAAAGAAGGCTGCGAGCGATTTTGAATCTGCCGTGTCCAGTTGCACAACGCATTCCGGGCTGATTTTTTTCAGATTTTCTGTATTTGCCGCCTGCCCTGCCGCACAGCAGACAACCATTCCCCATTTGAATGCCTGAAAAGCAGCGATCCCGCGTTTCAGATCATCCGTCGGCTCCCCGTCGGTCATAAGGAACACCAAAGGACGCCAGTCTCCTTTTTGTTCAGGTGTTGATTTGATCACCTCACGTTTCGCGCAGTCACAAAGGACAGTCAAAGCCTCTCCCATTGCTGTACAACCAGCAGCGTTCAATTCCGGCACCTGGAACCCTGCAAGGTCTGTCAGGGGTACGACCTGCTTTGCATTACTGTCGAACGTAATAACGCTCAAATAGGCAGACTCCAAAGCCTGAGGATCTTGTCGCAGGGCTGAGACAAGCATTTGCATGCCGTTTTTGACAGCTTCAATCGGTTCCCCGGTCATTGAACCGGAGCAGTCTAGTACGAGGTAAACAGGTAGTCGTCGCATGATTAATATCCTTTCATTAGATGTAGCGTTTCAAAATTTCAACAAATGCGTCTGTTTCTTCGGCGTTACCCAACGCACGAAACTTCCACGCATCACCATTCCGATATAATTCTGCAAAAACAACACTGCGTTTGTTCGCAAATGATGGTTCGGAAGAGAGATCAAACCGCGCCATTTCTTTACCTTTTGCATCGACCGCACGAATATACGCATTGTCAACGCCCCCGAAGTTCTGGCCTTTTTCTTTTCCCTTATAAATCGAAACTATAAAGAGCAGTTTGGCATACTGCTGAGGAACTTTTGTCAACAAGCAGACAATCTGCTCATCATCCGATGCGCCCGTGCCCCCGACAAGGTTATCGCCAGACGACCAAACCGTACCGCTCGGATGCTTTTTACTGTTGAAAAACACTACATCGCTACCAACCAGGTTGGTACCGAGATTTCGAACCTTGTCTTGATCATCCAAAAGGAAGGCAATGGCATCCAAGTCGTAATCGGCCTCTTTCGCTCCCAATAAATTGCCTAAGAAACCCTTTTTCACTTCTTTAACGTGCCAGCCCAGTCCCACTGTGACCTTAGATAAATCGAATTCTTCTTTACGCAAATCGATTGTTTGTCCTTTTTGCAGATTAATGGCCATAACTACCTCCTTATTTTAATCTACCGATTCCATGTGATCCGAAAACTCTCAAAAATAAAACTTACCCCGCAGATTCGCTCAATATCAAAACTGCCATCTTCAATAAAGAGATAGACCGGCAACCTGCGAATTTACTTGGTCCCAGCTTGCCACTGCATTCCCCACCCGTAGGCCTTGTCACAATCCCCGTGCCCATCATGGAATGACACCAGCTTCTTTACAGTCATCCCGCCATTGTCATCGAAAGTGATTGCAGCAATCGCGCAGAACTTCCGCGCATCGGTCTGTTTGCCCATCTCGACCACGACATCGGGGTTTTCCGGCACCTTGATGGTGACCACGGCATTTGTTTCTGCCCAACGGGCAGCACCCTCGTAAATGGAACAATAGACAATGATGCGCTTCAACTCCTTTATGCATTCTGGATTGACGAGTATGTTTTCTCCTTCCCCAGTTGAGCCCGACCGATCATCCCCTGTATGCCACACCCATGGTCTCGCGGTATAGCAACCCTGCTTCGTTAACTTGTCACGAGCCCCCCCCTGTTCATGTGCGAATTGGAGAGCATCAAGCACGCTTTTTTTCTTATTCTTTAGCGACAGCGACACAATCTCGGCAACGTTTTTCCCTTTTTTAATCAGTTCGGCAACGTCTGCATTCGAGATATCTTTCAGCCCGGAGGCCACCACATCTTTCAGTTCCCAAAAACATCCAAGATCTAAATCGATGTCCTTGTTTGCGCTAAATAATGATGCCAAGAAGCCTTTCTTTGAGCCCCCGTCTTTTGACCAATTCAGGTTGATGACGATTTCTTTGGAACCACCTGACGTGTGCTTTGACAGGTCAATCCGGTGACTGTCGCCCTTCTTTTCAAGCGTGATTTTGCTTAAACTGATAGCCATGCCTGCATCCTTTTTAGCTATACTTTTGAACGTAGTCTTCCAACCCAAAAGCACCCTTACAAACCAGTCCTTGGCCGACCGCCTCAAATCTCCATTGGCCGCCCCGCTTATACAACCGCCCAAAATCAACACCCGTCTCAACGGAGAAATCTTCGCCGAGCTCGTATTTGCATATCTCTTCCTGTGTCACAGCATCATAAATACGGATATAGGAATTCCGAACCTGACCAAAATTCTGCTTCCGTTTAGCCGCTTCAAAAATGGTTACCACGAACATGATTTGCTCGACCCGGGGGTCTAAGCGGGTAATGTCTACTGTCAGTGTTTCGTCATCCCCCCCGTCGCTGTTTCCGCCCGAAGTGTCGTCGCCCGAAGACGCCACTGATTTATCAAGTGATTCTTGATTCCCATAAAATACAAGAAACTTTTCTTCGACGAGCTTGCCGTTTGCACCAAGCATGAATGCTGAGGCATCTAGATCATAATCGGCAGAGGAGCGGCTTGTATTAGGATCCCAACCCAATCCGACACAAACTTTCGTCAGTCCAATATCAACGCGTTGTCCTTTTTGCAGATTAATAGCCACAACTGTCTCCTTATTTAATTTAACTCTTTCTTATGATCGAAAAATCTTTGAAAATGAATACCTAACCTGCCGTCCGAACCACATCAAAACTGCCACCTGCAACAGCACCCTGCAATAAAACTCCGCAATGCGGACAAGCGGTATCATCCTTTTTTTGAGGATTCAAACAGAGAATTCCACCGCAACCGCATACGGCAGCGGCCTCATTGCCACAGTAAGGGCACGGCGGAACACCTATGAGCTTAGACGAGTTAATCGGGGGCAGGTCGCCGGCTTCTTCGACTTCAAACGTTTTGAGAGGGTGCCCCTCTTTCGCCGAATATAGAGTGTCCCCTGACAGCCGAGAATACCGCATGAGGTAATGTTTCTTTGTCTGCTGGCAACAGGCGTGGATGAAGACCTGAAGAGGTACTGGATCGTGCTGGCAAGTCCCCGGCGGCACTTTCTCCAAAGCGCCTCTGAGCTCAGAGTCCAAATCGGGCAGCGCCTCACTCCGCCATCGGCGCCCAACGATGCGGATCGCACCGAGGCCGTTATCCAAATGAATGCCTTTTGGATTGTCGCCGCATTCATATCTGTCGTCTTAAAAACGATGTCTGTAATACTATGAAGGACGGCATAATCTACATCATCGCCGCAACCTATGGCATAGATGTTGGCAATTTTGGGCGATTTCATTGCTCTAAGCTTTTCGGAGGCCTTCTGCCAGTCGTCCGTTGGTTGCCCATCAGTAAATAGAAACACGAGCGGACGCCAGTCTCCTTTTTTTTCCGGCGTTGTCTTGACGACTTCACGATCAATGCATTGTATTAAGAGGTTCAGGGCCGCGCCGAGACTTGTTCCCGGGTGGATGGGCAGCTCAGGAATTTGGAATCGCTCCAGCTCTGTCAACGGTACGATCTGCTGCGCTGTCCGTGAAAACGTGATCACGCTGAGACTCACCGTTTCCAGTGCATGAGGATTCTTGCGCAAATCTTGAATCATCGCCTGTATGGCGGTATTCACCGTGTCGATTGCCGCCCCGGCCATCGACTCAGAACAATCCAGCATCATATAGACTGGCAACCTGCGATTCATATCCCCTCAGCATAACGTAAAGCTATAAAAACTAATCACTGGTACTTGCTCAAAAGAAAATCGATTTCTTCTGCGTACCCGGCTCCAATCGCCTCAAATTTCCATGCGCCGTTTTTCTTATAGAGTCTGCCGAACTCGACCGCCATCTCGACCGAGAAGTCCTCACACAACTCATATTTACAGATCTCCTCCTGAGTCGATGCATCACAGATACGAATATAGGCATTCCGAACCTGACCAAAATTCTGGCGCTTTGCCGCAGAATCATAAATCGTGGCTGTAAATAAAATTTGTTCCACACGCGCATCAAGCCGTGCGAGATCGACAACAATACTCTCATCGTCCCCGCCGTCGCTCTCTTCGCCTGTCCGGGAATCCCCCGATGACACGATTGCCTGATCCGGTGAACCTAGATTACCGAAAAAGACAAAAAAATCATCTTGCACTAACTTGCCATTTGCACTCAGCCCGAAAGCCGACAGATCCAAATCTGCCGTCTGACCGGGTTGCGCAGGATCCCACCCAAGGCCGACACTTACTTTGCGCAATCCAACCTCTGCCCGCTGCCCTTTAACTAAATTAATAGCCATTCTACAGTCCTTTCTAAGATTATCCGTTGGCGACCCAACGTGGCCACCAACGGATACGATCACATCAACCGACGCATTCCTGGTAAAGAGCATCAAACTCAGGACACACTCTCTTGGCTTTGACCTTGAGTGCCTTCAGGAAGGCCTTCTCACGCTTGTCAATTTTGCCGTCAGCGAAAAGAATGGTGCGAAGCTGCTTGGCTTCTTTCTTGTCGATCGTGCCATCCGCCAGAATATTGCTAGTCAGCGCATCGAAAAAGAATTTTTCAAACTCGGGGCTATTCTCTTTTGCTGAATTGCGCAAATCAACCAAGAAGTCGATCTCTTTTGCATCAACAAAGCCATCCGCCATGACCTCAGCCTTGATCAACTTGGTCTCTGCGGCATCAATCGTTCCATCCGCCATCAGAACATCTTTGAGCAGTTTTTTCCAGTCAGCCATTGTCTTTCCTTTTTGTTACCGAGTTACTCTAAAGGAACCAACACCGTGCTGATTCCAATGAAACATCAAACTTTTTTTATTGTACACACTCATAAAGGTTCAGTGCAAGACCTTTGAACCATGCCCCGCTTCAAATCATTACGCGGGGAGCCTCATTTCTCTAAAACCCCAGTACGGCACCCCTTCAGCGTTCTGCACGCAATGTGTTATTCCGCACACGCCCGATAAAACGAACCAGTTCGCCAATCCAAAGTACGATTGATGTTCCTGCGGTAATATAAGCCCACTCAGAGATGGTCAAAGGCTGAGTACGAAGCACCTCGCCACCCATCTGAACCATTGCGATCGTGCCAACGAACATAACGCCCGCAATGACCATAAAGCCCTTATTTTCCCAAAATCCATTGAGCGCTGACTGGTTAAGACCAAAACACCTCGCGTTGAACAGATTCCAAAACTGAAGCATCACAAACACTGCAAAGAACAGTGACAGTTCGTGCGCATCCACCCCGCCCGTTTTGATATGCAACAACGCTAAGATCAAGAATATGAGGAAGGCGAAGCCAAAACCAAATATCCACTTAGACATCTCTTTAGTGACAATAAACGCATCCGGGTTCCTTGGAGAAAGAGTCATAACGTCCTCGTGGGGAGGTTCCGTTGCAAGGGCAAGTGCGGCGAACGTATCCATAATCAGATTGACCCACAGCAACTGAATAACCGTCAGCGGGATATCCACACCGATAAAGGGGCCCAGAAATGCCACGCCCAAAGCCGCAACGTTCACAGTCAGCTGGAATACAATAAAGCGCTGGATGTTCTGATAAAGCGTTCGCCCCCACATCACAGCAGACTTAATCGTCGCAAAAGAGTCATTCAAAAGAACCACTTGGCTGCATTCCTTGGCTACATCCGTACCCGACCCCATAGCCAAAGCCACATTTGCATGTTTCATCGCAGGCGCATCGTTTACACCATCGCCTGTCACGGCAACCACATGGCCGACTTTGCGAAGCAATTTGACGAGCCGCTCTTTGTGCTCGGGTAGGGCTCGCGACAAAATACGTATCAATTTAACAGCTTTTTCAGCCTTTTCATCACTCATGGCCCCAAACTCTTTGCCTGTAATATGCTCACCCGCTACTGAAGGTCCCTTCAATAATCCTAATAACCGGGCAACTTCTTCGGCTGTTTCGGGGTGGTCGCCAGTGACCATTTTGACCTCAATTCCCGCTCCATTGCAGACCTCAACGGCATTTGGCACCTCATCCCGGATAGGATCTTCGATAGCCACGAATCGCAGCCAAACAAGATTCTCCGTATCTCCTTCCAGCTGTTTTTGTCCGACAGGGCCGCAAAGGTCCCTGAAGGCAAATCCCAGCGTACGAAAGCCCCGCTTCTGATATTCTTCCAATGATTTAAGAATTTGTTTCTTCTGCGCCGCATCCAGTGTCTGTATACCTTTTTCAGTAAGCATCGTGGTGCAGCGGCTCAAGACAATCTCTGGCGCCCCCTTAATATGAATGCGCCGCTGACTAGCTTCATGCGAGACGCCTACGGTGGCCATGAACTTGCGTTTGCTATCAAACGGCATCCGCTCTTCAACACGAAACGCTTCGCGCAACTGAAGATAGTCAATACCTTGTGCATCAAGCCAAAGCAACAAAGCGCCCTCTGTGGGGTTTCCAATAGGCCGGGTTGGTTTTCCATTTTCCTTTTCGAGATGCGCCGTCGTATTGGCTGAAATCGCTTCGAGTATCAGCCCTTTGCATAGGTTAAAGTGTGTGCAGACGAAGCCGCCCTGCGTTCCGCAAGAAGGCGAGTTGCCACATGGCGCCACCACATCGCGAGCCTGCATCTGATTTTTTGTAAGCGTACCTGTCTTGTCGGAACAAATCACCGTCGTCGCGCCAATCGTCTCGCAGGCGCTCATCTTACGAACCAGCGTCCCCGTTTTCATCATTCGGCGCATACTGTAGGCCAAACTCAACGTCACGCTCATCGCAAGCCCTTCCGGCACCGCGACAACGATAATCGTGACGGCAATCATAAAATACTCCAGCATCGCCATTCCGAAGCTTAGAGGCAACCACTCGCTTGGTTGCGCCGGAATCCAATGGAGTCCAAAGGCGCTGCCGATGGCTACTATAAAAAATGCCGCGCCAACACCAATGGTCTTTCCCCATGCAGCCAAACCATCCTCTTCCAGCCAAGCCGGGGCTGCTATGTCTCGCCCCGTCAGTTCAAACAAATCGTAGAAGATCGGGAGCCATACACGCACAAGCGCCGTCGCAACAGACACAACCAATATGCCAACAAAGACCCATTGTTGACTCATGAGCGCCACCCTGCCGGTCGTTACATCACGCATAACCAAAGCGACAAAAGTCAATGCAGCGACAGAGAAACCGACGACACCGATCCACTTGCTGAGCTTTTCTAATTGCTGATCAAGCGGCGTGGCGACATGAACCTCCTCACTGATTGATTCTGCAATCGTACCCCAGAGAGTCCCATCTCCAACCTTTTCGATCCGGATTATCGCGCTACCCTCTGACACCCAAGTCCCGCGACACACTACATAGGACGGCATTTCTTGCTGTTTTTTAGGATCCCATACTGCCGCAGTATCAGTAAGCTGTGACTTTACAACCGGCTCAGACTCTCCCGTAAGCACCGCCTGATTCACTTGAAATGCGACGGCCTCCATCACAAAACCGTCTGCGGGCACTTCGTACCCTTGTTCCAATTGGATGATATCACCCACGACAATATCTTTTCTCTCAACCTCCGTCCAATGCCCGTTACGAAACACCTTAATGGGTTTCTGGTCACTGGTACTGTTGAGAACCTCGAACTCTTTTCCGGCCTTGAATTCATTCCAGAAGGCAATCGTTGTCGCCAATAGAATAGCCGCAATAATTCCGATGCCTTCAAAGTACTTGCCGGAGAAAATGCCGACTGCAATAGCCAATACTGCGGCAATCATCAAAATGCGAATGACCGGGTCGTCAAACTTTCCTAAAAACTGAGTCCACCACGGTTCGCGTTTGGGGGGGGTCAGCACATTGGCACCAAACCTGCGCCGCTGCTCCTCAACCTGCACCGTTGTCAGCCCTGTGTAATGCTGGCTCTTTGCCTTGTTCGTGTTACCGTCCATACGTTTCTCCTGACTTGATGCTGATTTCACATTTCCCCTTGCCGTTACTGCAAAAAAAAACAAATTTGTTACCTTTATGTCGCACGATAAATTTTTTGAGAGCATTTGTCAGATTAAAGCGCCAGTCAATCAGGAAACGGAGAATTTAAGGGTGGGTTATCCCGTCTTTCTAAAAACAACACCCGAAAACGATCATAGGTGGGTTTCTTAGCTCGGAATCGCGGCGCCTTACCCGTGACGACCGAACAGGAATACCTATTAAGGGGGCGAAAGCTATATCTTCACGTTATTTGCGAGACGCTTATCAAGGATTAACGCTTTATTTACGCGTAGTCCCAAAGAATTGCAGATTAGAGCAACGGGCGCTTCCCATGACTATCTGTGCAAGAAATAAAGAATTCGGCGCATTGACAGTTCATCTGGTCACCTGTGTTCTATGATTACCCGGTGCGGCGAGCCGGGCATCTCCTTAAGCCGGATGCCAATGGTCATGCCGCCCGCTCCAGCGTTGATATCGTTCCAGGTATGTCCGGTAATAGGATAACTCCGGCCCCGATCCCAGCCGTCGTCCACAAGCGCGATGCGATCCCGCGCATCACTGTTGAAGTAAAAGGTATGGCCGTCATCGCTCAACTTGACCTTGTAGCGTGAAACCAGCGATCTGGCCCGATCAACATGCCCCCGAAATTCAATTTCTTTGCTTTCACCGCGCACGAGCTCGAAGGAGACCGGCTCAAGGTAATAGATCTCCTTGCTCCACTTCATGGCCCCGCCCTGAACGGTTACGATGACCACATCGCCGTACTGAGCTTCGGCATAGAGAACGGCAACCCGCTCCCTCTCCAGCCGTTCGGCTTCCGCCCTGACCAGAGCCTGCCGGGCGTGAAGTTCGGCCTCCTGCTGCCGTCGGGCTTCGTCGATCTGAACCTGTTTGGCGTGATACTCCGCTTGTTGAGCTGGCGACAACGACTGCCACTGTTCCTTTGAAAGCCCCATCGGGTAGCTCAGACATCCGGAAAACAATAAAATAAGACTCGAAACAATTATGGCTGTAACAACCCTGGCTTTCATTAGTCTCCGCAAAGCGAACAACCTTCCGGTTTTTATCTCCAGTGTCATCATTTCCTATAATGGGCAAGAGAAGGTTCAGTAAAAGTTTAGTCGAAAGATCGGCCTATATTTTGACATAGCTAGTTTCCGCTTTCCTTCTTCGCAGCTTCAACTGCTTTGCGCAGGTCGTTGTATCCACCACTGTGCTGTTCGCCATCTTTGTAAATGTAGTATTGCGAACTGGAAAACACCGTTCCAGATGACTTCACAACCTCATACTTGGAATGCTTTCCGTAAAACGTTTCAATAATTTTTTTATCTGCCATCTTGTATCCTCCTCATTCCACGGATTAAAACCATTCGGCACAACTAATAATCAAAAAATATATTCCTGAACCAAAACTGACTAAATCCAAGCCTGCGCCAGAATTTTATTGTCAGTTCTGATCCAGTTGATAAAAAAGTCCGGACGATCCTTAAAGATGCGGAATAATTGCCGGCAAAAGATCCTGAAATGTCCGTCCGGAGGTGTTCTGCCCGATGGCTGCCATTTTCCACTCTCCGTTATGTCGATAGACTTTTGCCATAACCTGAGCCGTATGGGTTCCCTGCGCACTGAGGTTGAACCGGGCAATCTCTTTGTCGTTCCGCTCATCCACAATACGGCAAAAAGCGTTTTCAATTGAACCGAAGTTCTGCCCGGTGAAGCTGTTGACAATGAATACCAGCGTTTGCACATTCTGAGGCACACGAGACAAATCGACAATGATCTGCTCGTCATCACCCTCACCAGCGCCAGTGCGGTTATCTCCGGTGTGGACAATGCTGCCATCTACGCTTTTCAATTGGCGGAACCAGACCACATCGACTTGCGTCTTGGCCTCGTCAAACAGCACGCATGAGGCATCCAGATCGACGGGTTCGCCATCTTTCATACCACCGAAAAGTCCTCGTGTTTTTTTCACATCCCACCCGAGCCCCATAACAACCTTTACCAGCTGCCCGCCAGATTCTTTCTCCAGCGATATTTTCTGACCCTTGACTAAGCTAATGGGCATATGCATTCCTCCTTCGTTTAATTTTTAACCATTTCCCGCTGCTGAATTATCTACTGGAACCTTCTCAAGCGACCCCGTAGACCCGGAGCTTATCTCAGAATATGCAGAAACGCTTTTATTGTCACTTTATTTCCACAGATCAAGTAGCCGACTTCTTTGAAGGCTGCCACACCTATAGCTTAGGCTGGCAATGCCCATCCCTTGGCTTCATAAACCTGTGGCCCGTTAATCATTGCCTTTGCAACCGCCACGAAAACCACCAAGAATATGGTGGCTATCAAGGCCCCCTTGAATGATGACTTTTTGTCGGTGATCCGCCCAACCTGATGAAATACCGCAAGTACGCTAAGGCTGACAAACAGGATTTTAAAAACACCAACTATCACACCAATTAAAACGCTGCGGTTGTGTTTGATGGCTTTCTTAAAGTTGTTGATTACGAAAAAACCGCCGATAATTCCCGTTATTGGCGATACGATCCAATGGAAACTCCAATTAAAAATCGGCGACTCGAACGGACTGATGAGCAACATCCATAATGCAACCAGAGGAAGCGCGACCGCAAGAAACGACCCTCCCATATCTGCGCCGTTATAATAGATGACTACTTTTTTCCCAGCTCCGGCGATGAGCAGAAAGATACCTATTGCCACCACAATAACTGCGAAGATGGCAAGCAAATCAGAATTTGTATTCTCCATATTCTTTTCCTTTTAGCCGCTTCCGACATCTGAGTTCACATATAAGACTTTTTACGATACCTAGCGGCATGCCGATAGTACGCAGGTCGACTGGATGGCAATTATTTGATATATTTCTATACATTCACGAGCGATTATTTTTGCATCATCCTCCGGTTTTAAGCCTTTTCGATATAATGTCCTGAATATGCGATTGTTCGCCCTGTTGTTCTCAGAACCAGCCCTTCCGCCCCTGAACATATATTCTGTCAAACTCTTCATCTGACTTGGTTATATAAATAATACCTTCTATAATTCCAATAACCGACATGACGGCAGCGGCGGCACCGCCTGTTAATAGCCCCGCGCCCAGCGAAATGGCCAGAAAAATTCCACCTTCCTTGTTATACCCAAGATAGAACTTATGAATGCCAAGGCAGTTAAGGAAAATCCCAAAAAGCCCCGCTACAACTTTGCTCTTGGCCCCAGACACGCCACCCGACCTTTTCACGGCTACACCACATTTGGTGCACATCGTTTGGTTTGCCTGCGTTGGCGATCCGCAATTTGAGCAATACTTCCGCTCTAAAAGAGGCGGCACCCCACATGCCGGACAAGCGACAGCCTTCTCGTGGACTTCTTTTTTGCAATTTCGACAGTACATATAGTTCTCCTTTTTATGTGGCAATAAATTGTGCCGGGTTCACGGTATTGACAGCAACTCTGGTCACGACAGAACAACAATCTATTCGGCGTGCTGACTGATGGCCGGCCTTCTCCCGTGCGACCATCTTATCAGCACTTGGGGCTGGGTTCTGGATATTTAAATGTACTTTTACCCATTACTTT
>Ga0247840_10004252_pt1 | contig 22885 bp, 22 predicted proteins | sample LaCruzMarch2015__FD_192404 | JGI IMG/M metagenome (GOLD analysis project Ga0247840, IMG submission 192404) | Freshwater microbial communities from meromictic Lake La Cruz, Castile-La Mancha, Spain - LaCruzMarch2015_17m | ecosystem: Environmental > Aquatic > Freshwater > Lake | place: Spain... | reverse complement strand
GACTACAACGAGGAGAGCTTCTTCGTCCGCCACGCCTACTTCCTGGGCGCCGCCGACCCCTACAAGGCGTTGAAGACCACCCTCAAGGCCGAGATCAACGAAGAAGCCTGGGCCAGCCTCAACAGCGATACCTCCAGGCCCTTCCCCAAACCCGCCTCCGGCCGCATCGCGGTCAAGGTCATCAACCATCTGGGGGATGAGGTGATGAAGGTGTTCAGAGTGACGTGAGCGTGGGAGCCTACCCATCATGACTGATCATCCGATCGATCCCGCCATTCGTTTGGTGATCGAGCCGGCCCTGCGTGATGCCATCGCCGATCTGCTGGCCAGGAAGCGTCGCGCCTTGGAGTCCGAGCACGGCGCGCCGCTGCGGGTCATCGACGACTACATCGCGGCCGAACTCGCCCGCCTCGAAGCGGCCTCGGTTCCCATGCCGCGGGACATCGACTTCTCGGTGCTGGACCGGCTGCTTCTCGATACCGTCCCGCGCTCGGAAGGGGTCGACTGATGGATTTGCGCATCGCCGACACCTTCACCGACAGCCGCGCCCGCCTGACGGGCGAGGAGCAAAAGGCTGTCAAGACCACGGCGTTCGACCTTCAGGTCAATCCGGCCAATCCCGGACTGAGCTTCCACAAGCTAATTAATCGCGAGGCCGGTCGCGATTGAGTAAACTGTCCCCGGAATTCCACCGGTCGCTATAAATTTGGGAAATTTATGAAACAAATACTTGTTGCCATTCTTGTGGTTGCCGGTCTTGTTGGTTGTGCTTCCGGTCTAACGACGAAAGAACTGGAACGCAAAGTGATCGGCAAGTCGAAAAATGATCTTCTCAATTGTATGGGAACGCCAAGTGACAGTCATATTGCAGGAACGATGGAATATATGACCTATAGTCACAGAAGCACCAAGAATAAGGAGCTTCACAAGTGTGATGCTGGTTTCATATTAGCTAACGATCGTATAACCAAAATGGAAGTTGCCGGCGGTGAAGAAGGTGGCAACGAGGTCACATCTGATTTTTGCAGGAACTTGATCATCAGGTGTTTCAAGTAGGCAGCAGGTTCATCCCTCAAGGCCGACCAATCCCTGCATCTGTTGCGTGCCTCACTGGCCGTGGGCGGTCGCTCGTTGACGCTCTACGAGGAAGTCCACCGCGGTTCCAAGCTCGGCAATCGCAAGGTTCAGGAACGTTTTCTCCAAGATCGCGAACCCTGGCTGCTGGTCGCCTCACCCCGCTTCGCCGATCGCCCACCCAAGGTTCTGGTGCGGCTCTATCGCCAGCGGATGCAGATTGAAGAGAGCTTCCGCGACATGCAAAGCCTGTACTTCGGGCAAGGCTACGATATCAACGGTTTGCGCGACCTGGAGCGCGTCGCCATTCTGGTGATGATTGCCGCGCTGGCGGCCATTCTGCTGTGGATGATCGGCGCGGCGGCCGAGCGGCTCGAACTGCATCACGGGATGCACGCGACGCAGGAGTGATCTTAGCCCTGAAAGGGCGTGACAGGTGAGTGCATCGACACCGGCTGAGCTTCGGCGCCAATTACCTAGCCTATCATTTCCTTGGCGTGCTGTGCTTGATTGCAAGGCCTGACTCCGTGCCCCGTGTACCGCCGTGCCCGCGTGTCCCCGTGTCCGCGACGATCTGACGCACACGTGCCATAAGCCTGTCGAGGTCGGGCACGTAGTAGGGGTCGGGATGCAGCTTTAGGCCGTTCAGATCGGGGAGGCGACGAATCTGCTCGGGAAGGCGCTCCTCTTCGGGCAGGGTTGCGGGCTCGACCAGGATTGGAATGAGCGGTTTCTGCTTCTCCAGCGCCAGCGACAGTTCCAGGACAACCCAGTCCTCGCTGGCGTTTCCACCGGCGTTCTGTTGCTCTTTGAGCCATTCTTTGCCGATGACGGCCAGTACCACACTGGCCTTGTCGATCGCCTCCGCGATGCGCTTGTTCAAGGACTCCCCGAGGCAAATCGAGTCCAGGTCGCGGAACACGCTCTCGCGGCCGAACTCCTCGGCGAGGGTATGCGATAGCCGGTCGACCACGTAGGCGGTATCGGCGCGGCGATACGAGATGAAGATCGCGACCGGGGCACGGATGTCTCGGCCCGGGTGGGCGCGCTCTACTTCCCGTCTGGCCCGCTCGATCCGCCAAGCAAGCCAGATCGCAACGAGCGCTTCGATCAGCAATGCGTAGGGCGCGAAGAAAGGAAAGTAGCTGACGCGCTTCGTCGCTTCGGGAAGCGCGTCACGGCCATGCTGTCCTAGGAAGGCGTCGTCGGCCGCGATCATGAAGTGGGTGCCCGCATAGTCGGTATCGAGGGCCTTGGAGCGCAGCCGCTCGTCCGGCACCAAGTGTCCGTATGCCGAGTCAACGAGGAGTTCTCCGGTTTCGATGTTATAGACCTTGTAAGTCAGCATCTTCGCGAAAAACACCACCAACAGCACCGGCACCAGCCAGACCAGGACCTTATCGGTGAAGGTCCGGAATCCGGTCACGGCACGCACCGCTTCGGTGAAGCCGAAAGGAAACGGAGGAACCTGTGCCAGGCGGATGTGCTGTAGCGTGAGGCTGGCCTGAAAGACATATAACAGGAACAGGTAGTGGCTCGCGGCCGCCACCACGTAGGCCTTGCTCTGGCTGCTGACCGGGCAGACGTGAGCCCCGCTCTGGGCAAGCACCAGGACCTGTTCAAGGGCGCAGAGCAGGGTGACCACGGCCAGGAGGGTCCAGCCGATACGCACCTGGTTGGCGGTTTGAAGGTCGATGGAGGTCGGTAGATTGGTGTTCATGGCGTGATGGCTCGGGCCGGTTTCTCCGTCACAGGGGCGTGCGGCTCAGCAGCCGGACGGACACGAACCCGATGAATAGCTCCGCTTGGATATCGACGGGTACGCGGTAGGTGTCATCGCTGATCCATAGGGTGGTGCGCCTCATTTTTGTGTACGGGCTGAGATCGAGTTCGTCGGTAACCGAACGGACTTGCATATCGAGCTTGATGGTGCTCCACGTCTTATCCATCACCTTGTGGGACTCCCTGCCCAGCACCCGGAAGGTCACCCTATAAAGGCGCTCCGCCGGCTGCACCAGGAGCACAATGTCGTGGTTGTCCGCAAATTCAGTCCGCTGCAGGTAGAGCAGGGTGGAAAGGACGTCGCGAATCCCGTCGACGTCATGGTAGAGGGTCTTGCGCTCGGCGCCTTTGCCGTCCTTCGGTATGACGGTCCAGTCGATGCGCATGCGGCCGTTGAGGTACTGGGCGTCGTACTCGGCACTGACGCCATTTTCGGTCTGGACGTGCGTGAAGCGACGCGGGATCAGGTCCTCATAAGAGGTTTGCGCGCTGGTGTCGCTGTCGTAGGTATACAGCGTCCGCACGACGCCCAGGCTCTTGGCGCGCGCATTTGCTTGTACCCACCGGGTCGACCGATCCTTGCCGGGTCGAAACTCGATGTCGATCGAGCCGGCGCGCACCCAATGGCTCCAACTGACCTCATAGCGCAGCTTCAACGGCGCGAGCCCGGACGCGGGCCTAGGTCTCAGAGGGGTCGTCTGCAACTGCCAGGCGGGCCTGTTCGCGCCGCTGCCCGCGGCGTCCGCCACCGGCCCGGCCGCCAGTGATCCCAAGGCTGGCAACACACACAAGGCGCCGAGGATCCAGCCGCGGCTGGTCAATGCATACAGCCGGGTGAGGACGGGTGTGGCTGATGACTTGTACGTGTCGTGCTGCTGTGTCATTCGCATTACTCTGTAATTGCGGCAGTCCGCCTGGCCGGATCTGGATCACGATGTCCGTTTCCTGCCTCTTGTTACACCGCTTCCGTTAGGCCGGATTCGCAAGCCTTATCTGACTTGGATGCTGTTCCGGCAGAGTTGCCAAACGGAACAGAAGAGTTAATCGTGGTCTCGCTCCGATTACCGCTATTACCTCCCTATTACCCCCATTTTTTGCCCGTCCCCTATTGGCCTAGCTTTTAACATTCATCAGTGCTTGTCGTATGTAATTAAAGTTCAGGACGTCGACTCCGGCGGCTCGCGCGGGAGCGACCATTTTGAAGTCATCGGAAATCAGGAGATATTTTGATCGGCACGTCCATATTGCACCAACATCGGTAATGCCATATTTCAGGAATCCAGGCTCTTTCACCGCCAGGTTGCTTTGAAGGTATCTTTCTTCTGTACCTTCAATGTAGCGAGAAAACACTGACATGAAGGCGTCTTTGTGCTTTCCAGCGAGCGCGCCGGCAAGATTGTTTACTTCGGTCAGTACGTTTGGCGTGGTAACAATCTTCCTGAAGTTCTTGAGAATACCCACCAGGGCTAGATAGTCTTCTGCGGTATACGAACTGGTACGCTTGAAAACGGATATGTGATTTCGGTCAACTTGGCCCACCAAGAGTAACAGCGCCAAGTTGGCATCCAGGAACGCGCCATTCTTTTTGTGCTTATTAATCAGAGCTTCCAGATAATCTTTCATGCTTCCCGGATCTTCATCGAAACGAATTGGCCGTCACGATTGATACGCATGATCTTATATTTCCGCTCTGTTTCCGGAGGGACTTCATGAAGAAACAGTGCGGGTATCGCGGTTTGCCTTTTCTGGACGGCCTTTGGAGTGTCGTACCCGACGGTAATCAGCCAATCGCGGCTTTCTTCTTTTTCTTTCTCAATTTCCTCAAGGGCAACATTGCGGATTTGATCGTTGGCAAGCAGCTCTTTCACTGTGCTGATGGCCCGCCGAACAGCCTCATTCATTGATATTTCTTCGCTCATGAGTCCTCCACAGTAGAAGCTCGCGCATCGTTCACGATGTACGCGATGCGCGCGGCCGAATCTTCAAACAAACATAAAAGCAAAACGGCCCGCCGGGCAGGCCGCAGCGGGGGCTGCTCGGCGGGCCGTTTTGCTTTAGGCGACGCCCTCCGCCACCTCCGCATACTCCGCGATCTGGTCAAAGTTCAGATACCGGTAAACGCTCGCCGCATCCGCATTGATGATCCCCATCCCGGCCTGATACTCGGCCAGCGTCGGAATCCGGCCGAGCTTGGATGCAATCGCGGCAAGCTCGGCCGAGGCCAGATATACGTTGGCGTTCTTGCCCAGGCGGTTGGGGAAGTTGCGGGTGCTGGTGGAGACCACGGTGGCGCCTTCACGGACCTGGGCCTGGTTGCCCATGCAGAGGCTGCAGCCGGGCATCTCGGTGCGGGCACCGGCGACGCCGAAGGTGAAGTAGTGACCTTCCTTGACCAACTGGGCCTCGTCCATCTTGGTCGGCGGGGCGACCCAGAGCTTGACCGGGATGTCGCGCTGGCCGTCGAGCAGCTTGGCGGCGGCGCGGAAGTGGCCGATGTTGGTCATGCAGGAGCCGATGAAGACCTCGTCGATCTTGGTTCCGGCGACGGCGGACAGCGGCTTGGCGTCGTCCGGGTCGTTCGGGCAGCACAGGATGGGCTCTTTGAGCTCATTGAGATCGATCTCGATCACGGCCGCGTATTCGGCGTCCTTATCGGCCTGAAGCAGGTTGGGGTTGGCAAGCCAGGCCTCGACCGCCTTGATGCGGCGCTCGAGCGTGCGCTTGTCCTGGTAGCCGTCGGCGATCATGTTCTTCATCAGCACGACGTTGCTGGTCAGATACTCGATGATCGGGGCCTGGTCGAGCTTGATGGTGCAGCCGGCGGCCGAGCGCTCGGCGCTGGCGTCGGACAACTCGAAGGCCTGTTCCACCTTCAGATCCGGCAGGCCCTCGATCTCCAGGATGCGCCCGGAGAAGGCGTTGATCTTGCCGGCCTTGGCGACCGTCAGCAGGCCCGCCTCGATGGCGTACATCGGGATGGCGTGCACCAGGTCTCGCAGCGTCACGCCGGGCTGCATCTGGCCCTTGAAGCGCACCAGGACGGACTCGGGCATGTCGAGCGGCATGACGCCGGTGGCGGCGCCGAAGGCGACGAGACCAGAGCCGGCCGGGAAGCTGATGCCGATCGGAAAGCGCGTGTGGCTGTCGCCGCCGGTGCCGACGGTGTCGGGCAGCAGCAGGCGGTTGAGCCAGGAGTGGATGACGCCGTCGCCGGGGCGCAGGGCGACACCGCCGCGATTGCTCATGAAGGCCGGGAGATCCCGGTGGGTCTTCACATCGACCGGCTTGGGGTAGGCGGCGGTGTGGCAGAAGGACTGCATCACGAGATCCGCGCTGAAGCCGAGACAGGCCAGATCCTTCAACTCGTCGCGGGTCATGGGGCCCGTGGTGTCCTGGCTGCCGACGGTGGTCATCCGGGGCTCGCAGTAGGTACCCGGGCGCATGCCCGTGCCCTCGGGCAGGCCGCAGGCGCGCCCGACCATCTTCTGCGCCAGGGTGAAGCCGCGCCCGGTGTCCGCCGGGATCGCGGGCAGGCGGAAGCTGGTCGCCGCGGGGAGGCCCAGGAACTCGCGCGCCCGGGCGGTCAGGCTGCGGCCGATGATCAGGTTGATGCGTCCGCCGGCCCGCACCTCGTCGAAGATCACGTCGCTTTTCAGCGCGAACTCGGCAACGGTCTCCCTGTTCTTCACGATCTTGCCCGCGTAGGGCAGGATCTCGACCACGTCGCCCATCTCAAGCTTCGAGACATCGAGCTCGATCGGCAGGGAGCCGGAGTCCTCCTGGGTGTTGAAGAAGATCGGGGCGATCTTGCCGCCCAGGGTCACGCCGCCGAAGCGCTTGTTCGGGACGTATGGGATGTCCTGGCCGGTGGCCCAAACCACGCTGTTGGTCGCGCTCTTGCGGCTGGAGCCGGTGCCCACCACGTCGCCGACATAGGCGACCAGGTGGCCCTTTTTCTTCAGGTCCTCGATGAAGGCGATGGGTCCCCGCTTGCCGTCTTCCTCCGGCTTGAAGGCGGCGTCGGGGCGGGTCATCTTCAGCATCGCCAGATAATGCAGCGGGATGTCCGGGCGGCTCCAGGCATCGGGGGCGGGCGACAGGTCGTCGGTGTTGGTCTCACCCGGCACCTTGAAGACGGTGACGGTGATGGATTCGGGCACCTCGGGGCGGCTGGTGAACCACTGCGCCTGCGCCCAGCTCTCGATGACCTCCTTGGCCTTGGCGTTGCCGGCCTTGGCCTTGTCCGCCACGTCGTTGAAGAAGTCGAACATCAGCAGGGTCATCTTCAGACCCTCGGCGGCGACCGCGGCGACCTCGGCGTCGTCCAGCAGTTCGATCAGCGGGTGTACGTTGTAGCCGCCCACCATGGTGCCGAGCAATTCGGTGGCCTTGGCCTTGCCGAGCAGGCCGACCTTGAGGTCGCCATGCGCCACCGCGGCCAGGAAGCTGGCCTTGACCTTGGCCGCGTCGTCCACGCCCGGGGGCACCCGGTGGGTCAGCAGGTCCAGCAGGACGTCGCCCTCACCGGCTGGCGGGTTCTTGATCAGCTCTATCAGGTCTGCGGTCTGCTGCGCGGTCAGCGGCAGCGGCGGGATGCCGAGCGCGGCGCGTTCGGCGGCGTGCTGGCGGTAGGCTTGTAACATCTTGTAATCTCCAGTGGAACGATGGCGGTAAGGGGGTGGCGGGCGGGGCTTGCGGCAGCGGCGGCCGGTCTGCGGGCCAATCCGTCATTTTAGGTCTTATGTAGGCATTGCCAAGCGATTTGCAGCCGACTTGACTCCGCCCGGCTGCCGCTCTAGCGTTGCGGCTACCCAGGTCAGGCATCGAGTACCCCCATGTCAACCGCGACCATCCTGCCCCCTGTGAGCCCCCGCGACTACCTGCTGGGCGAGCGCGACGGTGCGCAGCGTCACGAGTACCTGAACGGGGAACTCGTCGCCATGGCGGGCGGTTCCCGTGCCCACAACCTGTTGGCGACACGGGTCGCCCGCCTGCTGGGTAATCACCTGGAGGGCGGCCCCTGCCGGGTCTATCAGTCCGACATGAAGGTTCAGATCGCCGCGGCGAACCGTTTCTACTATCCCGATGTCATGGTCTGCTGCGGCCCGCTCGAGGCGGAGCCGGACCTCTACTACGAGACGGCGCCGCGCCTGATCGTCGAGGTCCTCTCCCCGCGCACGGCGGCGGCCGACGACGGGGAGAAGCGCATCAACTACCAGACGCTGGGATCTCTGGACGAATACCTCCTGCTCGATCCGGACACCGGTGAGGGCACCCTGTACCGTCGCGGCGGGGCCTTCTGGACGCGCATCCGGCTCGATCGCAACGACGCCTTGGAACTTGGGTCTATCGGATTGCGCGGTACCATGGCGTGGCTCCTTGGCGGCGGCTAAGGTGCGCATCCCGGGCTCATTCCTGTTGTTCTGCCAACCTGGTCAATTCCCACAGCCGATCCAACTCCGTGCGCAGTTGCGCGACCTGCGCCTCCAGGGCCTCAATGCGGCCGTCCGCGGCGCCGCCGCCCGGCGCTGGCGCTGCCATGGGCACCGCCGCCGCCGCCGCGCTCATGGCGGCGAGTTCGGCCGCGTCCGGCGCGCCGCACAGCAGGTGCAGGTAGCGCTCCTCGCGTTTGCCCGGCAGCCGGGGCAGTTCCATCACCAGGGCCGGCCCCCGGTCCATGAGCGCGCGCACCGTCCCGGTCACGGCCGCCAGGTCCGGGAACTCGGCCAGGCGGGCGCTGTTGGTGCGCAGTTCGCCCAGGGTCTGGGGTCCGCGCAGCATGAGCACGGTGAGTACCGCCTGTTCCTCGCGGCTCAGGCGGTAAGTGCCGACCATTTTGTGGTCATAGCGTTCGGTGCGCCCGGAGAAGGCGGCGTGGACCAGCCCCCGGCCGCGTAACTGGTTGACCTGGTGGCCGACATCGCCGGGCTCCAGGGTCATCACCGGCTGCCGGCTGCTCTTCTGGTTGCAGGCGTTGACCAGGGCGTTGAGGGTCAGCGGGTATTGTTCCGGGGTGGTGCGCTGTTTCTCCATCAGGCAGCCCAGGATGCGTGCCTCGATGGGGTTGAGCAGGGGTTCGTTCAGGTCGACGGTCATGGCTGGAGGCTCGCGTGGTGGAGGGGCCGCTCAGTCGAGCGGCAGGACCCGCAGTGCCACCCGTGCCTGGGTGCTGCGTTGTCCCTGCTCAGCATACAGGGTGCCGCTGCCGCGCACTGACGCGGTGTCGTCATGCAGTGCCACCGGTATCCAGTCCCCGAGGCGGCCCTGCACCCGGGCCTCGACGTCGCTGGTTTGAAGCGCTCCGTGGGCCCCCAGTGCGTCGGCGCGGGTCGCGACCTCGATGACCACCTGGTCGCCCTGGACCCGGGGTACCACATAGAAGCCGCTCTCGGCGCGCTGGTAGCTGGTGCCCTCGCGGATGACGGTGCCCCCCGGTCCGGCCGCCAGTTCCCGGTAGGCCAGGGGCCGCTCCTGGCCGATGGCGATGAAGGCCGGGTGCCCGTCCAGGGCGCGGACCTCCTGGCTGAGATCACGGCTGGCGGAACGGTGCCCGGCACCGACCTCAATGCGACCGGCGCCCGGTCCAGGTCGGCCGTGACGCCCCTGGTCGGCGTCCCAGGCGTCGCCGCGCACCGCAATGCCGGCCCCGGTGGTCGCGTCGGCGCGGTACTGGCGGACCTGGATCAGCAGGCTGCGCGCGGGCCGGTCCAGGGTGGTCAGGGCGCGCCGGATCTCGGCCAAGTGCGCGGGGGAGGCGCGCACGAAGAGCGTGTTGTTGGCGCCCGCGACGCTTCCGTCCGGGCCGGCCAGGGGGGCGAGGATCGGTATCAGTTCCTCGGGGAAGCGTGCGCGCAGCTCGATCATCTCCAGTGGATAGTCCGCCGCCGCGCCGCCGCAGAGGGCGGCGAGGAGCAGGCCCGGGGCGCCGCACCGGCCAGCCCAGCGCCTGTTAAAGATCGATGCGGCGCAGTTCAATGTCTTCATCGCTGTGCTCCCAGATCGCCTCAAAGTCGGCGCGCAGACGCTGCGCCGCGCCGGGTGCCCGCCACTCCACCAGGGCCGCGTGGCGGTCGGCGAGTCGGCGCAGACAATAGCCGGTGCCGTCACTGATGAGGAAGGCGTCCATCCGGGTGCGGAAGTCCTCGGCCACGCGCCGGATGGTAACCCGCGACGGCAGGCGGTGGCTCAACCCGAGCAGGCGGTGCCCGGCGCGCACCGGGGCCAGTGGCTCGAACACCAGCACCCGCACCGGGAGCCAGGGCCGGGCCAGGGCGAGGCGCCGCACCGCGTCCAGAAAGGGGACTTGGTCGTACAGGTCCGGGTCCAGGTCGCGGCTGAAGATCAGCAGTTCCCGCTGCGCGTCCGCGGCCAGACGCAGACACGCCTCCCGAATCGACAGGAGGTCGGTGAGTCGCAGCGCGGTGCCGCCGTGGGGTCGCGGCGACGGCGTGGGCCAGGCCGGGGCGGGGGGCGGGTGTTGCACGGTCATCTCCTGTCCGGGGTGGTGGGGCCAGGGTTCGGATCATCCCAGAAAGAGCGGTCATCTGTGGATTTTATGGTTATTGCAACGGCGGACGCCCGCAGCCAATGATCCCATAGTGCCCATGATTGTAGAGGGTGCAGAGGACCTCCAGGCAGGCGGGTTGCTCCAGCCAGGGGGCCAACTGCTCCCACTCCAGGGTGTGCGACTCGCACAGCAGTTGCGCGAAGCCCCGGCACGCCGACGGCAGCCGGTGGGTCTCGCCGCCGACGAACAGCAGCAGCGGCGCCTGGTCCAGGGCGCTGAACAGGACCCGCGAGGGCCCGCGCGCGAGCCCGCCGCGCCGCTCGATCAGGGCGCGCAGGCCGAGCGCCGTCAGGGGGGCCGCCGTCGGCGCGACCGCCAGGTGCTCCTTGGGCCTGCTCAGGTGGGCGCCGAACCAGGCGGCGAAGGCCTCGTCGTCGGCCCCGCCCAGGGCCTCCTCGATCCGGCGGCGGATCTGCGTCAGCACGCTCGCCGGGACCTCGCCGCGATGGTGATGGGGTTGCGGGTCGGGGTCCCGGTAGCGGGCCTGGGGCAGGCGGGTCCTGATGGCGTGGTCGCACCAGGCGCCGGCCAGCTCCTGCCAGTGCGGCGCGCGCAGGGCAAGCGACCAGGTCAGGCCGGGACCCTCGGCGATCCCCCAGTGCGGCACCCCGGCGGGCAGATAGAGGCAGTCCCCGGGCGCCAGCACCCACTGGTCCTGGGCCTGGAAGTGCGCGAGGATCGGCAGATCCAGGCCGGGAACGCAGGGGGCCGCGGGGTCCGGGTGGGGATCGATGCGCCAGCGGTGGCGGCCCTCGGCCTGGATCACGAAGACATCGACGGCATCCACATGAGGCCCCACCGAACCCTGATCCGCGGCGAGGCTGAACGTGATGTCGTCCAGCCGCCACAGCGGCAGGAAATCGAAGCGATCCAGCAGCAGGGCGACTTCCGGGACCAGCTTGTCGACGTCGCGCACTTGCAGGGTCCAGTGAGACTCGGGCAGGGCGGCGAGCAGGGCCTCGTCGAAGGGTCCAGGTCGCACCTCCCAAGGGCGCACACCCCGCTCCAGGACGAGGCGCGACTCCACCCGTGGTGCAGCGGCCAGCCCGGCCAGATCGGCGCCGCAGAGCGGCGAGCGCAAGCCGGGCAGGGCGTCGCGCATCAGCAGCGGCCGCCGCTGCCAAAACTCGCGCAGAAAGTCGGAGGCCGTCAGTCCGGATGGGAATTCGAGTCGCTTTGGTATGGTACTGGACATCGGGCTTACCGATCAGGACAGACAAGGGTTGACGGGACCTGGCCACCCGCGGCGGGGCCGCCGGCGCTCCGGGTCACCGCCCATTCGGGGACCGCTACAATGCGGTTCTGTATCGATAACACAACAGTTAAACCCCTCTGGTAGGCCCGTACCTGGGCGATTGACGGGCGTTTTGCCGGCACTCCTGTTGCGCCTGCCGCTCGTTGCGTTGCAAATATGTCGCTGCGAGGAAAAAAAGTTGCACTTTTGTCGGCGTGCTGGGCTAAAATCTCAGCGTCCGAATGTTCAGTCCGCAGACCTTGCCCAGGTTCAACCCATCGCAACCGCCGTGTCGGGCGTTCGGTGAGGTCGCAACCGAGGTGGCGCGGCGCCGGCGTCCAGGTCCGGTGTGGCTTTTTCCCGGCCTGGTGTGACCGCCGAGCCGCATTCTCGACCGAACTCCCTCAACTGATCGCAACAGGAAACACAAGATGCGCAAAGACAAGAAGACCTTCCGCGTCGTCGCCCTGACCGCCCCGCTGGTCATGGCCACCATGCTGGCAGCCCCGGTCAGCGTCAACGCCGCCGATTCGATTGGCCTCTACTGGAAGGCCGCGCCGACCAACACCGCCTGGGTCAACTCCGTCGGCGAGTGCTGGCAGGGGCAGGACGGCGAACAGCTCGACCCCTGCGGCACCTTCGTCCCGCATGCCCCGCTGGTCATGCGCCTGCTGTTCGAACTGGACCGCTACCAGCTCAACCAAATTCGCAACCCCGAAGAACTGCGCAAGCTCGATGACCTGATCAAGGAATTCCAGGCGACCCCGCGTGAGGAGCAGGTCACCATCGTCGGTCACACCGACAAGCTGGGCAGCCTGCCGCACAACCAGGTGCTGAGCGAGAACCGCGCCGCCACCATCAAGCAGTACATGATCGACCGCGGTTACCCCGCCTCGGCCATCCGCGAGGTCAAGGGCGTGGCCTGGGAGGGCGGCAACGATGTCGCCGCCGACGGCGCCGTCATCGACCTGGGTCCCCTGGAAAACAATCCCCTGCGTCGCCGCGTGGTCGTGACCGAGCTCGGCCCGGAACAGATCAAGCAGTTTTCCCAGTAGTCGTCCGGTCCCGCCGCGGCCCCCAGGGCGCCGCTGCGGGGCTGTCCAAGGAATCCACCGCCGCCGGGCGCCGCAAGGTGCCCGCGCCCCACTCGAACCGAAACCTGTCGCTGACCCTGTTGGTTGCGACACGGGTACCCGCGGTCGGAAGAAAGGGATGACACCCAGCCAATAAGCCTCATCCCCCCCGACGGAGGCTTAAAGGACGACCGGCCCCCGGGTTTCCCGGGGGCCGGTTTTTTTTTTGCTCCCCGCGTCCGCTGCGGTGCCATCTTCGTCGTCGTTGTCGTTGTCGTAATCGAGATTATCGTAGCGTCCCGGATTCACTCGTACCCCAAAGTACATCGCTTCTCCGATTACGACAACGACAACGACAACGACAACGATTGTGTTTAGTCAGTCGGCAGCGCAATGGCCCGCGCCTGCTCGGCCGCGTTGCCGATATAGGTGGCGGGGGTCAGGGCCAACAATTGCGCCTTGGCCGCGGCGGGGATCTCGAGTGTGTCGATGAAGTCCGCCAGGGCCGCGGCGCCGATGCGCTGACCGCGGGTCAGTTCCTTGAGCCGCTCATAGGGCGCGGCGACGCCGTAGCGGCGCATGACGGTCTGGATGGGTTCGGCCAGCACCTCCCAGTTCGCCTCCAGGTCCGCCGCCAGCCGCTGCGGGTCCGCCTCCAGCTTGCCGATCCCCTTCAGCGCCGATTGCAGCGCGATGCTGGTGTGCGCGATGCCGACGCCTAAGTTGCGCAGGACCGTGGAGTCCGTCAGATCCCGCTGCCAGCGCGAGATGGGCAGCTTGCCGGCCAGGTGTTCGAGGATGGCATTGCCGATCCCTAGGTTACCCTCGGCATTCTCGAAATCGATGGGGTTGACCTTGTGGGGCATGGTGGACGAGCCGACCTCCCCCGCCACGGTGCGCTGCTTGAAATAGCCGAGCGCGATGTAGCCCCAGAGGTCCCGACACAGGTCCAGGGCCACGTTGTTGAAGCGCACCGTCGCGTCGAACAGCTCCGCCATGTAGTCGTGGGGCTCGATCTGGGTGCTGTAGGGGTTCCAGGTCAGCCCCAGGGCCTCGACGAAGGCTTGTGCAAAGGTGGCCCAATCCAGTTCCGGGTAGGCGACCAGATGGGCATTGTAGTTGCCGACGGCGCCGTTGATCTTGCCGAGCAGGTGGACCGCCGCGACCCCATCGCGCTGGGTGCGCAGGCGGTGACAGAGGTTCGCCATCTCCTTGCCCAGGGTGGTCGGGGTGGCCGGTTGACCGTGGGTGCGGGCGAGCATCGGCAGGTCCGCGTAGCGCAGCGCCAGGTCGCGCAGGGCCGCGATCAGCGCATCCATCAGTGGGAGCAGGACCCGGCCGCGGCCCTCCCGGATCATCAGGGCATGGGCCAGGTTGTTGATATCCTCAGAGGTACAGGCGAAGTGGATGAACTCGCCGACCGCCGCCAACTCGCGATTGCCTTGGATGCGCTCCTTCAGGAAATACTCGACCGCCTTCACATCATGATTGGTGGTGCGTTCGATCTCCTTGATGCGCTGCGCATCCTCCAAGCGGAGGTCCCGCGCGATGCCCTCCAGCAGGTCGAGGGCCTGGGCGGACAGTGGCGGTACCTCGGGGATCGCGGGATGCCGCGCCAGGGCCTGCAGCCAGCGTACCTCCACCAGCACGCGGTAGCGGATCAGCCCGTACTCGCTGAAGATCGGGCGCAGGTCCGCGGTCTTGGCGCCGTAGCGCCCGTCCACCGGGGACACGGCAGTCAGCGCGGACAGCTCCAGGTTCAGTGCTTGGGTCATTGATGGCTCCGGTGTCGAAAAAATAGTTTTGTCCGCAAATGAACGCAAATGAACGCAAATAAAGAAAATTAATGTAGCTGGGCGTTGCGAAGTCGGCGCGATACTGTTCCTGATCATGGCGTCCTGTGCCATTGCCGTGGTCTGGCGCATCTTTGCGCCTGCCGGGGGCTTGCGTCAACGCGCTTCAGAGCGCCAACGCAGCGTCTTATTTGCGTTCATTTGCGTTAATTTGCGGACAATCACCCTTGGCGTCACACCGCTTGGGCGTGCCGCAGGGGATCTGCCGCGGCCGATTCGGTTGCCGCGGCGGGTGCGGGCGCCTCGCTGATGGGCTCCAGCGCCTGATCGAAATAGCTGTAGCCGGGACGCTCCGTGTCCTTTTTCACCTTCTTGTAGAGGCGCCAGACCCGCCAGGCATAGGCGAGCAGCCCGGTGTAGGTGCGCCACATCTCCCCGACGCGTCTTGGGTAGAAGACCCAGGGGCGCTCGCGGGGCAGTCCCGGCCGGCGCTCGGTGCGGACCTTGCGCCGGAGAAACCCGCCCTGGAGCGGGTGCACGCGCTCGAACTTGAAGCAGCCGTAGAACTCGAGTGCGATCTCCATGATACGTTTAGGGTTGCGGTCGAAGGCCGCGGCGCGCCGCATCAGGGTCTCCAGGTGTGCCATCGAGTAATAGCTGTCCCAGGCCGCCCGATAGACGCCCTGCCACTGTGCCTTGGTCATCCGCGGATGGGTGGTGCAGACGTGCTCCAGGTCATAGATGTTGAGATCCGGGTCCAGCGGCGCGCCTTGCGCGTGCAATGCCTGGTGGTCGGCCGAGCCGGGCAGGGGGGTCAGGCAGAAAAACTCCAGGATATCGAGCGGCAGTTCCCGTTTGATGGTCTCGATATCGGCCAGGATGCTCTGCGGTGTGTCGTCGGGAAACCCCAGGATGTAGCCGCAATAGGTGGTCACCCGCTGCCGCTGCCAGGCGAGCAGCATGGCGCGGTAGTTGGCGATCTTGTTCTGTTTCTTGTTGGCGGACTTGAGATTGGCCGGATTGATGTTCTCCAGCCCCAGGAAGACCCGGGAGACGCCCGCCGCCCGCGCCTTGGTGACGAAGCCCGGCAGGGTGTGACACATGGTGTCCACCTGGATCGTGAAGTTGAACTTGACCCCGAGCTCGCGCCGCACCGCGGCGATGCGATCGAAGATCGGCTCCCAGTTGCGGTTGCGGGAAAAATTATCATCGGTGATGAAATAGTGCCGGATGCCGTGGGCCAGGTTGGCACGCAGCAGGCGCTCGATGTCGTCCGGGTCGCGGAAGCGCGAGGTGCGCCCCTGGACATTGATGATGGTGCAGAAACTGCACAGGAAGGGGCAGCCGCGTCCGGCGTCGAAGGTGCCGGGCATGGGGGCGTAGCGCCGCGCCACCTCCGGCGGGAGATAGGGCAGCGACTGGCCTTGCAGTTGCGGCAGTTGATCCATGAAGTTGTAGAGCGGCGCCAGGCGCCGTTCATAGGCCGCCCGCAGCAGGTCCGCGAAGCGCCCCTCCGCCTCGCCCGCGAACAGGGTGATGCCGAGCGCCATCGCCTCCTGCAACTCCGGGGGGACCTGCGGCAGCATGGCGAGCACGCCGCTGACATGAAAGCCCCCGAGCGCGACCTGGACCCCCGCGGCGCGAAAGCGGCGCGCGAGATCCATGGCGCGCGGGAACTGGTTGGACTGCACCCCCACCAGACACACCAGGCCCCCGCCGGGGTTACGCTGGAGGCGGCGGACGATCTGCGCCACCGGCACCACCGTGTTGGTCTCGTCGTAGGCGTTGATGAGGATTTCCACGCCCGCGCCCAGGGCCGCCGCCTGGTTGGCATTGCGCGCGAGACCGTAGAGGCTCGCCAGCGAGTTGGATGGAATCCACGCCTTGACCCACTGGATCACATAGCCGTCGTCGTCGTAGTGGGATGGCTTGATGAGCTCGACCTGAAAGCGCGTGGTCGGCCTGGTGCTGTGCATGAGAGACCCCTTGCCGCTGCGGCGGCGTCATGGCCGCCGTGGCGCTGGCCAAAGGCGCATCATAGGCCCGCCGCCCTGCCAGAGAAACCCCGTCCCTGTCTGCGCCGGCGACGCGTAAGAGAAGACGCCGACTCGCCACTGGGAGTTGGCGAATCGGCGTCTTCCCGGTCCTGCGTCCGCTGGCGTCCCTCGGCGGTCCTCTGCGTCCCTCTGCGTCCCTCGGCGGTCCTGGAGTTTTTTCGGTTTGGTGCTGACTGTGGCCTTCGGCGCCTGCTGGGGGTTAGTGCTGCCTGTCTGTGCGTTCTTCGGCATTGCCTCTTTTCCGTCACTAGAGTCGAAGCACTCGTCGTGCCAGATACTCATGCAAGTAAAATCAGTTTGTTACGCCCTGTCCAAGCACAAGGTGACGAAGCACGCGGTCAACAGGTGACGCGTTTGGTTAGGCGCCGGCGGGGCATCGTCCTGGCCGTCCTCAAGCGGGGGGCGACCGGTCGTTCGGGGCCGACGTTGCGATCGAGGCCGTCATCAGCCTCGATCATCATTCCGGCCCCTGGGAGCGCCGCACCCCAGTGCGGCGCGATCTTGCAGACGACCGCAGCGTCGCGTGCGACGGACTAGGCCGGGCCGCACTGGGGTGCGGCGCTCCCAGGCGGTCGGCCTGAAGGCCGACGTACATGCCTCGGTGCGACGAACGATGATCGCGGCCCTGCGCGCGCCTCGCCCCATCACTGGTCGGTAATCTGGCGCCAAGCGGTGGTCCTGATATCCCGGGGTCGCCAGCAGGCGAGTCCAGGGGCCTACCCACGCTAGCCGTCTGCGGATAATTCCCGGTTCTTCGCGGCGTCGAATAATTCATCCACCGAGCAGTCCTGCCAGAGTCCCTGTTGCCACTCGGTGTAGTCGAACGGCTCGCGGCGCACCAGCGCGATGAACCGCTCGGATTCGACGAGTCCAAGATGCTTGCGCAAGGCCAGCATGCCCTCGTGCCGGATCAGTTGGTCGGTTTTCATTGATGGACTCACGTCGATCCGGGTAAGGGTTTGCCGCGTTCTCATAGTCCAATATGAACGACCAGACTAGGTCCAGTCGACCCGCGAGGATGGCGCCTTGGATATAGAGTTTCGCCTCGGTTTCGAGCCGGATCAACTCGGACGACTGGTTGTCGTACGGGCGGTTGACACAGCAATTGTCCAGGTAAAGGCGCAGTCTGGTCATAAGCAATTACCCGGCGTGGCGGGAGTCAGGGTGCCCGCGGGACGCAGGGCGGACTGGCCGAACCATCGGCAATTTACCCGGGTTCCGTCCAGGGTGGGTTGGATCAGGAGATGGAAGGGTCTCACTCGGCAGTCTCCGCATCGGACAGGAGGGATTCCAGGGTAGTGGGGTCGGCGAGGTGATGAGACGGGTTAAACCTCTAATCACACGGGCACTGCTGGGGCGGTACGGGGGCCTCGGCCTCGATCGTAATCCCGGCCGCTGCGCTAGCGCAGAGATCGCTGGTCCCCACAGCGGACCCTATGGGCGCCGCGGCCGTAGGGTCCGCTGTGCGGACCACCGACCTCGCAGTTGACTGATAGGCCGGGATTATGATCAAGGCCCGATACGGGTGAATCATACCTAGAGTAAGTCCTAGCTGGAATTCAGTTTCTCCTATATCGTCGCGGGTACTCGGTTCAACGGCGGTGTGGCTTCTCGGAGACAATTCGTCTAATCCCTTCGACTACCTTGCACCAAGCCTTACTTGGATTGATCCAGTGTTCCGTGTCAGTTACGGGTCGGCCTTTTTCAGGGAGAACGTTATACCTGGCGAACCCTAGGTCCGCCCAATGGCAAAAGTCCACAATTATTGGAATCAACTTGCATTCGCCCGATATGCACCTTTTCTCAACTAACGGGAGTTCTACCGAATGAATATAGTCTGTTGCAATGCTGTTGGCGCTGACCAGATACAACACTATGTCGCATGTCGCTAATTCATGCCTAATCCGCGCATCCCACTCCTCACCGGGGAGTAAGTCTTGGTCGTTCCATGTCATTATCTTTCCGCGAAGCCCGGATAGATGCTTTAGTAACATTTCCTTGTGGTCCTTGTCGTACTTGGAGTATGAGATGAAGATCTTGCACGGCTGATCGTGGACTTTCTGTGTCGTTTGATCCTGCTTTGCCCATAAGGGTAGGGTTGCCATATCTACCCCATCAAGTAATTCCGCAATGTTCACATCGTCGTAGCTGATCTAATAAGATATTGCGCAAGGTTAGACACTATGAGGCCCTTTTCTTACCTAAAGGATGAGGAACGTTCTCAAAAACGCCCTTAGGGCATACGGGCAGGCTGCTAAGTGAAACCACACGAGCGACCAGCTTCCTCTTCGGTGAGTAGCTGGTTGTGCCACATTCACGTTCGCCCGTAAGACGACGCGGATCCACCGCAGCAAGACAACCCGTGGCCTTTGCGCAATTCTCGCAGCCGTGCGTGCCGGAGAGACGGCGGAGAGTGTATCGCAAACCAAAAAGCAAGTCCCGGGCTCGACCGCAGCCATTGCGCTCGACACGTTCTCGGGGGCGGGCATGGCGGTTCGGTCCTTGGTGGGTGTCGGGCGCAGGTCGATCCGGGTGAGGCGATTACAGCATAAACAATCCGGGTAGGGAATCGCCGCGTGGCCTCGATTCTTGTGCCGGTGACGCCTTCGGTTCGGCGCCGGGGTGTGGCCGGTGTTGCGCTCTCAGCCAGCCCGCGACCAACCGCCCGGGGCGATGCCGAAGCGCTGCTTGAAGGCGCGGGCCAGATTGCGTCCGCTGCGGTAGCCGACGCTGTAGCGGCCCTGCTCCAAGAGGCGCCGCGCCCGTTGCAGGCGCTGCTCGCGCAGATAGCCGAAGACGCTCATCCCCAGGTGGGTCTTGAACAGGCGCTCCAGGCTGGTGCGGTTGGTGGCGCAGTGGCGGGCCAGGGCCGCGAGGTCGGGTGGATCGGCCATATTGGCGAGCAGGTGGTCGCGGGCGCGCAGCAGGATGGCGAGCGGCCGGTCCGGTAGCGCCGCCGTCGGGTCCGTCGGCCCGGGCTCCGGGGCGGGGCCGCGCTCCGGCAACCGGGCAACGCGCCGGGCGAGACGCAGGTGGCTCGCGACCCGCAGCAGGAGTTCACGCGCATCAAATGGCTTGGTCACGTAATCGACCCCGCCGAGGGCAAAACCGCGGGCCTTGTCCTCGATCTGGTCCAGCGCGGTGAGGAAGATGACCGGGACCTCGCGCGTGACCGGATTGGCCTTGCGGAGGCCGCAGACCTCGAAGCCGTCCAGCTCACCATCGCCTCCTGAGCCTCACCGGCACCCTGGCCTTCACCGCCACCGCCCTGGACCCCGTCCTGATCCGGCTGACGAGTCTGGACGCGAACGACAACCCGGGCCTTGCCGCCAACTTCGGGCCCGGCAACCGGCTCAGTCTCAAACTGGCGGAAGTCACCGCCGTCACCGGCTTCGATCCCGCCATGTACCGCATCGACGGCTATGAGAGGGCGGATGCCCGCAGGGCGATCCGCCGCCGCTTGCCATCAACATGGCGGAACCGCTATCGCGTTCCGCCCTCCGCGGGCTGGATGGAGGATGCGCGCCACGGCCTAGGGGCTGATGGGCACGCCGGTCAGCAGCACGTCGTCGATATAGGCGAAGTCGCTGGTGTCGGTATCCCACATGCCGAAGGCGATGCCGAACGCCGGGTTATTGGCGGCGGCGGCCGGCAGAGTGACCTCGATCAGGTGCAATTGCCCGTCGCTGGCCGGGTGGTGGTTGTCGATCGTCACTGGCTCGTACCAGGTCTGGCCGTCGGTCCAATAAAGGATCAGGTACTCCCAATTCTCGAACGACTTGGCGCCCAGGTAGACCGACAGCACGAGCTCGCGATAACCCGCGGTGGACAGGCCGTGCTCGACCCAGACATTGTTGCCGGTGAAGCGCATGGCGTGGGTAGCGTGCTTGGGGTCGCCCGCGTACCAGGCGACCTTGCCCTGCCGGTACCAGCCCGTGAGCCCGGTCTCGAAGCCGGTCGCGAACACCGTTTGGCGGGCCGCGGGTGGGGCGACCTGGATCAGGCCGGTGCGGGTCAGGCTATCGCTGCCGCTGCCGTTGCCGACCGTCAGGGTGACGCTGTAGACACCTGGGGTGGTATAGACATGGGTCGGTGCGGCCAGGGTGGAGCTGTCGCCGTCGCCGAAGGTCCAAGACCAGGTGGCGGTGGCGCTGGAAAGGTCGCTGAATCGGTGATGCCGCCGTATTGCTCCAGCAGAATGCCGCGCGTGAGTCCGCTCACGCTGTTGTGGGCGATGAGCACGCCGCTCGACCCGCCGCCGTCTACGTTGAAGGCATAGATCCCGGCCCCCACGCCGGTGGTATCCACGAGGACATTATCGAAGATGTAGATGTCGTCGCTGTCCGCATACAGATGGATGATGCTGTTGGTACCGGTGTTGGCCTTGCCGATGTTGCGGAAGCGGTTGTGGTAGACCAGTACGTCGCGCTTGCCGTCGCGGATGTCCAAGGCGCCGTTGGACTGGCTGATCAGGGCATAGTCATGGATGACATTGCCCGCGACTACATCGCCGAAGTTGTACTCCTTCAAGTCGATCGCGTTCTCCATGATCGCGTTGGCGGAGCTGCCCTGGGTGGAGATGTCGTTGCCGATCACATGGGTGTAATAGTCGTGATTGGCCGCCGGGCCATGGCCGCCGGCCCCGACATAGATGCCTTCGCTCGGGGTGTTGTAGAGGGTGTTGTTCCAGATCAGGTTGTAGCGCGACGGCTCACCCTGGTTGCCGGCGATGAGGATACCGGCCCCCTGCAGATCATAGAAGCGGCCGTTCATGACGACATTGAAACTCGAATCCTGGATATGCACGCCGCCGCCCTGGTGCGAGCCGGTGGCATTGATGCCGTCGATAATGTTCCAGTCGACCGGCAGCGCATCGTCGTCATCGAGACGAAGACGCCGTTGTTGGCACGCCAACTGCGATAGACATAGAGCCGGTATTCACCCGGATGCCCCGCCAGATCGATCCCGGACAGGTCGGTGCCGACCGGGAAGCGGATGCTATCGGTTCCGGCGACCGCGACCCCGGTGGTGACCGGGACGATTGGTGCGCCGGAGCGGGTCAGCGCGATCGCTTCGGCATAGGTGCCGGGGGCGATCAGCACCTGATCGCCGGGTTGCAGGGCCGCGGCGGCGGCCCGGGCGATGGTGCGCCAGGGGTTGGCGGCGGAGCCGTCGCCGGTGTCGTTGCCGGTGGGCGACACATGCCAGTCCGCGGCCGGGGCAGCGATGGGTATGGACAACAGCGCGATGGTGAACGCGGCGATGGCCGCCAGGGGACGACGCAAGCACATGCTGGTGGGCTCCAGGTTGACGCGACTGCCGCGATCTTCCCGGGCGGGGCCTGCGGGGGCGAGCCCCGGTACCCACGAACAATCTGAGTTCGCTCAGCCGCCGTCGAATATTAGCCTATCAGCATGTATTGATCGGTAAAGATTTGTGTCCGTCGGATCGGCACTTGGACCCCGTAGCGCCCTTGTTTCTCGGCCCCGGTGGCGCCGTGAGGCGCGCACCCAAGCCGTTGCGGTAATCAGGGACCACTACCGGGCTTACCACTGACCGATCACTGGACCGCCACCCCGCGACGATCGCTGCGCCTTACGGCGCCGGGGTTCGCGTAACCGCGCTGTAGTCAACCGGGCATGGTGCCTTAACCGCGGCTTCGATTTCCCGTCACTGAACCTTGTCACACTGCTGGTGCGCGTAACCGCCGGTCCAGACGGTTGCATCCCCCCTTACAGTGGGAAGGCCCCGATGGTCCGGGTGCGTCCCGGAGTGCTTGCAGCATGACTGACACCAGCCCCTACAGCGTCCGGTCGATGCGCCGACCCCTGCTCCTGTGGCTCGCCGCCTTCGCGGTCTCCCCCGTGGCGGCCGACACCCTGGTCTCCTGGGACCTCAGCGGTTTGGGTGGCAACCAGATCAGCACCCCCGTCACTGGCACCGCCACCGGCATCACGGGTCTGGCAATCACCCGCGGTACTGGACTGGGCACCAGCACGTGCAGCGACTGCATGAGCAGCAATGGTTGGGAGGGCACGGCCACGGGGGCGGACGCCCTCGAGTACTACAGCTTTGGACTCAGCGTCGGCGCCGGGCAGTCGGTCACCCTCACCGAACTGGCTATCGGCACCCGTGCCTCGGGCACCGGGCCCGGCACCCTGGGCCTCTACACCAGCCTCGACGGCTTCACGACCGCGCTGACCACGCTCACCCAGAACAACACCAACACCCTCTATACCCTGGCCCACCTGAGCGGTCTGGCCGGTCTGACCGGCACCATCGAGTTCCGTCTGATCGAGATCGGC
>Ga0247840_10004237_pt1 | contig 22938 bp, 21 predicted proteins | sample LaCruzMarch2015__FD_192404 | JGI IMG/M metagenome (GOLD analysis project Ga0247840, IMG submission 192404) | Freshwater microbial communities from meromictic Lake La Cruz, Castile-La Mancha, Spain - LaCruzMarch2015_17m | ecosystem: Environmental > Aquatic > Freshwater > Lake | place: Spain... | reverse complement strand
CAGCCCGCACAAACTCCGCCACAGCTTCGCCACCCATCTCCTCGATGCCGGCGCCGACCTCCGCAGCGTGCAAAGCATGCTCGGACACGCCAGCCTCTCAACCACCCAAATCTACACGCACGTGACGACCGAAAGACTCAAGAAAGCTTACGATCAGGCGCACCCGCGAGCGTAAAACCAGACCAAACCCGCCGAGCGCGCGGTCCACAAAACCGTGCGCAGCCAGTTGCCGTTGACCAGGGCCCGGACCAGTTCCGGACGTGACCCCTCGCGCGACAAACGCCCGTGCAACGGCCCCTGCCACAAGGCAGTCGACAACCAGATGGCCAACAACAGAGCCAACATGGTCCGCCAAAACCAAAGGGGCTCGCCGGCGAAGGCCAACAAGACCCCCGTGAGCAATTCGAGGACCATGAGCGGTCCGACCACCGCGCCAATGGAGCGGCAATGATGCCGGTGGAAATCGCCGAATTCCGCCGCGCCAACCCGGGCAAAGGCCGGGTATTGGACAAACTGCACCAGCCAAATGAGGCCGGTCAGGCCGAAGGTCGCCGCCGCTTGGAGGGCCTGCGCCCACGCCAGCCATTCGGGCGCGCCACTCATGCGCGCGGCAGCCTCAGTTGACCACGCGCACCGGCGTGCCGTGCGAAACGTTGGCGAAGAAAATTTGCGCCATGCGCTCGGGCATGCGGATACAACCGTGCGAGGCGGCGAAACCCGGAAGGAATCCGGCATGCATGCCCACCCCTCCGTGGATGCGCATGAAATAGGGCATCGGTGCACCGCGGAAACTCGTACCGGAAGGCTTGGGGTCGCGCTTCACGCCGACATTGGACACCACCACGTTGCCCGACCCGTCGACATAATCCCCGTAAAGATTTGAAACGTGGTCTTGGTTTTTCTGGATGATTTTGAAATTGCCAGCCGGGGTCGAATAGCCCTCGCGTCCGGAGGAAATCATGGAAATCCCGACCAGACGTCCGTCCTTGTAGAAAAAGGCTTTTTGCTCGCCCAGGTCGATGGTGATCGAAGGGCTCCCGGAGACCCCGTCACCGTCCCAATAAGAAACTGTGTCGTTAATGCCGACATTCGACGGCTTGGCCACCACGTCGCCGCCGGACGTGAGGTAGCGGGTCGTGGAACTGGTCAGACGCCGGTCATGTGTCGCGCATCCGGCCAAAACCGCGAGCATCAGGCAGAAGCCGAGTCGCATAATGGTGTTCATAGCAGGCGAGGGAATAAAGCCTCTTGTCGGCGTCTGGTCAAACCCAAAGCACCGGTCAATGCGGACGCAAGACGACCGTCGAAGCAGTCTCGGGGTGGCCGGCGAGCAGAGCCTCGACAGTGTAAACGCCCCCCACCGCCATCTCCCGAGTCGGCACGGCGACCTGATATTCGAGTCGCTCCCCGGGGTTGACCACAACCGAAGAGGCCGTAGCGGCAAAGCTGCGGTCCTCTGACCAGAGAAAGAGCCTCTGACCGCCGGAACCTCGCATGGCAACTTCAAGGTGCTGCTCGGTCGGGAAATCCAAATGCAGCACCTGCCGCGAGGCATTGACCAAGGAGAAGACCACCCGGACGTCGCGGTGCCGGGACAGCCTGAATTCGCCGGGCTCGGCCCGCAGGCTGGGTTGCAGGGCCGCCGCCGAGGTGACCCTCGTCGCGCCTTCCCGTTCTGCCGGCGCACAGGCCGCCACCACCGTGGCAAAGATGAGGGTGAGCCCCGCGCTTCGCATGACATGCGATTTAAGCGCGCCGCGCGCACGGTTGCAATTCCCCGCGCGCCCCCTTTACTTGTCCGCATGCGTCACCCTTTTCTTTTCCTTTGCACTGCCGCCCTGCTCTGCACCGGCGGGGCCAAGAAGCCGACCGTCGAACTGCGTATCCATGGCGAAGGCATCGCCGCCGAGGCCCCGACCTTCGCCTTTCCCTCCACATTGCTCAACGGCCGTGAGACATTCCTCTCCCGCATGCCGCTGATCACGCAGCGCGAAATCCACTCCGTCTTTCCGTTTGCGGCCGCGGACGGATCGCAGGGCGTCTACCTCAAACTCGACAACCACGGCTCCGGCCTGCTCAAGCAGCACACCATGGAAAGAAGCGGCCGCCTGCTCGCCGTTTTTTTCAACGGCCGCCAGGTGAGCAATCTGGTCGTCGACCGGCCCGTCAACGATGGGATTGTCAGTATCCCGCGCGGACTCGACAGCGCCGAGGTGGAGATGCTCACCGCGGCTTATCCGGTCATCGGCCAGAGCGGCAAGAAGCGATGATGAAAGTCTTCGCCGCCACGCTCCCTCTTCTTTTTCTTCTCGTCATCGCCCCGGCGAGGCCCTTCTCCCCCGTGTTGCCCACGGACAACGATGCGCTTTTCCGCGGAAAACCGGAAAAGTTTTACATGTATACGGACCGCGATTTCGAAGGCGTGAAAAGCCGGCCGTGGCAGGGAGGCAGCTACGGGTTCACCCGCAACCAGCAACGCGTGGGAGGGAAAATCCTGCTGACCAAATTCCACGAAGGCATCGACGTGAGCCCCCTCCATCGCGACGCATCCGGTGAACCGCTCGACGAGATTCGCGCCATCGAGGGAGGACGCATCGTGCACGTCAGCGACGATGCGAAGGATTCCAACTATGGAAAACTCGTCGTGATCGAACACCAGGTCGAAGGCGCCCCCGTCTTCAGCGTGTATGCCCACCTCGCCACGATCGATGTGCGGCGCGGACAAACCATCGCGCCAGGCGACCGCCTCGGCCTCCTCGGCTCCACCGGTGCCGGCCTCAACCAACGCCGCGCCCACTTGCACCTCGAGGTCGCCCTCCTCTGGCACGACCAATTCGAAAGCTGGCACCCCGCGAATTTCCCCTCGCCGAACAAACACGGACTCTACAACGGCATCAATCTGATGGGCCTCGACGTCGCGGAATTCTACCTTCAGCAACGCAAAAAACCTTCCCTCACCCTCCCCCAATTCATCCGCCAACAAGAGCCGTTCCTCCGCGTCCGCATCCCGGAATCCCCCCACTTCCAACTTCCCCGCCGTTACCCTTGGCTGGTCAAAGGCAATGCCGCTGGCGCGCGCTCATGGCTTGTTTCGTTCACCGCACCCGGATTTCCCGTCCTGATCGAACCCTCGACCGAGGCCGCCTCCGCCCCGCGCGTCGAATGGGTCGCCCCGGCAAAATTCCCTTACGCCGAACTGACCCGCCGGTTGATCGACGGCTCGCGCCAGCAACCGCGCCTCGGGGAGAGCGGAGAAAAACTCATCGACCTCCTCACTTGGGATCCCGCCTCCCGACCGGCACCCGAGCCGCAACGCGGCTTGTCAGAAGACGCCGCCAACCTTAGGCTTTCGCCACCTGATGAGTGACCGCAGCCCTTACGCCTACGATTCCAAAATCGAGGGCAACATCATCTTCACGCAACTCGACACCGCCATCAATTGGATGCGCAGCAACTCGCTCTGGCCCATGCCCATGGGCCTGGCCTGCTGCGCGATCGAACTCATGGCCGCGGGCGCCGCGCGTTTCGACATCGCCCGCTTCGGCGCGGAGGTCATGCGTTTCTCCCCCCGCCAAGCCGACGTCATGATCGTTGCCGGCACCGTGACCTACAAAATGGCCCTCGCGGTCAAACGGATCTACGACCAAATGGCCGAGCCGAAATGGGTCATTGCCATGGGCGCCTGCGCGTCCTCCGGCGGCATGTATCGCAGCTACGCCGTGCTCCAGGGCATCGATCATCTCATTCCGGTCGACGTCTACGTTTCCGGTTGCCCGCCCCGCCCCGAGGCCCTCCTCGACGGCCTCATGCGCCTGCAGAAAAAAATCATGGGGGAACATTCTTTCCTCGAGCAGAAAAAAGAGCTGCTCGCCTCGATCTGAATGAAGCTGCCCGACGTTGCCGAAGCTCTGTCCTCGCGTTTCGGCGCGGGCGTGACCGGTCGCGTGGAATTCCGCGGCGAGACGACCTTGTTGCTCCAACCCGCAGCCCTCCGCCCGGTCTGCGAATTCTGCCGCGACGAACTTGGTTTCAACATGCTTCTCGATATCTCGAGCATCGACCATTTCGAAAACGAACCGCGCTACGAAGTCGTCTACGAACTTTACTCGCTGGAGAACGGCCTTCACCTCCGCCTCAAGACGTCCGCACCCGAGGACGAGCCCGAAGTCCCGACCGTCTGCGACCTCTGGCCGACCGCCAACTGGCACGAGCGCGAAGTGTGGGACATGATGGGCATCCGCTTCGCCCGCCATCCCGACCTCCGCCGCATCATCATGTGGGACGGCTACCCCTACCATCCCCTGCGCAAAGATTTCCCGCTTGAAGGCAAATTCAGCGACGTGCCCGACGTTGCCTTCACCGAACCCGCCCCGCTGGCCGGCGGCCCGTTCGTCACCGCACCCGTCAAAGGCACCACCGAAGTCCGTGAGCCGCGCGCCCGTCGCGCTGGCGATCTCCCGCCCGAGCAGGCCTTCATCGCGGAACCTTGATCTCCACGCCGGAACAACTCGCGGACTTCACCACCCGCCTCGACACGCACAAGGTCATCGGACTCGATACCGAGGCCGACAGTCTGCACAGCTACTACGAGAAGGTCTGTCTCGTGCAGGTCTGCTCGCCCGACGGTTACTTTTTGGTCGACCCCCTGGCCGAAGGACTCGACCTCTCCGCATTCTACGCGTCTCTCACCCCGCACACCCTCATCATCCACGGGGCGGATTACGACTTGCGCCTGCTCGGACGCCACCCCGCCTTTGACGCCATCGACATTTTCGACACCTCCATCGCCGCGCGTTTCCTCGGGCTCGAACAAATCGGCTATGCCGCCCTCGTGCAGAAATTTTTCGATGTCACCCTCTGCAAAGCCTCGCAGCGCGCCGACTGGGGACGCCGTCCCCTCCCGCCACGCATGGAAGAATATGCGCTCAACGACGTCCGCTACCTCCTCCCCCTCGCCGAAATCCTCGAAAACCAACTCAAAGAGCTCGGCCGCTGGGAATGGTATGGCCAATCCCGCGACGCCATGGTGCAAAGCGCCCGCGAGCCCCGCGAACGGGATTTGGAAAATGCCTGGCGCGTCAACGGGAGCAGCAAACTCCCGCCCCGCGAGGCTGCTGTCCTCCGCGCCCTCTGGCACTGGAGGGACGCCGAAGCCAGCGCTTGGGACCGTCCGACCTTCCACGTCATTTCCAACGAGCGCATGATCGATGCGGCCTGCGCCGCGGTGGCCGGGCACAAATTCGAGGTTCATCGCATGCCGCCTCCGCGCTACGCCCGCATGAAAGAAGCCCTCCGTGCCGCGCTCGAACTTCCCGAAAACGAATGGCCGGTCTTCGAACGCGAACGCAAACCCCGTCCGAGCGGTGCAGCCTGCCGCCTCTTCGAGCACCTCCGCGAAAAGCGCGACGCCGTGGCCCGGGAACTGGCCATCGACCCCTCGCTCATCGCCTCGCGCCTCACCTTGATGTCCGTCGCCCAACAAAACGGCAGCCGCCTCCTCCCCTGGCAACGCGACCTGCTCCAGCCCGATTCCATGTAGCGGCGCCGTCCCGGCGCCGATCGATCGGATCCATGACCCCGACCGCCCGCGAAACCATCCGGCGAGCCCTCGCTGAAGACCTCGGCCCCGGCGACATCACCTCCGAGTGCTTTATCCCCGCGGAGCATCGTTCCACCGCGCGCCTCATCGCCAAGGAACCCGCCACCCTCGCCGGCACCGCCGCCGCCACGGAGGTCTTCCGTCAAGTCGATCCCACCATCGAAATCACCCTCGAGAAAAACGACGGCGACCAACTCACCACCGGCACCCTCATCCTCACCGCCCACGGTCGGACCTGCGCCCTCCTTTCGGCCGAACGCACCGCGCTCAACTTCCTCCAGCGCCTCAGCGGCATCGCCACCCTCACCCGCCGCTTTGTTGACGCGGTGGACGGCACCAAAGCCCTCATCCTCGACACCCGCAAAACCACCCCCGGACTCCGCGAATTCGAACGCCTCGCCGTCCGCGCTGGCGGCGGCACCAACCACCGCTTCGGTCTCTTCGACCGCGTGCTGGCCAAGGACAACCACCTCGCCATCACCGCTGACGCTACCGGACTCCAGCGCGCCATCGACCAAGCCAAAAAACGCGCCCCTGACATTCTTATCGAAATCGAAGCCGATACCCTCGATCAGGTCCGCCTCCTCTGCAGCCTGCGCGACATCGACCTCATCCTCCTCGACAACATGTCGAACGAACAACTCCGTGCAGCCGTCGAAATACGCGGCGAGAAGAACATTCTCCTCGAAGCCAGCGGCGGCGTGAACCTCGACACCGTCGCCTCCATCGCGGCGACCGGCGTCGACCAGATCTCCGTCGGTGCCCTCACCCATTCCGCAAGAGCCATCGACCTCTCGCTCGAAATCGCCTGAGCTATCGCTCCGTGGTGGATCGCGATGTCCCCATCGCGATAACCCAACCGGAAATCGCGCCGGGAAGGCGCGATCCACCCGACCGCCATCCATTGGCTCTCCCCAGCTTGCCTAAAGCTCGCAACCTGCTTAATTCCTTATTAAGCGCATGCATCCGCAAAAAGCAGCTCTGGTCCGCCTGCTCGCCGACGACGACGAGCAGACCGTGCGGCTGGTCAAGGCACAGCTCGCGCAGGAAGGCGCCGGCCAGCTCGAGGACCTGCGCGACCTCGCCGGTTGCGACCATCCCGTGGCCGCGCTCCATGCGCGCGATGTCCTCCACGAGGTGATGCAAAACGAGGCCCTCGAGCGCTTCGAAAACCTGTGCGGTGCCTTCAACGACAGTTCCGATCTGGAGGAAGCCTGCTGGCTTTTGGGAGCCGCCATGCTCCGGGGCTTCGAGCCAACCCCTTACCGGCAACGCCTCGCCACCTGGGGCACCGAACTGGCCCGCCGTCTTCGCCGCGCCTCAGCCAGCCGGCAACGTGTGGCCATCATGGCTGACTTTCTCGCCGGCGAACTCGTCTTCGCCGGCAATACCGACGACTACTACAACGATCGCAACTCGCTCCTGCCCTGCGTGCTCGATTCGCGCAAAGGCATCCCGATCAGCCTCACCTTGGTCTACATGCTTGTCGGCCATCATGCCGGCGCACCAGTCGAAGGAGTCAACCTGCCCGGGCACTTCCTCGCCCGTTATAACAACGTTCTTTTCGACCCGTTCCACCAAGGGAGAATCCTGACCCGGCGCGATTGCGAGGAAATCCTCCGCCGCCAGAATCAGCGACTCGAGGACTGGCACCTCGCGCCCGCTTCGCCGCGCCAAATGCTGGCCCGCATACTGGCCAACCTCCTCCACGTTTACCACCGCCAAGGCGACAACGCCCAATACACTCGGCTCAAACGCTGGAGCCACCTGCTCGTCCGCGGCTGATGCAGGCCGAAGTGATCAACACGGGATCCGAACTCCTGCTCGGGCTCGTCACCAACACCCACCTCGGTTATCTCGCCGGGGAACTCACCCCCTGCGGCGTCACCATCGCCCGCCAAGTCTGCGTGCCCGATGGCCCACCCATCCGCCAAGCCCTCGAGGCCGCCCTCGACCGCGCGGATCTGGTGTTCACCACCGGAGGACTCGGGCCGACAACCGACGACCTCACGCGTGAAGCTGCCGCGGAGTTGCTGGGACTTCCTTTGTTGCCCGATGAAAACATTCTTTCCGGCATCCGCGAGCGGTTCGCCCGCCGCGGACTCCCCATGGCCGACCGCATTGCGCGCCAGGCCATGGTTCCGGCCGGCACGGAAGTCCTGCCTAATCCGCACGGGACCGCGCCGGGACTTTACTTTCCCCCGTCGGTGCTGGGCGGACACCGCGCGCGCCATCTTTTCCTGCTGCCCGGACCTCCGCGCGAATTGCGCCCCATGTTTGCCGATCACGTCCTGCCCAAATTGCGTGCCGTTCTGCCCCCCTCATCCTTTCGCGAGCGCCGCATCTACCGCCTCACCGGCATCGGCGAAAGTCAGGTCGAAGAACGTATCGGCAAGCAACTCGAAGAACGCGGCGACCTTGAAGTCGGTTATTGCGCGCGCCCCTCTGAAGTGGACTTCCGCCTCATCGGGCCACCCGCCATCCTCGCAGAGACCGAGGCGGCCATCCGCACGGTGCTCGGTGATTGGATCTATTCGGACAGCGACTCCCTCGAATCAGCGGTCGTCCGACTGCTGTGCGAAAAGAAACTCACGGTGGCCACGGCCGAATCATGCACCGGCGGTTCCTTGGCCGGGCGCATCACCAATGTACCCGGCGCTTCGGAGGTCTTTCTCGCCGGTTATGTCACCTATGCCAACCAAGCCAAGGAAAACACCCTCGACGTTCCCGCCAGTCTGCTCGCCGCCCACGGTGCGGTGAGCGAACCCGTTGCGGTGGCCATGGCCGAAGGCGCACGCCGCATCTCCGGCGCTCAATACGCCCTCTCCACGACCGGCATTGCCGGACCCGGCGGCGGAACGGAAAGCAAACCGGCCGGCACGGTTTACCTCGGGTTGGCCTCGGCCGGACATCCCACCGTCGTGCGCCGCTGCTACTTCCCGCTCGATCGCGCGACCTTCAAGCACATGGCGACGAGCGCGTCGTTGGATTTGCTGCGGCGGCAGGTGCTGGGCTTGTCGCTGGAATTGGGCGGAGGATCGTCGTCGCCGCGGCTGGGTTGAGGCGAGCGGCGTCCCCGACGCGCTGCGAGCGGGAACCGCACGATCCACCTATTTCTTGCGGAACTCGAGGTGGTCCTTCTCCACCTCCCCGACAATCGAATCCCCTTCACAGAACTGTCCGTCCAGGATGGCCACGCTGAGCGGATTCAGGATTTGCTGCTGGATGACGCGCTTGAGCGGTCGCGCCCCATACGCCGGATCATACCCTTCCTTGGCGAGAAACTTCTTCGCCTTCTCGGTCAAAGTCATCCGGATATTCTGCTGGTCGAGACGCTTGAGCAGGCGCTTGAGCTGGATGTCGACAATGCTGGTGATTTCTTTGTCGGTCAGACGGTCGAAAATGATCGTCTCGTCGATGCGGTTGATGAATTCCGGACGGAAGTGCCCGCGCAAGGCCTCCATGACCCGCCGGTTCCGTTCCTCGACCGGCAGATCCTCCATGATGAACTGACTGCCGATATTGGACGTCATGATGATGACCGTGTTTTTGAAGTCCACCGTCCGTCCCTGCCCGTCGGTGATCCTTCCGTCATCGAGCACCTGCAGGAGAGCATTGAAAACATCGCCATGCGCCTTCTCGACCTCGTCAAAAAGCACCACGGAATACGGATGACGCCGCACCGCTTCGGTCAGCTGCCCGCCCTCATCGTAGCCGACATAGCCGGGGGGCGCACCGATGAGCCGCGCCACGGTGTGCTTCTCCATGTATTCGCTCATGTCGAGCCGCACGATGGCGTTCTCGTCGTCAAAGAGGAATTCTGCCAGCGCCTTGCACAATTCGGTTTTGCCCACGCCGGTGGGCCCGAGGAACATGAATGATCCGATCGGACGGTTCTCGTCCTGCAGTCCTGCGCGGGCGCGCCGCACGGCATTGGCCACCGACTTGATGGCTTGGCCTTGTCCGACCACGCGCTCCATGAGGCGTTCCTCCATTTTGACCAGCTTCTGCCGCTCGCCTTCCTGCAAGCGCGTCACCGGAATGCCGGTCCACGTCGAAACAACTTTGGCCACATCATCCTCCGTTACCTCCTCGCGCAGGAGCTGTCCGCCCCCTTCCTTGGCCAGCTTCTGGTTGTGTTCTTCAAGCTTGGTGGTGACCTCAGGGATCCGGCCGTATTGGATTTCGCTCGCTTTGGCGAAATCGCCCTGGCGCTGGGCCAGTTCGAGCTCGTTTTTCAACTCCTCGACCTGCTCGGCCAGTTTGCGGGATTCGGAAACCTGCTTCTTTTCGTTTTGCCACTGGGCCTTGAGCTTCGAGCCCTGCTCCTTGAGGTCGGCCAACTCCTTTTCCAGTTTGGAGAGGCGCTCCTTGCTCGCAGCGTCTTTTTCTTTTTTCAACGCGGTGCGCTCCATTTCACCCTGCATGATCTCCCGCTCGAGTTTGTCGAGTTCGGTCGGCATGGACTCCAGTTCGATCTTCAACCGCGAAGCCGCCTCGTCGATGAGATCGACCGCTTTGTCCGGCAAAAACCGGTCGCTGATGTAGCGGTCGCTCAACACCGCCGCACCGACCAGCGCGCTGTCCTGGATCCGCACGCCGTGGTGCACCTCATAGCGCTCTTTCAGCCCGCGCAGAATGGCAATGGTGTCCTCCACGCTGGGCTCCTTGACCATGACCGGCTGGAAGCGCCGCTCGAGAGCGGCATCCTTCTCGATGTATTTGCGGTATTCGTCGAGGGTGGTTGCGCCGATGGTCCGCAATTCGCCGCGGGCCAATTGCGGTTTGAGCATGTTCGAAGCATCGGCCGACCCCTCGGCCGCACCGGCCCCGACGATGGTGTGCAATTCGTCGATGAAAAGGATGATTTGCCCCTCGCTCGAGGTGACCTCTTTGAGGAAGGCTTTGAGACGCTCCTCGAATTCGCCGCGGAACTTCGCGCCGGCAATCATCGCGCCGATATCCATGGCCACGAGCTTCTTGTTCTTGAGCGATTCGGGAACGTCGCCGCTGACAATGCGGCGGGCCAGACCTTCGACAATGGCCGTTTTGCCCACCCCGGGTTCGCCGATAAGCACCGGGTTGTTTTTGGTCCGGCGCGAAAGAACCTGCATGGTCCGGCGGATCTCCTCGTCGCGGCCGATGACCGGGTCGATCTTTCCACGCTTGGCCAACTCGGTCAGATCGCGGCCGTATTTCTCCAGCGTCTGGTATTTCTCCTCGGGATTCTGGTCGGTGACACGCTGCGAACCGCGCACCTCGACCAGCGCCTTCATCAACTTGTCGTGCGTCGCGCCATCCTCCTTGAGCAATTTGGCCGCGGCATCCGAGCCCTGCGACAAGGCCAGCAGGTAGTGCTCGGCGCTGAGATACTCGTCCTTCAACTTCTCCATGATGCCCTCGGCCGCTTCAAGGGTCTGGCGCAGATCCTTCCCGAGGTGCGGCTGGGACGCGCTGCCGGAAACTTTCGGACGACGGTCGAGTTCGGCCTTGAGTTGCTCGCGCAACCGCGCGGTGGAAACGCCGACTTTCTGCAGCAACGGAACGGCCACCCCTTCGCCCTGGTCAAGCAAGGCGAGCAAGAACTGCTCGTTGCCGATTTCCTGCTGGTGCAGCTTGCTCGTGATGTCGGCAGCGGCGCTGAGCGCCTCCTGCATCTTCTGGGTGAAGCGATCCGGTCTCATAGGACCGAAAAACTATCACTACTTCAGCCGGATACGCATGCGAATAAATGCGGGAATATCGAGGTCCTGGCCATCCACCATGGTCGGATCAAGGTCCTTGAACCGCCCGCGCATCGCCTGATCCAAGGGCAACTCTTCCTGCGTCTGGCCGGCCTCGTTTTTCTTTCCTTTGCCCTTGCCGCGCTTGGCTCCGGACTCGCCCGGCTTCTCGCCGACCACGGACTCGACAGCCTCCTCCACTGGCTCAACCGGCGCCTCCAGCTCATCCTCGTCCTCCAGCACGACCGACGGCACACCCGAGCGCGTGCAGCCGAGGACCGTCACCCCAAGATGCTCGCCGGCTGCGGGATCGTTGGCCACCCCGACATGCACCAACGTGGCGGGACCGAAATGGGCGGAAAGGCGACGGAGCACCGATTGCAACTCCGACAAGGTGAGCGAATCGTCACCGGTCAAGTGAATGAGCACGCGCCCGGGTTCGGATAAAAGTTTTCCTTCCTCCAAGAGCGGACAGCGCAGCGCCTCTTCCACGGCGAGCCGCACGCGATCGGGTCCGGACGCCGCACCATAGCCAAAATGAGCCCGGGCATCGGCTCCTTCGAACATCTGGAGCAATTCGTCGAGTCCGACCGGCATAACGGCGGGCAAGGCGACCATTTGCGCGATGGCCCGCACGGCCAGCGAGAGAACGCCCGCCGCCGCACCAAAAGCCTCGGCAACCGGTGCCTCCGCCCCGACGACTTCGACCATGCGGTCGTTTTCAAAACACAGGACGGCAAGGCAGTTCCGCCCGAGCCGTGCGAGCGATTCCTCAGCCAGCTCCCGCTTGCGCGAGCCCTCGGCGGCAAACGGCAAAGTGACCAGCGCAATGACCAGCGCGCCGGATTTCTTGGCCTGTTCGGCCACGACGGGCGCAGCTCCGGAGCCAGTCCCGCCGCCCAGCCCGGCACACAAGAGCACGACTTCGGCCCCTTTGCACTCGGCCCGTAAATCGGTGAGACTCTCGCTGGCCGAGGCACGGCCGCGTGCGGCGTCACCACCCGCCCCGAGGCCCTTGGCCACGTCATGACCAATCTGCATTTTGCGGGCAGCCGGCGAGGCCGCCACCGCCTTGGCATCCGTGTGCACCGCCACGAGATCAGCCGGTGCTCCTTGCTCATGGGCGAGACGCGCGAGCACGGACAGACCGGCGTTGCCGAGGCCGATCACCTTGACGGAAGAAACGGCGGTAGCCGGCGTGGAAAAGCGCTCGTTGGTGCCGACCGTAATCATAGTCCGGGAATGATCCGTCCGATTTTGCTGCGCAGCCGGTCGAAAACGGAAATTTCCGCCAGCGCCTCCTGCGCGGCCTGCGCGTAAAGGACCAGCCCGACCGCGGTGCTCCAACGCGGGCTTTCACAAATGGCTGTCGGGCCCATGAGTGGCCGGGGGCTGGCCACGCGGGCCGGCACGCCGAAGACGTCCGCGGCCAGAGGAGCGATGCCCTTGAGCTCCGCCGTGCCGCCGGTCAAGACCACGCCGCCTCCGATGAATTGCGCTTGGCGGTCGAAATGGACCCGGCGTTTGATCAAAGTGAATACCTCCCGCACCCGGGCTTCGGCCACTTTGTTCAAGCTCGAGCGCTCGATTTCCCCGCCGGCATAAGTCGGGTCCTCGATGCGCACCGTGCCGCGCGCAGCGGTGGCTCCCGGCGCCACATCGGCCTCTTCGGTCTTGAGCTTGTCGGCCCACTTGGTCGGCACCCGCAGCCCGATCGAGATGTCATTGGTCACGTGATCCCCGCCCACCGCAAGCACGCCGCTTTGACGGACGGAGCCCTCGCGGAAAAGAATGAAGTCGGTGGTGCCGCCGCCGATGTCGATGACGAGGACACCACCTTCGCGGTCGGTCTGGTCGAGCACGGCATGCGCCGAGGCCACCGCGCTCATCACGACATTGGTCACTTTGAGGTTGGCCTCGCGGATGCAGCGCAAGCTGTTTTGGATGCGTGTCTTCGTGCCGTGCACGATGTGGAACTCGGCTTCGAGTTTGCGGCCGATCATCCCGAGCGGACTGGACACGCCTTCTTGTCCGTCGACGTAGTAATGCTGGTTGATGGTGTGCAGGAAAACATTGCCCGCGGGAATACTGACATCGAGCGCGCTTTGCTCGACCTCCTGGATGTCCTCCTCTTCGATCTCGTCGCGATCATCCGGGATCGGAATACCGCCGCGATTATTCAGGCTTTCGAGGTGCGCGCCGGTGATCGAAGCCACCACCCCGGCAATTTCGCGATCGGCTTTTTCTTCCGCTTCGGAGACCGCCTCGTTGAGACAGAGGGTGATTTTTCCGATGTCGACGATCTCGCCTTTGCGGACACCGCGCGAGAGCGCTTCGCCGGTGCCGATAATGCGCAGGAGCCCGTCGCTGCGCGTCTCGGCGATGACCGCGGCAACTTTGGAGGTTCCGATTTCCAAGCCAACATGAAGGTGGGAGCGGGCCATGGCGGGGTCAGCGTTTTTTGGCGGTGGTCGGAACCGGGGCCGGTTCGGCTGGCGGGACTTCACCCACAAAAGTCACCGGTGTATTGCGCGTGGGCATGAGATTGACCGTGGCCACCCGGCGCGAAGTCTGGCCGACGTGGAGCAAAATGAGTTGGAGGCGGTCGAGTTGGGCCGGAAGATCATCGGGCCCGAAAGTGAGGCGGGTCTGGGGATCATTCCAAGCCGTGATGCACCAACCCTTGCTGATATCCACGGCGCGCAACTTCACCTCGGGATTGGTGCGCTCGGCGGCGCTGCTGAGCAATTCGAGGGCGGCGAGCAATTCGGGCATTTCGATTTTATCGCCCAGGCGCCACTGCTCCGTCGGCACCCCGTAAACCACAGGCAACCGGGTATGCGAGGCCTCGAAACCATGGGGTTTGATCATCACCCCGGTCGCGTCGACCAAGCAGGCCGTCTCCATGGTCGACGGGTCGGCACCCGTGTCGGCCGGCGCCACCCACGCCACGGGACGGCGCGCCTCGATCGAAATGGACACCGTGTCAGGCAAGATGCGTTCAACCCGCGCCGACTGGATCTCCGGAATGGAGGTGAGGGCGCTTTGGGCGGACTCAAGATTGAGCGAGAAAATGTTGAGTCCCTCGCGGATACCTGTCTTGGCCAGCGCCTCCTCGCGGGTCATCACACCGTCGGTGTTCACCTCGACGACCCGCACCTCATAGCTCTTGTTCTTGGTGAAGAAATTTTCGATGAACAAATTCACCCCGAACCACGCCACGACGAGCAACCCGGTGAGGAACAAGGCCTCGCAGGTGTAGAGCAGGACCTTCTGGTTGCGCCGGCGGCGCTCAGTTTCCGCCGTGGCGGTCACCTCCAACAAATGCTCCCGGCGCCGACGGCGAACAGGACGGCGGCGGCGCGATTTTTTGCTGGAGAAAAGACTCATGGACGTTTGGCCGCGTGGCGTTGCAGGGAGAGCCGTGCAATTTCTTCGCACAGCCCGAGAAAACTGATGCCAGCCACCGCCGCCGCCTTGGGCAGGAGGCTGGTTTCGGTCATGCCGGGAATCGTGTTGGCCTCGAGGACAAACGGCGTGCCGTCGGCCCGCAAGAGAATGTCGACCCGCGAGTAAACTTTCAACCCGAGCGCGCGATGCGCAGCCAGCGCGGTCTCCTGCATGAGACGGGTAGCAATTTCGTCGAGTGGCGCGGGGCAGAAATACTCGGAGGCTCCCTTGGTGTATTTGTGCGCGTAGTCGTAAAACCCTTCGTGCGGCCGGATCTCCACCACCGCCGTGGCTTGGTCGCCCACCACCCCGACGGTCAATTCACGTCCTTCCACCAATTCTTCGACCAGAATTTCCCGGTCCAAGGCCGCGCAGTCGGCCAGTGCTCCCTCCAACTGTGCCGGTTCGCGCACGAGGTGCACACCGACACTCGAGCCCTCACGGGGAGCCTTCACCACAATCGGCAAGGGCAGCGTCGGCCGCTGGCCGGGGGCCAGCACTTCCCAGCGCGGGGTGGGAACACCGGCCTGCAAAAACAGTTTTTTACTCTCCAGCTTGTCGAAGGCCACCCGACTGGCTGCCTCGCCCTCGCCGGTGTAGGGAATTCCCCGGCGCTCGAGAATGGCTTGAATTTGTCCGTCCTCCCCGAAAGTGCCATGCATCATCAAAACGCAAAGACCGGTATCCTCCGGCAAGATGAACTCCGGCCCGCGCACATCAACCTCGCTGACCCGATAGCCGGCCTGACGCAAAGCATGGGCCACCGCCCCGCCGGAGCGCAGGGAAACCTCCCGCTCCGACCCGGGGCCGCCCATAAGGACGGCAAGATGCAGGGCTCGCAAATCGGTCGCACTCATGACGCCTCCTCCCCGATAATTTGCACCTCGGTCTCGAGGCGCACACCCTGCTTCTTCAAAACCTCGGCACGCACTTGTTCGACCAGAGCAAGCACCTCGGAAGCGGTGGCGCCCCCTTCGTTGAGAATAAAGTTGGCATGAACCCCGGAGACCCGGGCCGCGCCAACCTGCGCCTCCTTGAGACCGGAAGCATCGATCAACTGGCCGGCTTTGCCGCCCAACGGATTGCGGAAGATGCAACCGGCACTCGCCCCGACCGGCTGCGAGGATTTGCGCTTGGTCGCGTAGTCACGCGTCCGGCGCCCGACTTCCTCCGGGCTCGCAGGCTCGCCGCGGAAAACCGCGGACAGCGCGTAATTGGTCCGCAAAATCGGCACGTTGCGGTAATGCACTTCGAGGTCACGCGGTGATTTTTCAAAAATATTACCCTCGTGATCGGCATAACGGAGCCGTTCGACCTGATCGAAGGCCTCGACTCCCATCGCCCCCGCATTCATGCGCAGGCAGCCGCCCACGTCGCCCGGAATCCCTTCCATCCACTCAAAACCACCGAGACCGGCCGTGACCGCCGCACCGCTCAGCGCCTTAAGCCGCACGCCGACTCCGGCCCGGATCCGCGTGCCTTCGACGGTGAATTCGCCGAAGATGCCGCGGCGGAGACGGACCACAACGCCGCGCAGGCCACCATCCCGCACGATGAGATTCGATCCGCGGCCGATGACCATGAAAGGAAGCCCGGCTTCGTGGGACGTCCGCACCAAATCGCAAAATCCCTCTTCCGTTTCAGGCTCGAGCCAGAATTGCGCGGGTCCGCCCACCCGCATCGTGGTGTGCTTGGCCAGCGGTTCGTAGAGACGCGCCACCCCCGGACCCATCACGCTGCTCAAATTGTCCAAAGTCTGCAGATCCTTGGCCAGGACCGCACCTTGTTCGTGAATATTGCCCGCGCCGAGCGTGACCAGCAAATCGCCCGGACGCAGGAGCCGTCCGGCCTCCCGCCCGGCCTCATCCCGCCCCGCGATATAAATGGCGTGGGCGCAGCCGGCCGCACTGGCTGCGTCGGCAATCAGCCGGCCACTCACGCCGGGAATCGGATCCTCGCTGGCCGGATAAACTTCGGTCACGACAACCGCATCGGCCAGAGCCAAGGCGCGCCCGAACTCCTCCTTCAGCGCCTGCGTTCGCGTGTAACGGTGCGGTTGGAAAAGCAGAAGGACACGGCCGCGACCCGCATCACGCGCGGTGCGGATCACCGCGGCGATCTCCGTCGGATGATGCCCGTAGTCGTCGACGAGCACATGAAGGTCCGAGGCATGCAGCACTTCGAAACGCCGACGCGCGCCCCGGAAACTTTCCAACGCGGCCGCGCACCTGCCCACGTCGAGGCCCAGCTCGGCGGCGAGAGCCAGCACCGCGGTCGCATTGACCACATTGTGCTCCCCCGGAACATTAAGGGTGACCCGCGCCAACTCTTGGCCCTCCCGACGGAAAGAAAAAGTCGAGGCAAAGCCCTCGGGACGGATATCGGCGCAGGTATAAGTGCCGGTCTTCCCGTAGGAGACAGCCTGGGCGCGACCCGCACAAACCCGCACCGCTCCGGCATCGTCGGCACAATAGAAAACTTTTCCCGTCGTCTGGTCGAGCAACTGACCGAACGCCGTGTCGATCGCCGCCAGATCGGCATAGTGATCGAGGTGCTCGGGCTCGATATTGAGCACGATGACGTGTTCCGGATGGTAAAGGACGATCGTGCCGTCGCTCTCATCGCCCTCGGCCACAAAATACTCCCCGCCCGCATCCCAGCGTGCGTTCGTGCCGAGGATCGGGATTTCCGCGCCAACATAGTGCGAAGGATGTGCGCCCGCGGCACGCAAGGCATGCGCCGTCATGGCCGAAACGGTTGTCTTGCCATGCATCCCCGCGACCAGAATTCCTTTTTTTCCCAGCATGAGGGCCGCCAGCGCCTCCGCGCGCCGCACCATGGGCTTGCCCACCCGTCGCGCCGCGTCGAGGGCCGCATTACCTTCGCGAATGGCCGAGGAATAAATGACCAGCTGAGCCTCGACCACGTCATCGGCCCGCTGCGGAGTATGAAAATCCAGACCGAGCGACTGCAACCGTTTGACTTCCACGGTATCGACCTTGTCCGATCCGCTGACCCGGTGGCCGAGGGCGAGCAGCAGTGCGGCAATACCGCTCATGCCCGAGCCGGCCACCCCGATGAGGTGAATCCGGCGCGGCGCGCCATGGAACAAGTCGGCCAGTTCTTTTGTTGTCATGACTTCACTTCGGTCAAAACCGCGGCCACCCGCGCCGCCGCATCCCGCGGGGCCAGAGCCTTGGCTGCCGTGGCCATGGTGGTCAAACTCTCCGGCGATTCCAACAAAGAGATCAAGAGGCGCGACAGGCTTTCGCCCGTGGCCTCCTTCTCGGCCAGCATCTTCGCCGCGCCGACGCGGGTGAAAATCTCCGCATTCAGTCTTTGGTGGTCCTCGGCGGCATAGGGAAAAGGCACCAGCACCGAGGGCAGACCGAACGAGGACAATTCTCCGAGGCTGGCTGCGCCCGAGCGGGAGATAGCCAGGTCGGCGGCTGGATAAACTTCCTGCATGCGGTCGCAAAACGGCAACACCACGGCAAGCACTCCCGCTGCGGCGTAAGCGGACTGCACCGTCTCGACATCACGCTCGCCGGCCAGATGCACCACCTGCAAGCCGGCGGCGGACAGATGCGGCGCAGCTTGGGTCATCAGCGCATTGATTCCGGCCGCGCCCTGACTCCCTCCCATGACGAGAAGCGTCTTCCGCTCCGCCGCCAAACCCAGCGCCCGCCGTGCTTCGGCGCGCGTGGGCACGTTCTTGGTCAATTCCCGGCGGATCGGCGTTCCGGTGACCTGCGTCATGCTTTTTGCAAAATGACGCGCACAGTCGTCAAAACCGAGCAACACGGAGCGGCAGAAGCGCGCGGCCAGACGGTTCGCCTTGCCCGGAATGGCGTTCGATTCGTGCAAAAAAGCCGGGATACCGCGCCGCCGTGCCGCGATGAGCGGGGCGATGCTGGTGAAGCCTCCCATCCCCAAGACCGCATCGGGGCGATCCGCGGCATAGGAAGCGCCACAGGTCTTGAAACTGGAACGCAGGCGGCGCAGGAACGTGACCATGGCCGGAGAGAAAATCGCGGGCAGGCCGATCGAGGGAAGTTTCTTGCTCGGCAGATCCGGATGAGCCCGCAGGGCGCGGGCATCGACCTCCTTCTCCGAAACAAAGAGCAGAACCTCGTGACCTTGCCCGCGCAACACTTCCGCCACGGCCAAACCCGGAAAGAGGTGCCCCCCCGTTCCTCCGCATGCGATGGCAAACTTCATGATCAGAAGCGGACCGCCAGACTGGTGGTCGGGACGGCGCGCGAGCGGCGTTTCGGTTCGCGGCGTCCTTGGCGGTGGATGTTGATCAGGATGCCGATGAGCGCCATCGACACGGCAAGATTGCTGCCTCCATAGCTGATGAAGGGCAAAGGCATGCCTTTGTTCGGCAGGAGCGAGGTGGTCACCCCGATATTAACCGCTGCCTGTAGCGTGATGATGATGGTGATACCGAAGCCGAGAAGCATGCCAAAGCGGTCCTTGGAATTCATGGCAATAAGCACCCCAGCCAAAAGGATGAGCAGAAAGCAAAAAACGGTCAGCAGGGTGAAACGCAGTCCGAGTTCCTCGCCGATCATGGGAAATATAAAATCGGTGTGCGCATACGGCAGGTAGAGCATCTTCTGCCGCCCGTTGCCCAGACCCAGTCCGTCCACGCCTCCGGCCCCGAAAGCGAGGAGTGCCTGCCACTGCTGCAACCCTTCGCCCAACTTGTATTTTTCCGGATCGAGAAATGCGATGATGCGCCCCATACGCTCATCAATGTGGAAAGCGGCCACGGACAAGACAGCCACCCCCGCACCGACCAAAGGCACCAGCCAGCGCAAGCCGGCCCCGGCGACAAAGGCCACGGCCAGCGCCGTTGTCCCGATCAGCGCCGTGGCCCCGAGGTCCACCTCGACCACGATGAGAGCCATGATGACGCCCGCCCCGGCAAGCGGCAGGGCAAAGCCGCGCCAGAATTCCGCGGCCTGCTCCTCGTGATGCGCATACCACGAGGCGAGGAAAAAGAGCACGGCGATCTTGCCCAATTCGCTCGGCTGAAAACTGGCGAAACCCAGATTGATCCAACGCCACGCTCCATTGACCTTCATGCCGACCGGTGGCACGAAGCAGAGGATAAGCATGACGACCGCCAGCCCATAAACCCACGGCCACCAACGCGCCCATACGCGGTAATCGACCATGGCGGCGGCGACCAACGCCGATCCGCCAATGACCAACCACATGAGTTGGCGTTTGACGAAAAAATACATGTCGCCCCGGCTGTCGTGGGCAAAAGCTCCCGTGCTAAAAAGCATGACGATCCCGATGACGAGAAGACTCCCCATGGAAAGGATCAGGATGTAGCCCGTGCGGCGGCGCATGACCCGGTCCTTAATTCACTTTGGCCGGGACCTTGAGAATCTGGTCAATCTGCAATTTGGTCGGATCCTCGATGCTGTTGACCTGGAGCAAGGCTTGGGAAGTCACACCGAGTTTCTTGGCGATTTTGGAGGGATTGTCGCCCTTCACCACCCGGTAAGTGCCTGCGGCGGCCGCTGTGGTCGACGCTCCGGAGACGGGTCTGGGTGCCGCTTTGCTTGCTCCCGCGGCTTTGGGCGGCGAGGTCTGGGTGACGGCAGGTGCCACCGCAGTGGAAGCCGCGGCCGGAGCAACCGGTTTCGTCGTCGCGACCAAGGCCGCCGTCGATGTCACCGGCGCTTCGGAACCGATCATGGGCAAAGGTTCGTCCGCATCTCCCGGTTCGCGCTGCGGGGCCGCGGGCGCGACCGGTGCGGCCGCAACCGTCGAGGAGGCCATCCCCGTGGCCTTGGCGATCCGGCCGGAGAGGTTGGCGATCAAATCGGGGTTCTTGTTCACCTTGATGTGATTGAAGGCGTAGATGCCGCCCACGGCGACGACGTGCAGGATGAGCACGACCATGAAGGCGTGGGAGAGCTTCATGTTGGGTTCCGCCTCGTCATACTCTTCTTCGCCGCCGCGCATGGCACGGGCCGAGGCCCGCACCACTTTGCGGCCGCGGGACTTGGCCGTCAGTTTGCTGAACAATGGGATTTTCATAATGTGTGGTTGGTTGGTTGGATTATTTGGGTCAGTTGCTTGAAAATATTCCCGCGCTCCTCATAGCTGCGGAACATGTCGAAGGAAGATGTGCCGGGGGAGAAAAGAACCGTGTCACCCGGACGGGCCAAGGCGCGCGCTTGGGCCACCGCCTCGTCGAGGGAATCGGCCGGATGGCAGGAGGTGGCCTGCGCCCAGTCTCGGGCCATGGACTCGCGCATTTCACCGATGAGCACGGCGTCGCGGACCCGCTCCTTCACGAGGCCCGCCAACGGAGCGAAGCCAAAGCCCTTGTTTTTACCGCCGGCGATGAGCACCACTCCGCCACTCTGGCTGCGCAAGGCTTGGGAGAGAGCATCGAGGTTGGTCGACTTCGAGTCGTTGATCCAGGTCACGCCGCCAGTCTCGCAGACGAACTCGCAACGGTGCGCTGGGGGCGCGTAGGCGCGCGCGGCGGGAAGCATCGCGGCCATCCCGGCCCCGAGGCAAAGACCCGCGCCCAAGGCAGCCATGAGATTCTCCGCGTTGTGCGGTCCGCGCAGACGGGTTTCGGACATGGCCAGGACCGGCACGCCTTGATGAAAAATCATCTCCCCAGGACCGAGGGTGAAATCCGCCTCGACCCCGGGCACGGCACTGAAGGTCACGCGCCGGGCGCGCAGGGCCGGCAACTCCGCGCGCGCATTGACTACGGCGAAGTCATCCCCGGTCTGACGGTCGAAAATGCGCAGTTTCGCCGCGCGGTAGGAGGTCACGTCCGGGTAGCGATCCAGATGGTTTGCGCTGAAGTTGGTCCAGACCGCTACCCGGGGACGGAAAACGTCCGTTGTTTCCAACTGAAAAGAGCTGATTTCAACGACCGCCGCATCAAGCGAACCGCTCCGCGCGGCCACCTCGCTGAAAGGCAGTCCGATATTGCCGCAGGCCTCGGCTTTGATTCCTGCCGCATCGAGCAGCGCGGCAATCAGACCGGTCGTGGTCGTCTTGCCGTTTGTGCCGGTCACCGCCACCACGGGGCAGAGGCAACTGCGGAAGGCCAGTTCGATTTCGCCGAGGAGAGGAATGCCGGCCTCGACCGGCCGGCGCGCGAGCGGCACCACGGGATCGATCCCGGGGCTCAGCACCGCGAAGTCAAACTCCTGCACGCAGCGCAACGCGTCATTCCCCAAGACGACGCGTGCGCCACGCGAGGAAAGTGTTTCGGCGGCCTCGTGCCGCGGAGTGGGATCTCCGGAATCGAGCACGGTGACCGCAGCGCCGCTTGCGAGGAGGAGGCGTGCGGCCGCTTCACCGCTCCGGCCAAGGCCGAGCACGGCGACGTGTTTTCCGGTGTAGTCCATGGCGATCACCGCAGTTTCAAAGTGGCCAGCCCGAGGAGGGCGAAAATGACGGAGAGGATCCAGAAGCGCACAATGACCGTGCTTTCCTTCCAGCCGCTCAGTTCGAAATGATGATGCAAGGGGGACATCTTGAAGATGCGCTTGCCGGTGGTCTTGAAGCTCGCGACTTGCAGGATGACCGAGCCCGCTTCGAGCACGAAGACACCGCCGATCAGGGCGAGGAGCAACTCCTGCTTGGCCGAAATGGCCACCACGCCGAGCAAACCACCGATGGCAAGCGATCCGGTATCACCCATGAAAACGCGGGCCGGGTGGCAATTCCACCAAAGGAACCCGAGGGCCGCACCGACCAAGGCGAGGCAGACCACGGCCAATTCTCCGGAAAACTGGACGAACGGAATCTGCAGGTATTGCGCGATCTTGATGTTGCCCGCCGCATAGGTCAGCACGGCAAAACCGAAAGCCACCGTGGCCGTGCAGCCGGCCGCCAGACCATCGAGGCCGTCGGTCAGGTTGACCGCGTTGGATGAACCGACGATGACCAGAAGATAAAGGACAAAGGTGAAGATCCCGAGGTTCTGGATGATGGGTTCCTTGGAGAATGGCACGTAGAGCTGCGAGGCATGCGCACTGAGCGCGGGGTCCCAGACGAAGAAGGCGGTGACCAGCCCGGCAAGGAGGGATTGCAGGGCGAATTTCAACCGGCTGCTGATGCCGTCCGAGGACTTTTTCGTGACCTTGAGGTAGTCGTCGACGAAGCCAA
>Ga0247840_10004235_pt1 | contig 22952 bp, 24 predicted proteins | sample LaCruzMarch2015__FD_192404 | JGI IMG/M metagenome (GOLD analysis project Ga0247840, IMG submission 192404) | Freshwater microbial communities from meromictic Lake La Cruz, Castile-La Mancha, Spain - LaCruzMarch2015_17m | ecosystem: Environmental > Aquatic > Freshwater > Lake | place: Spain... | reverse complement strand
CTTTAAAAATAAGGCTCAGCTTGCCAAAGAGATGATTCTTCATGCCAGAGATAACGGAGTGCCGTTTGGCTGGGTTGGCATGGACTCAGCCTATGGTGATTTGCCTTGGCTTCGAAATGATCTCGATGCAGAAGGAATAACCTACATAGCCGATATTCATCGCGATACATGGGTCTGGCTAAAACTGCCTAAAATCGGTATTCCTGAAAGAAAATCTCGCCAGGGACGCTGTCCTACCAAGACAGTAGTATTGGATGGAGGACCTTCTGCATTACTTGTAGAGGATATCGCGGCACAGATTCCATCCTCACAATGGATTCGAGTATTTGTTAGAGATACGGAAAGAGGCGAACTCTGGACACAAATTGCATCTCTTCCGGTGTATCCTCGGGAATATGATCTTCCAGGAAGACTACAGCTTCTGATCTTGAGACGAGATGAAGACACTAACAATCTCAAATATCAACTCTCGAATGCTCCGCTCGATTCTCGTTTGAGTAGCATCGCCAAAATGTCTCACAGCAGATATTGGATTGAGCGAGCATTCGAAGATGGTAAAGGAATTGCAGGTCTCGCGGATTATCAAATCAGAACCTAGACGGGATGGCATCATCATATAACGCTCTCTTTTCTTGCCATGCTTGCACTCTTATCCATATCCTTCGAAGTTGGGGAGGATGCTGATTTTTTAACGGTCCAGGATGTCAAGCTAATCCTTGAGCTGATACTTCCTAGAAAACATTATCGAGAAAAAGATCTGATTAAATTTATTAACGAGAGATATAACGATAGGCATAGCGCCAAGATATCTCATCATAAATTGTAAGAGCCTCTTTGGGTCGCAAATGATTTAATTAAATATAGCTGTGCTTGGGACGGGCAATAATAATATTTAATAGAATATATGTTCGCCAAATATGCCCTCGGATTAATATGTCCAAAATGCATGGTGTATGGTTTTGAACTGAACCAATTCTTCGCATCTAGGGTGCCAAAATCCATGCAAGAAAGCTAATCTGAGTAAGTCAAGTTAGCAGGAACGCGAACAGTAAAAGTCACCGAAAGAAGGACCAAATTGGATTAGGCTTATTTTGTAGAAGAGATCGCGAATCGAAATGAATCAGCAGAAAGAATAACCTTGGTAACGGACAACTTAAACACACACAACCCGGGATCGCTTTATGAGGCGTTTCCGCCAGATAAGGCAAAGGCATTGTGGGATAGGTTTGAGTTTGTTTATACCCCTAAACATGGCAGTTGGTTGAATATTGCCGAGATAGAATTAAGCGTGCTTACAGGCCAGTGCTTGAAAAGAAGAATCGACAATATCGAAATTGTTAGGAAAGAAGTAGCAGCATGGCAGAAATTCAGGGATAACAAAAAAGCAAAGGTAAATTGGCAATTCACAACAGAAGATGCAAGGGTAAAACTATCTCGCCTTTATCCGTCATTACAGAGTTGACGAGACACTATGATAACCTGGACTGGTTCGGAAAATAGTGGTCCTCGCAGGATCACGTTTGGCTTGATATCTGAGTAGTCCATGATCACCGTCATAACGCTCCCTTCTTGAAAGCAGAGTTGGTCTTAAAGATCATCTTACTGGCATAATTACGTGGTCTAGTGGATAGTTGTTAACATAATATCCCTTGCGGTCAGATATTACAATTTTATTTTTAGAAATGCAAGCAAGCTGTAAAGCATCAAAGATCGCCATCTGACCATCGAAGCCGCCCAGAAAGGCATACAGGAAGCCATCGCCCTCTTCTACTTCCTGGAAAAGAAGAGCGATGTTTCCTACGCTGCCGTCTTCACGCCCCTCCTGGGCTCCATCGACGAAGCTGCCAAATCCTTCATCATCTCCACCCTGAAAGAGTTCATTCCAGAAGATGTCAAGAAACGGGAGCGCTTCTTCGAGCCGGACCTCCCCGTCCTTCATCCCCGCGACCAGAGCTTCTATCTGGCGTCATCCGTGACGCCCAAATTAGTTTGTGCGACATATTTGGTGAAATATGACGCGCAAATAAATTTGTCGGTAATCCATGACACAATGATAGAAGTGATTATCTCTTGAACATCATTGGCCGATGCGGAGATATCTCTTCCCGGAGAGCTAAGTTATTAAGCTAAGAGAACAAAAGAGCCACTCCAAAATTCGTATCGCTCGGAAAAAGCATTTATACTTGTTTCTGCGTAAGGGTTCTGGTTTGTTCCTTATCATCTCGGAGGATTGAAGGATTTGACAACTGTTTACGACGTACCTCCCCATGACTTGATAGCTGCCGTAGCCGAAGAGTTGAAGGCGGCCGGCAAGGTTCAGCCCCCGGAATGGGCTGAGTTTGCCAAGACAGGGGTAAATAGGGAGATGCCGCCCACAAACCCAGACTGGTGGTTTGTGCGGTGCGCATCAGTATTGCGCAGAATATATATCGACGGCCCGGTGGGCGTTTCCCGCCTTAGAAGCTTCTACGGCGGAAAGCATCGCAAGGGTGTAGCTACAGGATTCTTCTGCAAGGGCAGCGGCTCAGTAGCAAGAGAGTCCCTGCAGCAGCTGGAGAAGGCCGGCTACGTGAAGAAGCTAAAGAAAGGGCGCCAAATGACCCCCGCGGGTCAGTCATACCTTGATGGGGTAGCCCATAAGGTGAGAAGCCAGATGCAAGGCTCGGCGGCACCTGCAGCAGAACCTGCTGCCGATTCGGCATAAAGCTTAGGCGAGGACTGAAAAAAGTATGGCTGATGATGAGCTTGCAAATTTAAGACAAAAGAGGATGGACCAGATCCAAAAACAGCAAATGGATTCGCAGATGGCTGCGGCTTCGCAGGAGCAGGCCCAGCAGGAGATGGAGTCCAAGAAGGCAAACCTGATGAGGACCATCCTAACACCTGAAGCACGGGAACGGCTCAATGCGATACGCATGACCAAGCCGGAGTTCGTCACTCAGATTGAAGGCCAGCTCATCATGCTTGCTCAAAGCGGCAGGCTGAGGGGCGCAATCACCGACGAGCAACTCAAGGCGATCCTCAAGCAGGCTCAGCCCACGAAGAGAGACATCACCATAACCAGGAGATAAAGCGGCTGAAGCTGTAGGCAGTTCATGAAGGTTGCAGTCTTATTTTCCGGCGGAAAAGATAGCAGCCTGGCGGCTCTTCTTCTCGAACCGTTCTTTGACGAGATAGAGCTTGTCACCTTCAGCTTCGGCCATGATGATACCTGGACGAGAGCGGCTGATGCAGCACGAGAGCTTGACCATCCCCATAGGAGGATGATCTTTGAAGATAGCGTCCTGGAGCGGGCCCTGGAGATACTGCTTTGCACGGGCTATCCCAATGATGCTCTCAATTATGTTCATCCTATTGCAGTAGAAACTGTAGCGAAAGAGTGCGAATTTGTGGCGGACGGGACGAGGCGGGATGATCGCGCACCCAAAATGGGCTTTAGCGCTATCCGAAGCCTGGAAGACCGGTTGCATATGCAATACTTAAGACCCCTGGCGGGCCTGGGTCAAAAGACGATCCGGGCCATGGCCTCGCGCTATTTAGACTTCGAGGAAGAGCTATCCGAGAGGTATCCCGCCTCAGACTTCGAGGTGGGCCTGAGATATGCGCTAAAAGAGAGGTGCGGCCAGGCTAAGGTCGATGAGATCTTCCCCTCCAATCATACGCACACCAGAGTTATCCGGAGGAAGAGATTTGTCCAAGAAATTAAAGGGCAAGAAGATCAGGCTTGCCAAGGCGTTCAATCAGAATCGTAGGGTTCCCTCCTGGGTCATTGTCAAGACCATGAGGAAAGTAGTCACTCATCCCAAGAGACGACATTGGAGAAGAAGCAGCTTAGAGAGATAGACATGGCGGACACAGAAAGAGTTTACACCATACCCCTGGGTATAGTCAAGTGCGCTCCTATTTACAGAAGGTCCAACCGGGCCATAACCGAGATTAGAACCTACCTCGCCCGGCATATGAAGGTGGAAAAGAAAAATATAAAGATCGACCCGGGTCTAAGCGAAGTCATCTGGGCCAGAGGCGATATGAAGCCTCCCCGGCGCGTAAGGGTACGCGCGGTCAAGTTCGAAGACGGCGGGGTTGAGGCGGAGTTTGCTGGTGACAGATAAACGATTAAAGATAGCAGGAAGCAGCCTTCTCGGTGTATTTGCCAAATGCACGGATAAGGTTCTACTCGTGCCACAGGAAGTGGGCGAAGCCGATCGGCAATTACTCGAGGCCGGGCTGAAAGTGCCGTCCGTGCGGGTACTGGCCGGTGTAGGCTCCGTCTTGGGGTCCCTGGTCGCGGCCAATAGCAATGGCTTCGTGGTAACCCATCACGCCGGCAGTGAGGAGCTCAAGGTTCTTCGCGAACATGGCCAGGTCGCAAGATTGCCGGCCAGGATCAATGCCGCGGGCAATGTGATTTTGGTCAACGACAGCGCTGCTTTGGTCCATCCGGAGCTGTCCAGCAAGGCCTGCGAAACGATAGAGCAAACTTTAGGCGTAAAGTTGGAGAAAGGCACCATCGGTGGCCTGAAGACCGTGGGAATGGCGGGAGTGGCAACCAACAAAGGGCTGCTTGTGCACCCACGCATCTGTGAAGAGGAGATCGCCGTCTTGGAGAGGCTCTTCGAGTTGCCAGTGGACGTGGGCACAGTGAACCTCGGATCGCCGCTGGTGGGTTCAGGAGTGCTGGCCAACAGCCATGGTTACTTCGCAGGTACAGGAACCTCCGGCCCAGAGCTGGGGCGCATTGAGGACGCACTGGGTTTCCTGGTCTAATGATTCCAGAAAATTAATGAAAACGTAGGGGTGGAATAGTGAGCAAATTCGATATCAAAGGAAAGTACAAGGGAGGACTTGTCGGCAAGACCTGGCTGCCCTTTAAAAAGGTTGTAGAGAGCCAGAACGAGAAAAATGCCGTAAATAAAGTCTATTCCCTCATGGGAAGCCAACACGGCCTGAAGAGGAACCTCATCACGATAGACGAGGTGAAGGCTGTTGAGTAGCGCTCCTGGAGGCGAGGAGGAAGTCAGAAGGCTCCTGGCCGCATATCAGCAGTATCAGGCTCAAGCGGACGGCATCATGCAACAGCTCAGTCTGACACAGATGACGGCGGAGGGCTTGGAGAGGGCGCTGCTTGCAGTAGAGGCCCTGGCCGAGGCACAGGTCGGACAGGAGATTCTCGTTCCCATCGGATCTGGGTCTTTTATCCACGGAAATCTCGCCTCTAAGGAGAAAGTAGTCTTGAATGTGGGCGCGGGCGTTAGCATTGAAAAGACCGCCGCCGAGGCTAAGGATATTCTGACAGTTCGAAAGGCAGAAGTTCTTGAAGGATCCAAGAAGCTAAATGTTGTGCTTGCCAAGATCGATCAAGAGATGCAGAAGATCCAGGCCGTAATGCAGCAATTTGAAGAGAGCGCTAACTCGCATCAGCACGGACCGGGGTGCGAAGGGGTTGTTTAGTCGCTTCAAGGAGAAGCTCTCCGGCTTCAAAGAGGCTCTGTCCTCCAAAATTGCCGAGAAGGTCTCCCTGGCCGAGAAGATAGCTGGAAAGAAAGATGATAAAGAGATAGGCAGCCCGACCGAAGCACTCCCTGCGGCAGACAAAAATGCTGCCCTGGAGACGTCTTCTGCTTCCAATGCCAATCTCTCCAGTCCACCTCTCTCCAGTGCATCCCCCGCCAAGCCTCCTCTGTTTCCAGAAAAGGCCGCTACCGACAACAAACCTAAGAGCCGATTCTCCTTCCTGGAAAAGGCTAAGAGCCTGATATTTGAGCAGGAAATAATCCTGGAAGAAAAGGATCTTGAGGAGCCCATGTGGGCATTGGAGATGGCCCTCATGGAGAGCGACGTGGCCCTGCCCGTGGCGGAAGAGATCATCAGAGAGGTTAAGAGCGATCTGGTGGGAAAGAAGAGAAAGATCGGCGCGGACACCGGAGCCATCGCCGAGCAGTCGCTAAGAAATGCTCTTTTAACGATTCTTTCCAGGAATTATCTGGACTTTGACGAGTACATCAAGAGCAAAGAAAAACCCATCAAGATTCTTTTCGTAGGTGTAAACGGCACGGGAAAGACAACCAGCATCGCCAAGGTGGCCAGGTACCTGATGAACCAGAGCTACTCCGTGGTCTTAGCCGCAGGCGATACCTTCCGAGCGGGAGCCATTGAGCAGCTTGAGGTGCACGGCAATAGCCTGGGCCTTAAAGTTGTCAAGCACAAGACCGGCGGCGATCCGGCGGCTGTGATCTTTGACGCCATCGAGTATGCTAAGGCACACAACAAGGATGTGGTGCTGGCGGATACGGCGGGAAGGCTGCATACCAATATCAATCTCATGGATCAGATGAGAAAGATTGTGCGCGTGACCAAGCCCGATCTGCTCATCTTCGTGGATGAAGCAATAGCCGGAAACGATGCCGTAGAGAGGGCGCGTCTCTTCAATGAGTCGGTGCCCATTGATGGTTCCATTCTTACCAAGACGGATGCCGACGCCAAGGGCGGCTCTGCGATCTCCATCGCCTACATCACCGGCAAGCCCGTGCTCTTTTTGGGTGTGGGCCAGACCTATCCCGACCTGGTGAAGTTTGAGCCAGAGTGGCTGGTGGACAGGCTGATGGGAGAGGCGGAAGCGTAAAGGCAAAAGCAGAGTCCGTCGCCCGACCCACCGGTCGCACTCGAAACCGACCGGGAGGAGGGCAGCCGCAGCTACTCCCACGATCCGCACCTCGACCCCCAGTTCGTCTGGGCCGGGAAAGCGAAGCACACCTCCTTTTTAGTTCTCACCGTCTCCCTGCACGTGCGGTAGAGGTGCAGGGTTTCGACCACTACGATCCGCGGTCCGGCACGATCGAATAGGGGGCGAAGAAGTTCTGGTCCTTGAGCCCTGCCCGGAAGGAACAACGGTTCGTCCCGCCTCATCTATCTTATGACCCGGTTTATGAATTCCATCCATGAGGAACGCTGCAAGTTCAGGCGTAAATCGATAATACCGCTGGAATTATTCTTAAAACCCTTAACCGGTGACCGATGAATAACTTTATAATGTCGAACATCAACATTATTAATTATAACTCAATGTAGGTGAGTGAATGGAAGCTACAATAAACGAAAGAAAAGAATATAGTAAGGATTTGATAGGCGCAGAAACGAATGGTCTCTATAGTATAGTTATTGAAATCAAGACGGATAATAATGGATTTGGTAGCTTTTCAAAGGGACTTTCCAGCAAAGTTCCTGCCCACAATTATAATGTCAAGGGGGAGATAAAACAACCAGATAATGGCACCTGGAGAATTAGGGCATGGCGACGTGAAGATCCAGGTAATCCTCTTGTACTCGATAACGCAAAACCTCATGAGCCTCAAAAGTTTAAATTTAGAGTTAATCACAAAACATGGTTTATTGATGGCGATGTACAGTGGAGTGAGCACCTCTCTACAAAGTTTGTATTATCGCTTGATTTTAGTCTATAATGAGGTTAAATTTATGAGCGTAAGTATGCATCGTAATTATAGCCAGGTCCCAAATGACCTGGCTGTATTGATGTGACCCGAGAATAGCCTGTAGCTTCTGCATACTATCCCAAATTTTTCTATTTTTCTCTTCAGCTCGAAGATACTTACAAATGAAGAAAGGAGGATGGTAAGAAATGATGTCTTCTTCCCATCTTCCTGAGGCCTTTGGAACTACGCATCAACCCAGTATCTTGATGGCCTCTTCTGCCGTCTTGCCCTTGTTGACAATGGCGGCTATGGCCATGGTCATCTTCACTGGATCGCTGGCCTGGAAGACATTTCTGCCGATGGCCACGCCCCGCGCGCCTGCCTGCAGGGCTCCCTCGATCATTTGCAGAAACTCCATATCTGTTTCGGTCTTGGGCCCGCCGGCGATGACCACAGGCACCGGGCAGCCCTCCACCACTTGCCGGAAGGAATCGATATCGCCGGTGTAGTTGGTCTTGATGATATCCGCGCCAAGTTCCGCTCCGGCCCGGGCGGCATGGGCCACGACCTCCACATCATTGGGGTTCAAGATGGCTTTGCCGCGCGGGTACATCATGGCTATGAGCGGCATGCCCCAGAAGTCACAGCGCTCGCTAACACAGCCCAGAATGCTGAGCTGATCGGACTCCGTTTCAGAGCCGATGTTGATGTGAACGGATACGGCATCCGCACCCATCTTCAGGCACTCCTCCACCAGGCAGACCTGCACCTTGTTGTTGGGATCGGGGCCGAGGGATGTGGAAGCGCTCATGTGCACAATCAGGCCGACATCTCGACCGTAGCCGCGATGTCCATGCCGGACCATTCCCTTCTGCTGGAGAACGGCATTGGCCCCACCCTTGGCCACCTTGTTTACCATCTCCGGCAGATCGACCAATCCCTTGATGGGGCCGACGGATATGCCGTGGTCCAGTGGAATTATGACTGTGTTCCCGCTGTCTCTGTCCATTATCCTTTCAATTCTTACTCTCTTGCCAATCTCACCCAAATCGTATCATCCCGTAAATGCTAACATGTATCATGGTAGCATATGACATACTTAAGGATTGCGATCGCCTTGATCTGATGTGAGAAAAATGAAAGTCAGACTTTAGCGGGGCACCCCGCAGCAGGCTGCTATGGTATTCATTTAATTTGAGAGGAGTTCATGATCACATCTCGAAGGTGACACATTATTCTTCGCGTTTACCTATTTGAATTGTATGCGGGCAAGCAGAAGGCGCAGCCGTTGTAACCGCGAGCCAGAGCGTCTTTGATCGTCTGGAACGGTACTTGGTTGCGTGGGCTCATCGCTTTGCGGAATGAACAATTAAGGGTGTGCAACTCGTGGCTGCGCATATTGCCATAGACGTAGTCCTCCGATTCCTTCACAGCCGTGATCTCGATGGTTAGCCTCCCAGCTATCTCTCCATCCTGCTCCTGGCTCACCACGATCGGATAGCGTTTCATGTGTTCAGCCTTGTATGAGAAGTCGATATCGACCATGACATGCTTCGCCTCACTGTTAGCGAGAGGAAAGCCGACGATCGAGCCAATCGAGCCTGCTGGCAGCGCTAGATTTGACCATATTGAATTCTGGCTCTTTTTAACAAAGCCTGCCAGGCTTTCAGCCTGATCTGTCATGCTACGGCTCACGCGCACGACAATCTCGGTATCCGGCGGCAGAGAACTTGAATCCATGTGCAATGTGTTAATCGACGGGTGCGTGGTTCCTCGTACCAGGAAACTCATTTTGGTCTTACCCCCTGGAGTGGAAGGAGCAGGATTCACGTTGCGCTGTCCCACATTGTTGTCAAAGCGCACCAGCAGGCTATGCTCAAGCTGACCGGAATAGACATCCGGAATGGCGTGATCATCGGGACCTGAGACGATAGCGAGCAAGCATTCATGGTCCACAATCTGCGGAGTCCAGATAAACGGCCCAACTCTAACAGATCCGCTGTTGCTGGGCGGGACCGGTATGGTAACGGGTAGCATGCCAAGGAGATTGAAGTGGTCTGGCCAAATCATACCAGTACCTGGGTCACAACGATAGGCTTTGACTGACAATCCCGCAGCTGCCTGAGAACCTCGATTGTATATCCGTACATACAGATAGTTTGGTGCATTGTTGATCGGTGGTTGATGCCCAGCCCCCGGGTCTTCTCCATAGTTTGGATCGTTCGGATCATTTGGGTCAATGGGCGGTGGGTTGTTGCGGACCCAGATGTCAGGAGACTCCCAATGAGGAAGACCGCTTGGCTGGTCACCCGTATCGGAAGTGCTGTCGCGAATGTATACATCAACCGGAGAGGAACTCTCGTTGATGACTGACGTCGTCTCGCTCAGCAGAGTAGCAAGAGTAATCCGCGCCGCATCGGCAACGTAGAGGTAATCAAGTGTGCCAGGAGCGTCGCTACTGTGGTGGTAGTTCGGATTTCCTTCCCCTTCATACAGGCCGATTACAACATAGCCGCGCGCCTCGAACGGCATATAGTCGCTGGCGTAGATCGGGCCGAACTTAACAGGAGTGTTTGTGTAATCTGTCGCCATCTGGGCCATAAGATTGCCGAAGCTTTGCGAGAGAAGATCATTTTCGGAAGTTTCATTGCCGATATCTCGTTCGACGATGATTGAAGAGTCAACTGGAGGGTAGCCGACCTCGTCCAGGTTAATTAAGCGATGGATCTTGATATTGTTGGCCTGCAGGTACTGTGCATAGGCCGTTGACCCCCATAGACCCTGCTCTTCACCAGAGAAACCAACGAACTGTACGGTATCCTCCAATTGGACATCGGCCAGAATGCGTGCGATTTCTAGGATAACCGCCATGCCGGTGGCATTGTCGCCGGCTCCAGGCGCCCTTGCTGCGGCATCCTGAGAATTCTCCATAATGCAATCGAAGTGTCCGCAGACGATGATGACCTGCCCAGTATTTCCGACTCCCGGCTTGGTACAAACGACGTTGTCCAATTGATAACCAGATTTGACGTACGAATGCTTAGTTACATCGGCATAACCCAAGCTCTTGAACTGATTTACCAACCACGTAGCAACCTGGGCTATATATGCTGATTTTGTATGCCTTGTATGAAACGTGCTTAAATCGTTTACCAACTTCTCCAGGTTGTTCTGTGAGACTCGCGTGACCAGCGCTGCGATGAATTTATCAGGCAGTGTACCAGTCCATTTCTTTGCCTGCGTTGTTGCCGCAACGAGCGGAATGTCGGGTCGCTGTCGCTTGTCCGGTGGCGGATAGTATTCGGGAATTTGTTTGGGCATAACGTTTTCCCCCGCTTGATTCTCCTCTTTTTGCTTGCGGTTTTCAGATCGGTGGTGAAAGTGCAGGACACCAAGAGGAAGTCCGGCACTATGTCACCTTTCAGTCGCTGCTATATTCAGGCAGGCAATACCTGCAGCCGTTGTAGCCCCGCGCTAGGGCGTCTTTGATCGTCTGGAAAGGTACCTGGTTGCGTGGGCTCATCGCTTTCCGGAATGTACAATTCAGCGTATGCAACTCGCGGCTTCGCGCATTGCCATATAGGTAATCCTCAGACTCCTTCACCGCGGTGATCTCGATGGTTAGTTGCCCGGCCAGAACACCATCCTGTTCCTGACCTGCAATAATCGAATACCGCTTTAGGTGCTCGGCTTGATATGAGAAGTCGATCTCAAGAGAGACGCTTTTCTCTTCGTTGCTGCCCAAGGGGAAGTCGACAACCCTTCCCACCGCGCCGCCAGCCAGGTCCAAGGTGGACCAGCGTTCGTTCTGATTTCTGAGCACTAATCCGGAGATGCTCGTCGCATGATCAGTAATTGTGCGGGACAGACGCACGGCGATCTTGGTGTCGGATGGCAGCGTGCTGGCGTCCAGGCAGAGGGTGTTGGTCGAGGGGTGAGTGGTTCCACGCACCAGGAAACTCGTCTTGGTCTTGCCGCCAGGCGTTGAATCCTTGGGTTCAACATTGCGCTGCCCCACATTGTTATCAAATCGCACTAACTTCCAGTGATCCACTGCCCCCTTCGCTTTTACATCATCGGCAATGGTCTGGTCAGTCGAGCCTTTCACAACAGCCAACAGGCACTCGTGACCCACGATCTGGGGTGTCCAGAGGAAAGGACCGACCCGTACCGAACCACCATTAGCTGAGACGGCAGTCGTGATGGCTTGCGTTCCCATGGTCTGGAAGTGCGTTGGCCAGAGCATGGCGGTGGCAGGACTGCAATGGAAGGCTTCTACCGAGAAGATGTTGGCCACTGCATCCAGCGAGCCCCGGTTAAAGACCCTCGCATAGAGATAGTTGGGCACGTTGTTGATGGGCGGCTGATGGCCGTCGTCTGGGTTCTCTCCAGGGTCAGTGGGCGGATTGTTGCGCACCCAGATGTCAGGTGAAGTCCAGTGAATCTGAGGGCTGGCGTGTTCGCCGAGGTCGGTGTCGCTATCACGGATGTATAGATCAACATTGCCGATGGGAGTGAAGTCTGACCAGAGCCCGCGGCGGCGGAAGGCGTCCCAGATCAGCTTCTTATAGAGCCCGCCCGTCCTGTTCTCGTCGGCCTGAATCAGCCCATTGACCAGCGTGGTGGGTGGGGAGTTCACGCCGGTGAGCACGATCATATCCAGGTAAGTGCATATCGCTTCGTCGGCAGCCCAGCGGCGAACGTTCGCGTTTGCCGAGCTCCCACCCATGTTCAGGAACCAATCCCACAGCGCCGAGGCAAAGATGCTTCCTTTGAAGTCGTGACCGTAGGTGTTAAAGCCGGCATCGTTGAACTTCTCCGTGAGATTCAGCCGACGCGTCGGATCCCAATGCACGGCCGAGCAGTTGTCCCAGGTAAACACCTCCTCGCGCTCAAACTGGTGCTCGTTGAACCGATCGAGCCAGCACGCTGCCAGGAAATCGCACCACCCCTGCTCGTACGAATAGGGGTAGGTTGAATCTACCTTCAGGACGCGGTATATCGAGTGCCCATACTCGTGCACGGGCACCGCCGGGTCGGACGCGTCCGGCACCCCGCCCTCCCCAAGGTGAATGATCAGGGTGCCACTGACGTTCAAGCTTGAGTCGGAGTTGTCGGCGCCATTGCATGCCTGAGCATCGACCTGGACTTTCGCCCCCGAATTGTTGTAGTCGGTACAACCCAAGGTGTGAAGGTAGGCGATAAGGCGGTCCAGGTAGTAGTAGGCCATCACGCTCAGGAACTCACGCTGCTTTGCACCATACTTGAAATCTCCGGTGCTCTCCGGCTGGGGAAACGTCGGGGTCTCAAGATCCATGCATTCGATATTATCGCTAGCCAGCTTACACGGATTGCCCATAGGATCATGCAGGTTCTCTAGGTCCACCTCTTTCCGTTCGAGGTTCAGGACGCCTTCTGCAGTTGCCCAGCTCAGGGTGGTGTCCTGTTTGGATCTGATCGGATCAGGCCAGAAGACGTAGCCTTTGCGCGTAATGTTCAGCCTGCGATCCCTTACCACAAGGATCTGGCCGTCTATAGCATCAATCCATAGCTCCCAGTTACCGCTCGGCTCGCATGTGTCCATGAATAGTTGCCAGGCCAGGTAAGCCTTGCCGTCGACGCCAGTTCCTAGGTCCAGCATGAACCGCCGGATTGGGCGATCCGCGCGCGACGGCTGCGGAACCTCGCCCGTCGTATGCCGGTAAATGTACAGCTTGGGTGTGCCAAACGTCATGCCTTTGACCTGCCCGGCGAACAGTGCACGCATCGCCTCCACGACCTGATCAGCACTCACCGTGACCCTTCCGGGCGCCAACGCCGCTGGAAGCTCGTAGTCCAGAGTATTGACCGCCGACGTCACTACAGCGTCCTGCTTACGCAGGCCTATCTTTAGCTGGGCTCCGTACACAGGGACATCGTTGTGCAATTGGGTGTAGCGCATCGATTGCGTGGCTACACCGCTACCTAGGACGGCCCTGTCAAGCGTGATCTGCTCGAGCTTGAACAGTTGGCGGTTAACTTTCAGGAAGTCATCGCTCTTGGCACCTGGAGCCCAAGAGCGCTTGGATTCAGATACTGACGCAACTAGATCCGCGCCAAAGAAGCTGCGCACGGCGCCCGTCTTCTCATCGTAGGTAGTCCGACTGTCTTTGGTTGGTTGTAGCTTTGACATAGCAAACTCTCCTTTTTATATCAGATTGACGAAAATTAACTTCGCGTCGCATATCTGCGCGACCGAGAGACGCCCAATGGATTGATCCACCGGGTATTGATCCATATTGGATGCTGAATTTCGCTTTTCTGCCAAGTAAGACGCCGTAGCATCCAGTCTTACATGCCCATAACTCTTGAGCCACCAGGTGTCGCATCTAAATGATCGCTTTATCTCGGAATGGCCAGACTCTTCAGCTCTATCTTTGACGAATATCTCTTGGGAAGCTTTTCATCTATGATGTCAAATATCATCCGCAATTTCTGTGTCCAATAGTGGGTGTAGACGGATTCGGGGACTTTTTAATATATTATTTAAAATATGCGGCCTTCTATAAACTTGCCACACTCACAAAGAATCATCAAATCACCTTTAAGATAAAAATCCCACGCCGCAAGCTAATCAAGGAGTTTCATAGCACATATGCTCGCTCCAGCTATTTCTCTTGTTTCTAAGAATATTACTATAATTAATACTGATGAGATATAACGTTTTCGACCACTTCTCAAGCTTCATCTTTTAAAAGTAGTTATTTATATCTAATGAACTTAATGCATTAACTTCTAAGTTGCAGGCTGTATGGCAATTTAAATAAAATAAACTAAATGCAAAAAATAGTCAACTGCAACCGCAGTCGCTATCATGACCGCAATTGCTGTGGTCATGGTCGCAACTGCTGTGATCATGTTCGCAGCTATCGACATTGCCACAAGAACCACAACTTGATACTTCATCTTCTGGACCCCGAATGATGAAACCGGTTCCTCGATCGTCGTCCACATAATCAATTATAGTCTCGCTGAGCATTTCAGTATCTTCCGGGCTCATGTAGACCTTCATGCCCCTGCTCTCAAAGACCTTATCACCTACTTCCTCGTCTCCCAAAGCCAGACCATAATTCGCGCCGGTGGAATCAATAGCCGCCAGGAACATCCTGATCACTTTGCCTTCCACCAGGCTATGCTTTATCATATTGGCTGCCGCCTCTGTAATCTCGATCACGAATAACACTCCAAATGTGTATCTTCGCAAAACTCTTATTTAAAGCATTATTATCAGGATTTTCAGGCAGGATAGAGGATTTATCATGGAGGAGCAACAAGGGATAAACCATGGGCGTTGATTTGGGAGACCTGCTGCATAGAAAGAAGATCGAGATAAAGGATCTCTCCGGAAGATGGGTGGCGATCGATGCCTTCAACACTCTCTACCAGTTCCTGAGCATAATCCGGCAAAAGGACGGCACGCCGCTCATGGACAGCCAGGGAAGGGTGACCTCGCATCTATCCGGTTTATTGTACCGCACTACCAATCTCATTGAGGCCGGGGTCAAGGTGGCCTTTATCTTCGACGGAGAGCCGCCCTCCTTTAAGGCAGAAACGCTTGCCCAGAGGTCAGAGATAAGGGAAAAGGCGGCAGCCGCCTGGGAAGAGGCAAAGGCCGCCGGCCAGGATGGCTTCAAGTATGCCCAGGCGGCCTCCCGCATCAACTCCGAGATCCTGGAAGACGGAAGAAGGCTTATTTTAGCCATGGGGCTTCCCGTCATTCAGGCCCCATCGGAAGGCGAAGCGCAGGCAGCTCGCATGTGCGCCAGGGGCGACGTGGAACTGGTGGGCAGCCAGGACTATGATTCGCTTCTCTTTGGCGCTCCCTTGGTAGTGAGGAACCTGGCCATCACCGGCAAGCGGAAGCTTCCTAAGAAGAACATTTACGTGGATGTAGAGCCGGAGATTATCAATTTAGAGGAAGGGCTGGCTCGCCTGGGCATCACCCGAAAGCAGCTCGTGGAGATCGGCATCATGTGCGGCACCGACTACAACAGCGGCTTAACCCGGGTCGGCCCAAAGACGGCTTTAAAGCTGATCCGAGAGAAGGGAGATCTGGAATCCATTCTGGCCGAGCAGGAGGAGAAGATCGAGAGCTTCGCACAGATCCGGGAATTCTTCCTTCATCCCAATGTTACGGACGATTATGAGGTCAGGATGAAAAAGCCCCGCGTGGATGAGATCGTCTCTTTCCTGGTAGAAGAGCGGGACTTTGATCGGGAGAGAGTGGAAAAGATGGCGGGAAGGCTGGAGGAGGAATACAAACGTGGCCAGAGCACACTCGACCGTTGGTTCTAACTCCGGCTTCTCCGGCTACGATCTTGACCTGGATAAAGCCATAGATCTTATCCAAAAGAGCGGGGCCCGCCTTGTGGGCCTTCAGGCTCCGGAGGGGCTGAAGAGGGCCATGCCCGATTTGGCTCGACATATTGAGGAGAAGACGGGAGCCCGTGTCATTATCTCAGGAGACCCCTGCTTTGGGGCCTGCGACGTGGATATGCAGCTTTGCAGGGAGGTGGACCTGATGCTCCATCTGGGCCATGCACAACTTTTGGAAGGGCCGGACAATGTCATCTTTCTGGAGGCCAGGATGAAAGAGGACTTGCGAGACGTGGTGGAGAAGGCAGCCATGGTCCTCAAGGCCAAGAGAGTAGGCGTTACTACTACCATCCAGCATGTGCACAAGCTCGATCAGGCATTAGAGGTCCTCAAGAAGCATGGCATCCAGGGCGTCGTCGGGCCGGCAGGGGGCCGGGTAAGGCAAGCGGGCCAGGTTTTGGGCTGCAGCTACAGCACGGCCCGGGCCCTGGATGTGGAGGAGTATCTCTTCATCGGCACAGGACAGTTTCATCCTCTGGGCATCGCCCTGGCCACGGGCAAGAGAGTAGTAATCGCAGATCCGGCTACCGGCGAGATATCGGAGATTGATACCGACCCCATGCTGCGGCGGCGCTTTGGGGCCATCACCCGGGCCGGAGAGGCGAAGCGCTTCGCTATCCTGGTATCCAAGAAGCCCGGACAAAAAAGGATGGAGCTGGCAACAAGGCTCAAGGCCTTAGGAGAGTCCAGAGGCCGGGAGATGTTCCTGGTTTATCTGGACAATATCGAGCCGGACCGGCTGCTCAACCTGGGAGCGGAGGCGGCGGTGTCCACGGCCTGCCCCAGGGTGGCGCTCGATGATGCGGCTAAATATAGAATACCCATTCTCACGCCGCCCGAGTTCGAGGTGCTGCTGGGGGAGAGAGAGTGGGAGGAATATGAGTTTGATGAGATTGAATGACATGTGTGAATCGAAAACCATCTGGTGGGACGGCGGCCTGTGGCTGATCGATCAGACCCGTCTGCCTGGCGAGCTTTTGTCCATCTGCATAAAAAGCGTCCGGCAGCTCATCGAAGCCATCAAGACCCTGCGCGTGCGCGGTGCGCCGGCTCTGGGTGCCGCCGGAGGCTATGGGATAGCGCTGGCAGCAGATCTCTCCCATGCTTCCAATGCGCTGGAGTTGATGGATGAGCTGGAGAAAGCTGCCCATATGATCAAGGGCTCGCGCCCTACCGCCATCAACCTCTCCTGGGGCGTGGATCGAGTCATGCGGGCGGCGGCCCTTCTGGAGACGGCGGAAGATATTCGTATGGCAGCTCTTCGTGAGGCGGAGGAGATCGCCCGGGAAGATGTGCAGATCAATAAGCTCCTGGGCAAGAACGGAGCCAGGCTATTGGATGACGGAGATCATGTCATGACTCACTGCAATGCCGGAAGGCTGGCCTGCGTGGGCTGGGGAACGGCTTTGGGCGTCATCCGATCCGCAGTTGCCGCAGGCAAGCATATCCATGTCTACGCCTGCGAGACTAGGCCTATGCATCAGGGATCGCGTCTGACTGCCTGGGAGCTGACAGAGGACGAAATACCGGTCACGCTCATCTGCGATGGCATGTCCGGCAGCCTGATGAGGAAGGGCAAGATCGACAAGGTCATTGTGGGTGCCGATCGCATCACCAGGGACGCCGTCTTCAACAAGATCGGCACCTACAGTCACGCTGTTTTGGCCCGTTATCATAAGATCCCCTTCTACGTGGCAGCGCCTCTCTCCACCTTCGACCGTCTGCACCAGGAAGAGGACATTGTGGTGGAAGAGCGCGATGGCGAGGAGATCTGCTCCCTGGCCGGCACGCGCCTCGCGCCCCAGGGCATTGAAGTCTACAATCCGGCCTTTGATGCCACGCCCCTGGAAATGGTGTCGGCCCTGATCACAGAGAAGGGCGTCTTCCGGCCGCCGCTTATGCCGCCCATCTGAAACTTTTTTATCTATCTCAATTTTTCTGTGTATCCTCTCTTCTTCCAAACCATTTACCATTTATAGGATCGAGCCAATGATATAGTGGTGAGATAATTGGTAAAAATTACAGGACGACTGGGAAAATCCTCCGGCAGCCCAATAGGTCCAGAAGATTTTGAGCAAGATGTCTATTTGACCAATTCGGAAGTGTCGATTCTGCTCAGGGAATTGGCCCAAGAGATTGAGGCAGGTGGCAGGGTAGAGGCATCAGCGAGCACATGGTCTCTTGGAGTCAATCCCATGCAGCCGATTAAGGTGGAGCTGCAGTACAAGTTCCGCAAAAAAGAGCTGGAAATCCAGATTAAGCTCAAAGAAACGCCTTGAAATGAATCTTGATCTGGCCGTTATCGGTGGTGTGGGCTATGTCCTGGAAGGGCTGGCAGACGAGGTGGAGACGCCTTACGGCAAAGTGCCCATTGTCCGCAGCCGGATGAGGGGGCAAAAGATTGTCTTCATCTCTCGCCATGGAGATGGCCGGGACGGCCACCTGCCTCCCCACAAAGTCAACTACCGGGCCATAGTCTCCGCTGCTAAGATATCGGGCGCAAGCACGGTCATCTCCACCAACACCGTAGGCAGCATGGCCGGACACCCCATGGGCAGCATCTTCTTGCCGAGCGACTTTGTGGAGTTCACCAAATGCCGGCCCAATACCTTCTTTGAAGATAAAGCCATTCACGTGGATATGAGCCGGCCCTATTGCCCGGTGCTCCGCGCCTCTCTGGCCGAGGCGGCCCGATCGCTTGGCCTGCAGGCCGCGAAAGGCGTCTACGTCTGTGCCGAAGGGCCGCATCTGGAGTCGCCCGCCCAGATCAGGATGATGCGCCAGTTCGGGGATGTGGTGGGCATGACCGGCTATCCCGAGGTAGTCCTGGCCAGAGAGGCTGCCCTCTGTTATGCATCGCTTTGCATCGTTACCAATCCCGCCGCGGGAATGGCGGGCGAAAGCGACCTCGTCATCTCAGAGATCGCCGATATTATGAAAAAGTCAGAGGAAACCGTGGGGGAGATAATCTATCTGGCCGCGCAAAAAATTCCTGAGCAAAGGCCATGCGGCTGCCAAGATGCCCTGGAAAATGCGGCACTTTAGGGCACTGCTGAATTGTCAAATCGGCGTCATCAATAGCTTTATATATTAATTTATGCAGTTAACCATAATCTATGTATTCGAAACGTTTTGCCGGATTGCTTTCCTTCGTGGGAGCCTCTCAATTTCTCATCTTTATGCTCATCTGTGAGGCACTTTATCCCGGCTACAGCATGTCCAATAATATGATAAGCGATCTTGGTATCGGCTCCACGGCAGGAATCTTCAACAGCTCCATCATCGTCCTGGGTCTGCTGATCACTCTCTCGGCAATTACATTTCATTCTTTTCATAGAAATAAAATATTCACGATTCTCTTGATCTTGACCGGCATAGGAGCGATGGGCGTCGGCCTTTTCCCTGAAAATATGAGACCTTACCACGAGATCTTTGCCGGCATTACCTTTGTATTTGGCGGATTATCTGAAATCTTATCCTTTGCATTGATAAGATTTCCCATGTCCATCGCGGTTATCTTCCTGGGCGGGTTAACTTTAGGCTCCCTGGCATTGTTTGTGCTTGGAATCCACCTGGGACTGGGGCCGGGCGGCATGGAGAGGATGATCGTCTATCCGGTGATCCTCTGGGGAGCGAGCTTTGGAGGTTATCTGATGGCCTCGGAAAGAAGGTAACCTCTGCGTTTGTTCTCGGTGCGCTCTGTGGCTCTATGGTTATACTCCGCAAACCGCAAGGATTTAGTTACCACGCATTCAATTACACATTCAATGCAGCGAGGAGCCGGAGAAAATTATGCCCGAACTTCCTGAGGTGGAGATGGCTCGCAGATATCTGCAGGCCACAGCGCTGCACCAGACCATCCAGGCGGCCAAGGTCAAGGATGGGCGCATCCTGGCCAAGGTATCGGCGAGGGAGTTAGAGGAGGCCCTGGCCGGGAAAGAGTTTCACTCTGCTTCGCGGCACGGCAAGAGGCTATTTTTGAAGCTGCACGATTCGCTCTGGCTGGCGCTTCATCTGGGTCTCACGGGACGGCTGATCTATCTGGAAAGCGGGGCAGAGGAGCCCCGTCACACCCGCCTGCTGATAGCCTTCGAAAACGGCCGTCGACTGGCCTTCGATGACCCCAGGATCTTTGGCGAGGTAGGCCTCACAAAAAGTCCCGCAGCCTTTTTAGCGGAGCGAAAGATCGGGCCGGATGCGCTGCTGCTGGAACGGAATGGCTTTTTAGCGATCATGAGCGGCAGAAAGGGACTGATCAAACCGGCTTTATTAAATCAGAATCTAGTGGCGGGTCTCGGGAACCTTTATGCGGATGAGGCACTTTTCCAGGCGGGCATCTGTCCGAAAACGCGCGGCCTGACAATGGAGCAGCTTATAGCCCTCTATTCATCCATTCAGGAGGTGTTGAAGACGGCCCTTTCCACAGATGCCGATCTATCAAAGCTGCCCGATTCCTATCTTCTGCCCCACCGCCATGCAGGGGGCAGGTGCCCTCGGGACGGTGCTCTTCTCCGTCATGAAAAGATCGGGGGCAGGACCAGCTACTTTTGCCCGGAGCATCAGAACGGATAAAGTTTGATAAGAATTAAGAAATGTTAAGAATAAATACTACGAAACATGTTAGAGAGCAGTCCAGCAGCTCTTGCAAAAATCATGGCTGCCGACGGGGAGGGTAGGAGAATGAAAGAAGGAGGAGACGTTTTCTGCGATGTGATCGATCGGTCGGTGCTGGCCAGCCTTCGAGAACTGCAAGATGAGGGCGATCCCGATATAGTCGCCGAGGTGGGTGGTCTTTTCATCAAGCATTCGCCGGATAAGGTGGATGCCATTATGCAATCGGTAGAAAACGGTGACGCCAAGGGGCTGCACATGGCTGCCCACAGTCTGAAGTCGAGCAGCGCTTACGTAGGTGCCATGCGCCTTTCCGCCCTTGCCAAGGAACTGGAGATGATGGGGCGGTCCAATTCATTGGTAGGAGCAAAAGAGTTGGCGCAAAGGCTGAAAACGGAGTTTTTGCAGGTTATGACCGTTCTTGAAGCGGAGATCAATGAGCAAAGCAAAGGCCGTTTGTGATCGCGTCTATATCGTAGGAGGATCGGACCTCTCTGCGCCCGAAGACGCTTTTGTCTATCTGGTGGATGCCGGATCAGAGCTGGTGCTCATCGACTGCGGAGTAGGCGATGGGATGAGAAGAATCGAGGAGAATATCCGGTCGCTGGGCTTTGAGCCAGCCGGCGTCTGGAAGATAATTGCCACTCACTGTCATATCGATCATATCGGCGGCCTTTTCGCCTGGAAGGAGCGCTACGGTTCTAAGATAATTGCCCACGAGCAGGACCGGGCGGGAATTGAGGGCGAGAATAACGTTCTTACTGCGGCCAGTATGTACGGTGTGGACTACAGACCAGTCTTGGTTGACACTCTCCTCAAGGGCGAGGCGGAAAAGCATACCTACGGTGATTTGGAGTTTAATTTCCTGCACACGCCTGGGCACACGCCCGGCAGCATATCGGTTTACATCGATACTAAGGACGGGCGGGTCTTATTCGGGCAGGACATTCACGGGCCGTTCTCGTCTGCCTGGGGCTCGGATCTAAAGAAGTGGCGCCTTTCCATGCAAAAGCTGCTGGCTCTGCGGGCGGATGTGCTCTGCGAGGGGCATGCGGGCATTTACCGGGGCGAGAAGGTAGGCAAGTACATAGAGTCGTTTTTGTTGAGATACGAGGTCTAGACAGTTAGAGGTGACGCGCATAACCAACAAATCATGGCTCATAATAATTGCAGTGCTATTGATCGCAGGTGCAATATTTTTTTCCGAGGCTCCCAAATCATCGACATCCAGAGAGAGCTATAAGTTTGCAGGCATCCCCGATAACTATTATTTAAGCCAGCAGGCCGCCGACATAGACAGCCCCATTGAACTGGTCCGCTTTGCCACCAGCATCAAACCGGATGCAAGGAGCCTGAATATCCCAATGAGAGCTGCCTACTATCAATGGTATCTGAAGAATCGGGGCTTTAATGTGAGTTTCGCCTACAGCGATAATTTCCGAAATCAGGGCAATAGCCATGTCTGGCTCCTGGTTAAAAATCAGCAGGGCGAGAGCATGTATGTGGATCCCAGCGCAGATATGATGAAAGCCGATTCCATCTGTCCCACAATGCCCGAGTACAAGAGCTATGAGAAGACGTTTAAAGACATCAATGAGCTCTGCCACAATACGGGCGGCGTAGATAAATACGCCTGGTGGAATACGGGCCACGGCAAGGAGCTGTTTGAGAGCAGCGTTATGTTGCTGAAAAAAGAGCAGCTTTAGTCAGGAAATTGAGATTCCGGCCCACAATCTATCCGCGAAACCCAAGCTTCTCGATTTCCAGGTTGATTCGCTTCTCTTCCTCGGTTAGGTCCGGCTGTTCCAGGGCTTCTACTGCCTTACGGATGGCCACGCCCACCAATATGCCTTTCAGAAAGGCGTGTCGATTTTCTTCTTCGATGGTGTTGATGACACCGTTCATGTACCGCTCAATGGTGGTGCCGGGATTCGCCCTGAAGGAATCGAGTTCGTCTGAAACCGCATTCAGTTCTTCCTCATCGAAACCAAAGCCCTTCAAGAATGCTAATAGATCATCGTCGTCGCCGCTCATGGATTGAATATTGCGCGCTCAAAGTAGTTCTTCTTTTCGAATTTCTACGGATAAGAAAACTTGCGGCTGCCGGGATTCGAACCCGGGTTACAGGCTTGGGAAGCCTATGTCATAACCGCTGGACCACAGCCGCTCAATGACTTTGATATTTTGATGTGCCTTTAGCAGTGGATAGTGATTCTAGCTTTTTCCTGATTCGCTGCCATTTTAGGCGATGCAGCTTCTCATATTTAAAGGTTCTAGCTACTAGATTTAAAAGCTGTGGGTAGTGTCTCGATATTGATGTAAAATAGTAGTAGTAGTAATCCTGGCGAGTCGTAGTTTGCTGTCAGGTTCTTGGCAGCATTTTGATCATCCGAAGGATTTATAATAAGCCCGGCATCCTAGCTTGAGATATTGCAGAAATTAAGGAGGATACAAGGCCATGGAACCATATGAGCTAGTAATAAATTATCTTGTCGA